>VFQU01000609.1_pt1 | contig 29462 bp, 28 predicted proteins | sample 3512311 | NCBI WGS metagenome assembly VFQU01 (sample SAMN10412377, study PRJNA504923) | tailings metagenome | isolation source: Relicate 3 Philex TSF3 active mining site | place: Philippines: Tuba, Benguet | collected 2017-08-29
CGCTTCAAAGGCAACGGCGGCGCGGGTTTTCATCGGCGGGTCTCCTGTCCCACGCCGCTATTCCCGCGCTGGGCTGCCTTGACAAGGGCGCAATCAGCCCAGCGGCAGATCAAGCGCCTCGGCAACCGCGGCATGGCGGATCTTGCCGCCCGACACATTGAGCCCGTTGGCCAGATGCGCATCTGCCGCCAGCGCCGCCTCGGCGCCCATATTCGCCAGCTTCAACACAAATGGCGCAGTCGCGTTATTGAGCGCAATCGTCGAGGTGCGCGCCACCGCGCCTGGCATGTTGGCGACGCAATAGTGGATCACGCCGTCCACCACGAAAACCGGGTCTTCATGCGTCGTTGCATGGCTGGTTTCAAAACAGCCGCCCTGATCGATCGCGATATCGACGATCACCGCGCCGCGCTTCATTGTGGCGATCATCTCGCGCGTCACCAGCTTGGGCGCAGCCGCGCCCGGCACCAGCACCGCACCGATTACCAGATGCGCCTCGCGCACGGCGGCGCCGATGGCGCTGCGCGAAGCGAACGCGGTCTTGAGCTGGCTGCCGAAAGCAAGATCAAGCTCGGCCAGACGGCGGTTCGAAATGTCGAAGATCGTCACATCGGCGCGCAGACCCACTGCCATCTGCGCGGCGTTGACGCCTGCCACGCCGCCGCCCAGAATCACCACCTTGGCAGGCGCGACACCGGGAACGCCGCCCAGCAGCACCCCGCGCCCGCCCTGATGCTTTTCAAGATAGTGCGCGCCGCATTGCACCGACATGCGCCCGGCGACTTCGGACATGGGCTTGAGCAGGGGCAGCGTGCCATCAGGCGCGGTGACCGTTTCATAGGCGATCGCGGTCGCGCCCGAGGCCATCAGCCCTTCGGCTTGGGGCTTGTCGGCGGCAAGGTGGAGATAGGTGAACAGCAGGTGATGCGGGCGCAGCATGGCGACTTCGGCGGCCTGCGGCTCCTTGACCTTGACGATCATCTCGGCCTCGCCGAACACGGCAGGCGCATCAGCGACAATCCGCGCGCCGGCCGCAACATAATCGGCATCGGTAAAATCGACACCCAGCCCTGCGCCCGCCTGCACCAGCACGGCGTGGCCTGCGGCCGTCAGCTCGGCGACCGAGGCAGGCGTCAGCCCGACGCGGTATTCATTGTTCTTGATCTCGGTGGGAACCCCGACGCGCATAATAGCCTCTCCGTGGCTGAGTATATTTCGTGCGCGCTTCTTATCAGAAATTGCGCAGGCAAGAAAGCTATGAACGCCTGTGCCCGCGCATTTCCAAGCGGAGGTGAGGCGGCAGGATCAGCCCCGCCAGCCCACCGATAGGAAGAAATTGCGCGGCAGGCCCGGATCAAACCCGCCGCCTGCGCCCGGACGCACCCGCCCGGCATAGGTTTCATCGAGGATGTTGTTCACCCCCGCACCCACGCTGAAGCCTCCGCCGAGCGGCCATTCGACCGAGGCATCGAGCACTTCATAGCCCGGCAGGAAGAAATCGGGCGCATTGTTATCGGCCCCCTGCTGATCGCCCACCGACGTGAAGATCAGCGCCGCGCGCGCGCCGTTTGCGCCGATGTATGACAGGATCGAGCGCACCAGGTGGCCCGGCGCATATTGCGGGGTGAAGCCCTGTGCGACACCGCTGGTGAAGCTGGCATCGAGCAATTGCAGATTGGTCGAAAGGCTGAGGGTATTCTCCGATTTGGCAAGGCCCTGCGGCCCGATCAGATCGAGCCGCGCCGCCAGATCCAGCCCCTGATTGCGCATCGAGCCGACATTCTGCCGCCGAGCGCCGCCAAAGCCGACCGCACCGAATGGCGCGCGCGCGGGCAGCGGACCGCCGAGGAAGCCGACCTGATCTTCCAGTGTTACGCGGAACAGGCTGGCATCGATCCTGAGCGCCGGAGTGGGTTCGGCCTGCACGCCTGCCTCGATGGTGAAAGCATAGGACGAGGCGAATTCCTCGGCCACATCGATCCCTGCCTGGAAGGTCACGCCATCATTATACAGCAGCGGCTTGAACCCGCGGCTGGCGTTGGCGACAAAGCGCAAGGTTTCGGTCGCATCCCAGGTCACGCCGAGGCCGAACAATGGCACCGTTTCGACATTGCGGCGGTTGCCCAGCACGCCGTTCTGCCCGCCGGGGCCGCCGCCGGTGGCGCTGCCGACGCCGAGATCGAGGGTTTCGACGACTTCCTGCCGCAGCCGTTCGAGCCGGAAACCGGGGACAATCTGAAGGTCGCCAAACGTCAGCTTCACCTCGCCGAACAGCGCGGCCGCATCACCGGTGCGGCTGGCGCGGGCAAGCGCGCCGCCAAGGCCGACAAAGTCATTGTTGCTCACCCCCTTGTCGACTGTGACGGGGGCGTTGGAGGTGTGGCCGAACACGCCGATGGTGAAGCTGTGCTGCGCAGCCGCGCCGAAATCGCGGCGCAGGCGCAGATCAAGCCCGGCGGTGTCAAAGGCCTGCAACTGGCGGATCAACACGTTGGCCTCGGGCGTGACCTGCCCGAATCCGCCTCCTGCCTGCCGCCAGCTTTCGCGCTCGAAGCGGCTGTAAAAAGCGCGCGCCGTGATCTGTGTCAGTTCGCCGACCTGCCAATCGATCGACAATGTGGGTGCGATCCGCTCGACCCTGACGCGATCAAAACGGGTCGAACCGTCGCGGCGATCGGTATTGAGGCGGGCGCGGGTCAGCCCGCCCGGCTCGCCGAAATGGCCGCGATAGTAATCCAGCGCGAGGCTGATGGTGATATCATCGCCAAGAATATGCCCGCGCAGCTGGCCGGTCAGCTGATCGTGATCGCTGTTGACGCGGCGCGGCCCATCCCCCTGCGCGAACTGGACAAAGGCATCAGCAGCGAGCCGACCATCCGAAATGCTCGCGCCGCCGAGGATTTGTCCGGCATTCCAGCTGCCCAGCGTGACGCGCGCAATGCCTTCCGCGCCAGCCTCGCGCCGCGGTCCGCGCATCACGTAATTGAGCGCGCCGCCCGGCTGCGGGCCATAAAGCAGGCCCGAGGCACCGCGAATGAATTCGACCCGCTCAACCAGCTCCAGCGGTGGGATGAAATAGGCCGCCGGATAGGAATACATGTCGGGCACGGCAGGGATCGCATCCTGCAAGGTGAGCAGGTTCCAGCTTTCATGCGGCTCGCCCAGCCCGCGATAGGACAGCGAGGCCCATGAGCCGTTCGACACTTCGGAGACAACCATGCCGGGAATATCGGCCATCGCAACGCGCAGATTGCGCCCGGCAATCGGCGGCAGATTGCCGAGCTGGACGACATCGCCAAGCTTGCCTGCAAAAATCAGCGTGCCCGATTCGTCGGGCAGGCGTTCGCCATCGCGCTTGGCGGTGACGATGATCGATGATGGCGCGGTGGCGCGCTGCGCGCGGTCCTCGGCGGTTTCGCTATCGGCGGCAGGAGCCGCGGTGTTTTCGGCATTATCGCGCGCAAAGGCGGGCATTGCGGTGGTGCACAGCAGAGCGGCCGCCAGCGAGCGAGCGGCGACGGAACGGGGCAAACGCATGGAAACTCCGAAACAACGAAGGGGTGCACGCCCTTTGGTGCTACTGCGAATGATAGTCAATAATAAAAAAGAGGCTGCGCCGCCCAGCCGTGCGCCGCAGCGCAAAATGTCTGGAATAAGGCAATCTTTCCAGCGCCATCATATGCGGCTACAAAGGCGGTAGCGGGTGTTTGGCCCAAGGGGGGACTGCGATGAATATTGATGCAGCGGCAATCACGTCACTGGTGGCTTCGGCGGCCTTGAAAGTGCTGGCAGGCTTTGTGCTCTACATGGTGGGGCGCTGGCTTATCAGCTTTGCTATCGGGGTGCTCAGCCGCGTGCTGACGGCGCGCAATTTCGATCCCACCTTGCAACGCTACATCGCCTCGATCCTCTCGGTCGTGCTCAATATTGTGCTGGTGGTGGCGATCCTCGGCTATTTCGGGATCGAGACGACCAGCTTTGCCGCGCTGCTGGCAGGCGTCGGCCTTGCGGTCGGCGCGGCGTGGTCGGGCCTCCTTGGCAATTTTGCCGCTGGCGCCTTTCTGGTCATCTTCCGCCCTTACAAGGTTGGTGACTATGTGATCGGCGGCGGGGTGGAAGGCACTGTCACCGAAGTCGGCCTGTTCAACACCATCATCACCAGCCCCGACAACGTCCAGACCATCGTGGGCAATTCCAAGATGTCGGGCGATGTGGTGAAGAACTTCTCCACCCACGCCTACCGCCGGGTGGATCGCACCGCGCAGCTTGCTTTCGGGGTCGATCCGCTTGATGCCATCGCCCGGCTCAAGCCTGCGCTGGCGACCATTCCCAATGTCATGGCCGAGCCCGCGCCCGATGTCGAAATCCTCGATTTCAACGAACGCGGCACTCTGCTCGCCGTTCGCCCCTATTGCCACACCGATCATTACTGGCAGGTCTATTTCGACACCAACAAGCTGATCGCCAAGACCTTTGGCGAAGCAGGCTATGCCGCGCCCTTTGTTGTCGAACAGCAGAAGAACTGAACCGGCAGGTTAGACCAGCTGCTCCCACGGGCCGGTTATCGCCAGCGTGCGCGCGGGGCTGTAGGCGTTGACGAACAGCGTGCGGCCATCGGGCGAAAAACATGCGCCAGCAAGCTCGGTCTGGGCGTGGAGGCGCGCCAGCGGATAGGCGCTGCCATCAGGCGTTATGCCGCGCAGGTGATTGGCGACCACCTCGGTATACTGGTCCTCGCACACCACCAGATGGCCATTGGGCGCAACGGTGAGATTGTCGCCGAAATTGAACTGTTCGGGGCTGTCGCTTTCGAAGAACAGCTCGATCCGGCACGGGCCCTTGCCGCGACCGGGGACCAGCCGGAAGATCTGCCCCAATTGCTTTGCCCCGCCGCTGGTGGCGCAGATGTAGAGTTCGCCCTCACCCATGTGCAACCCCTCGCCGCGCGCCACCAGCGCCGCGCCTTTCGCGGCGGCGCGTTGGCGAAGATCATCCTTGGGCGCTTCGACCTCATCAAGATCGACCCAGCTTAACGCATAGGCCTGCCGCCGCGCCATGGCTGCGTCCTGCCAGTTGCGGGTATCGGTGAGGCCTTGTGCCACCATCGCCTGCAAGCGTCCGCCCTTGGCCAGATCGCCCGGCACGGCGGGCACGAAGCGATAGAGCACCCCGTCGTCGCGGTCTTCCGTGAGATAGACCATGCCGGTGACCGGATCGACGCAGGCGGCCTCGTGGTTGAAGCGACCCATCGCGGTGAGCGGCACCGGATCGACAAGGCCGCTGGCGGCGGCGGGCACTTCGAACACCCAGCCGTGATTGCGTGCAAGCCCATCGCCATATTTCTGGCCCGGCCCGGTTGGCGCTTCCTCGCAGGTAAGCCAGCTGCCCCACGGCGTCACCCCGCCCGAACAATTGCGGATCGTGCCGCCAAGGCTGCGGAACTGGCGTTTGACCTTCAGGCTGGCGGCATCGAGCACCAGCGTGGTCGTGCCGCCTGCGACAAACTTGCCATTATGCGTGCCGAAGCCCTTGGCTATCGGGCCGCCAGCATCGTGGCGCTGGGTCAATTCGTGATTGCGCACCAGCGCGATCTCGCCGCTGGAAAGGGCAAAGCAGCCCATCCCGTCGGCATGATCGGGCACGGTGCCGCCATCATCCATCGCATCGCCAAGGCTGGAAATGACGCGATAGGAAAAGCCCTTGGGCAGATCGAGGAACCCCGCAGGATCGGGCACGAGCGGGCCATAGGATCTGCCGCCTGCCAGTGCCGCTCCGGGGCGCAGCATCGCGCCGCTTGCCAGCAGGGCGGCAAAGGCGCTGGAGGTTGCGCCGAGAAACTGGCGGCGGCTGGCAGGGGCAAAGGTCATGGGTGATAGGTTCCTGTGAGGCAAAGGATCAGCTCTGCCGCGCGGCGCGCAGGCGGTAAAAGATGCCGCTTTCGTCATAGCCGGTCAGTTCGAGCACCCCGCTCACCACGAAAACCTTGGTCTCGTTGGTCGGGAAGGGGGTTTCGGCGAACACCTCGATGAACTGATTGGGCGCGGCGTGGAAATGGAACGGGCAGCCGGGGGGATAGCCGAGCAGCACGAAGCGCTTCTGCTTGGCCCCCGCGCTGAGCGGCATCATCCAGCCGGCAACCTTGATCCGCTTGCCCGCCAGCGCCTTGATCTGTGGAGGGAAGACAGGCTTCGATACGATAAAGCCCTGGGCATCGGTGCGCGTGGTCTCTCCGGTCGATTCGAGCAGCTTCCACGAGGTGCCGCCGGGCGGCGTGGCAGCGGGCTTCCACACATCATCCACCACTGGCGGACGGCTCGTGCCGATCTGCTTGGCATTCTGGGCGATCGCGCCCGGCCCGATGGCGAGCAGGCTTGTCGCCAGCATCAAGGCAGCAGTGCGGATCATCTTGCGAAAGCTCCTTGTTTACGGGCTGCGCGCCATCACGCGCGCGGGATCGAGGCGGTAAATGCGAAGCGCCGGGACCAGCGCGGCGAGCGCGCCGATCCCGATCACTCCCGCGACTAACGCGATCTCCCCTGAATAGGGTTGGAACGGCGCGAGGCCAAGATCGGAAAGCGTTGCAAAGCGCGCCCGCGCCAGCGCGATCAGACCATGCGCCAGGGCCCAGCCGAGCGCCGCGCCCGCCGCCGCCGTGATGACGCCTTCAAGCAGCACCGTGCCGAATACCTGCGCGCGGCTGGCCCCCATCACCCGCAGCAGCGCCAGATCGCCTTCGCGCGCGCGCAGCGCGGCGAGCAGCGCAACGAAGATCGCAAGGCCGCCGGTCGCTGCGAGCAGCCAGGCGAAGACTTCGACCCCCGCAAGGCTTGCGCCGATCAGTTCGAGCAGGCGCGCGGTTTCGGTAGCGGGGACGGCCGCTTGCAGCGCAGTCTGGCGGTTGATCATGGTGGGCAGGCGGATGGCGGCTGAGGCGTTGCGATAGGTGACAAGCAGCGCGGTGAGATCGGCCTCGGGCCCGGCGCGCTGCACCTGCAAGGGGGCTGGGCTGGCAGATACGGGCTCATCATGATCGTCATGTTCTTCGCCCTCGCTCTCGCCAATATCGTGATCGTGATCGTGATCGTGATGCGCCTCGTCTTGCGAGTGATCATGGTCTTGCGCGATCCCGTGCACGGCCCATACGCTCTTTACCGAAGTCAGGATCAGCCGGTCCGCCACGGTGCCTGAAGGCGCCAGGATGCCGACTGTCTCGAACGGCGCATGATCATGGTCCTGTTCGCCCGCCTCGTCATCGCCGAGCCCATGGCTGCCGACGAATTTCTGACCGATTGTCGCGCCCGTCGCGCGCGCCACGTCTGCCCCCAGGACCACTTCCATCGGCGCGGCAAAATCGCGCCCTTGCGCCACGCGCAGCTGGTAAAGCTGGGCAAAGCTTGCATCCGTCCCGACAATCCGGAAGCCATTGAAATTATCGCCAAGAGCGAGCGGCACTGCGCGCGCCACCGCGCGATCACGGCGAAGGAGATCGAGGCTTTGGGCCGGGATATTGCCGGTCGGCTGATCGACATGGAACACGCTTGAAAGGATCAATTGCAGCGGCGATCCCTTGGCCCCCACCACCAGATCGATCCCTGCCACATCGCGTTCAAACCGCGTCTCGGCCTGCCGGCTTACCTGCATCAAGAGCACCAGCATCGCGACCGAAATCGCCAGCAGCAGCACGTTGAGCGCGCTCGTCAGCGGGCGATCCGCGAGATAGGCGAAAGCAAGGCGAATCATGCCGCAATCCGCCCCTGTTCCAGCATCAGGCGGCGCGGGAAATGAGGGGCAAGGCGATCATCATGGGTCGCAACCAACAGGCTTGCGCCTGCCTCCTGCGCGAGTTCATCGAGCAAGTCCGCCACCACCGCCGCATTGGCGCGGTCAAGCGCCGAGGTTGGCTCGTCCGCGATCAGGAGCTTGGGGCGCACCACCAGCGCGCGGGCAATCGCGGCGCGCTGCGCTTCGCCTTGCGAGAGCTCGAAGGGGCGCGCATCCGCCCGGTGCCCAAGGCCAAGCCGTTCGAGCAGCGCGGTGACCGCGCGCGCATCGTTCATCCCGGTCTGGAGCCGCTGGGCAAGCGCAAGATTGCCGCGCACAGTCAGCGCCGAGACCAGCCGCAGCCCCTGAAAGATAATCGCGATATGCGCGCGCCGCAGCGCATCGCCTTGCGGCGCGCCGCCGGGAGCCGCCAGCACCTTGCCATCCAGTCGCACCTCGCCGCGATCGGGCCGGGTGAGCGCGCAGATGATATTGAGCAGCGTCGATTTGCCCGAGCCGGACGGGCCGAGCAGCAGCAGGCGCTCGCCCGGATCAAGCGTGAAGCTGATATCATCGAGCACCGCGCGGCCCTGATAGGCCTTGCCCAATCGGGACACCTCAAGCTGCATCGTCACGCACGAAATTCAGGTAAAGATGGCCTTGTCCTCAGGACTGATCGGGCCGGGATTGTCCGTGCGTTCCCAGCTGCGCGGTTCGGCTGCGGGGAGCGGCTGCGAGCGATCCTTCGGCTGGTCCGCGGGCTGATTTGCCTCCGGAGCAGGCTGGGGCGCGGGGGCGCCGCGAAAAATCGGCGCACGCGCGAAGGGATTGGCGCGGTGGAAGCCGGGCAGGCCATCCAGATCGCAAGCCGCCAATGGCGAGGCCGCAATGGCGAACAGCAAAGCGAAACCAAGGCGGGATGCGTGCATGCCATCGGATTACAGCATTCCCTCATGCAAGTCCATGCGCCTTGCGCCCGCGCAGCGTTGCCCAGTGCGCGGCCAGCAGACTGAGCGCGCCCGCCACTGTCAGCCCGGTTTCCAGCCGTTCGCTGGCGACAAACAGCGCGGCAATCAGCGCTGCGATGGCTGCCACCAGCACGCCTGCGCGCACGCCTCCGCTGCGCCACAGCACCGGGCCGCTTACCAGCACTACCGGGGCAATCAGGGCCGCGTGAAGCCACTCGCTTTCCAGCCAGCCGCTCGGCACGGCGGCCAGCAGCATCATCGGCGCGGCCGCCACCAGCAGCGGCAACAACAGGCAATGCACCAGGCACAGGCCCGATAGCGCCATCCCTGCGCGGTGCAGCATTGCCTCGCGCGGCAGGCCCGGTCTGGAAATTGCGCTCATAGTGATCGGCCTGCCCTGTTGATTTGCCCTTTACGCAGCCGCATATGGGATGATATGTTGTAACATGCAAGCAGGGATTATTGGGCGGGTTTCGCTCCGCCTATCCTTGCCCTCTCACCGATCAGGACGCCCTTTTTCATGCCGACATCTGCTGATAACCGCCTGCCTGTTACCGTGCTCTCGGGCTTTCTCGGAGCCGGCAAGACCACGTTGCTCAATCACATCCTCGCCAACCGCGAAGGCAAGCGCGTTGCCGTGATCGTCAATGATATGAGCGAGGTGAATATCGACGCCGATCTGGTGCGCGGCGGCGAGGCGGCATTGAGCCGCGCGGAAGAATCGCTGGTCGAAATGACCAATGGCTGCATCTGCTGCACCTTGCGCGATGATTTGCTGAAAGAAGTGCGTGGCCTCGCCGAGCAAGGCCGCTTCGATTATCTCGTGATCGAAAGCACCGGGATTTCCGAACCCCTGCCGGTTGCCGCCACTTTCTCGTTCCGCGATGAGGATGGCGATTGTCTCGGCGATGTGGCCCGCCTCGATACCATGGTGACCGTGGTCGATGCCATGAACCTGCTGGCCGATTATTCGAGCAGCGATCTCTTGTCCGCACGGGGCGAGACGGCGGGTGACGGCGATGATCGCAGTCTGGTGAGCCTGCTGGTCGAACAAATCGAATTTGCCGACGTGGTGATCGTCAACAAGGCGGGCGCTGTCAGTGCCGAACAGCGCGCGATGGTCAAGAAGGTTGTCGCCTCGCTGAATGGCGATGCCCGGATCATCGAGGCCGATTACAGCAAGGTGCCGCTTGACGATGTGCTCGATACCGGGCTGTTCGACGAGGAGCAGGCCGAACAGCATCCCTTGTGGCTGAAGGAGTTGTATGATTTTGCCAGCCACCGCCCCGAAAGCGAGGAATACGGCGTTGAAAGCTTCGTATATCGCGCGCGTGCGCCGTTCCACCCGGCGATGTTCTACCGCTTCCTGACCAGCGAGGCGCTCGATAATGTGATTCGCGCCAAAGGCCATTTCTGGCTCGCCACACGCACCGATTTTCTTGGCGAACTCGCGATTGCGGGCCATCAGAAAAGCGTCAGCCGGATGGGCCGGTGGTGGGCGGCGGTGCCCAAGAACCGCTGGCCCGATGATGGCACTTTTGAAGAATTTGTGGTCAAGCACTGGCATCCCGTCTGGGGTGACCGGCGGCAGGAACTGGTGTTCATCGGGATCGACATGGACAAGGCTGCGATCACCGCAGCGCTTGATAAATGCCTTGTGCCGGGTGAGGACTTCACGCCTGACAAGTGGGAGCGGATGAATGATCCCTTCCCCGCCTGGGGCGAGGCGCCCAGCGTGTTGCAGGACGCCTGACCGCCTCCGCAGGTGGCGGACAAGAGGCCGCGCCGCCTGCCCCGGCGCTGCGGCCGGATCCGGCGCAGTGATCGCCGCCTGCCCAAACGCACCTGCGCGGCTCTCTTGCTTTTGCGCGAGGCTGGCCTTATGGCGCGTTTGTCTTTTCCGACATCGCTGATGAGATAAAGCCCCTCCGGCAAGCTTGTGCCGGGCGGCGCGGCCTCTTACCTTGCAGCGGTGCGAAATGCGCAGACGGGTTTGATCGAAGGAACTGAAGGTCCCATGACCGAAGAGAAAAAGCGCAAGACGAGCGTTGCGGAATTCGTCAATCAAGTGCGCGCCGAAACCGCCAAGGTGGTGTGGCCCACGCGTGAGGAAACGGTCCGAACGGCGATCTTCGTGTTCATCTTCATGGTGATCTTGTCGCTGTTCTTCCTTGGCGTTGACAGCGCGTTCGGCGCGGTGGTGCGCGCCGCGATCGGCCTGCTGCAATAGCCGCCCGCCCTTCACTCTCTTTCTGACCCACATCACGTTTTCAAGGATCTCGCCTCATGGCTCGCTGGTATATCATTCACGCCTATTCGGGTTTCGAGAACAAGGTGCGCGATGCGATCGTTGCTGAGGCCGAACGGCTTGGTCTGTCCGATGGCGTGGAAGAAGTGCAGGTGCCCACCGAGACCGTGATCGAGGTGAAGCGCGGCAAGAAGGTGCAGGTCGAACGCAAGTTCATGCCCGGCTATGTGCTCGCCAAGCTCAACATGACGGATGATATCTATCACCTCGTCAAGAACACCCCCAAGGTGACAGGCTTCCTCGGCAGCGGCAACAAGCCGCAGCCGATTTCGGAGAAAGAGGCTTCGCGCTATTTCGGCGGGGTCGAACAGGCCAAGGCGGCGCCCAAGCGCGAAGTCCACATCGATTACGAGATCGGCGACCAGGTCAAGGTCAATGCAGGGCCGTTCGCAAGCTTTACCGGTGTCGTCGAGGAACTCGATTTCGACAAGTCGAAGGTCAAGGTTTCGGTTTCGATCTTCGGTCGCGCAACGCCGGTGGAACTGGGCTTCGACGAAGTCGAACTGGTGAAGTGAGGGGTTCGGGGTGGTGAAGACCCGCCCCGGTATCTGCCAGAAAAAGCGCCGCTTCGCGAGCCGCGAGGCCGCCGATGCCGCGGCGCTCATGGCAGATGCACCTTTGCGCACCTATAAATGCGCGCTGTGCCGCCAGTTCCACCTTACCAGCCGCACCAAGGGCCTGCGTCCCCCGCGCGCTGCGGATAATGCTGCGGCCTGCCGTAAGCCATGGGCCTGCGCCGGGGCACAGCGGGGAGCGTTGCGTTCGGCTTCTGGCCGAAAAGAGTTTAAGCCCACCATCCCAAAGTCGTCGCCCCGTGCTTGACACGGGGTTAGGCTACTCTTCTTCTTCCGCCAGCCGGGAAGTTAGCAAAGCCCCGTGTCAAGCACGGGGCGACGGGATGGAGATGGCAGCAACGGGGTCGGAATCTGAAGGGCAGGAATTTTTCAGAACTGAGGCAAAGCCGCCATGCTGCTTTTGGGATTGAGCCGGGGCGCCGCTTATGACCGTTGCTGGGTGGGAAGGCGAATGGCGGCTTCGCGGCCTTCCAAATAGCTAGCACGCGCTTGTAAATCAGTCCTTTATCTCCCTCGGCTAATTCACTTACGTTGGGCTCATGACTTGCTTCGTCATGGCGGGGCACTTCCGGGAGGTGAGCGGATGATGGCGCGGCGGGGGGTTCTGGGGCTGCTGGCGGGCGGGGCGGCTGCCTTGCTTTCGGGATGCGGGCTGTTCGGTGGCAACAGCTATCGCTTCAGGATGACGGTCGAGGTGGACACGCCTCAGGGGCTGCGAACAGGTTCGTCGGTGTATCAGGTCAGCGCTTACAATACCGGCAGCATCTTGCCCGATGCTGCCAAGCGCGACTGGCAGATAAAGGGTGAGGCCGTGGCCGTCGACCTTCCGGGAGGCCGCACCTTGTTCGCGCTGCTGAGGACCGGAGCGCATTTCACCGACATGATGGGGCTGTCGATGAACAGCCTCCATCCCGATTTCGAGGGGACCGGGTACGATGTTGTGGGTGTGGCCGGAGACTTGGCTAGCGGGGATTATCCCGGACCCGCCGAAGTCGCGCCTGCCGATTATCCGCTGCTCGTGACCTTCAGGGACATGCAGGACCCCACCAGCGTCACCCGCGTCGATCCGGCAAACCTTGCCGCAAGCTTCGGGCCGGGCGTGCGGCTGAAGCGGATCGTGGTCGAGGTCACTGATGATGATGTGACGAGCGGGATTGAGAAGCGGTTGCCAAAGCCCGATCCCAAAGGCTTCTTCAATTGGGATGGTAAGTCGAACCCAAATGAGAACAACATCTTCTTCATCAGAGATTTCATGAGGAGGTCGAAATAGTGAAACGCGATCTGTTTTTGGCCATCCTCGCTCTTGACTCCTACAATCGCGGTTACGGCGTCAGTGTCGGAGGCCTGTTGCCTTCAGGCAATTTGGGCAATGCGGTTATAGTGAATGACTCTTTGGCGCTTGGCGGGACGCCTGACGATCGTGAGGATGAAGCCGCTGGCTTTTACGCCATCGCCTATGAACTGCCTCCTGGGTATATCGAGGACCTCTCCGGCACGGTGATTTCGTACCGGAGTATGAATTTCGATCCCGGCGAACTGCTTTATGCCACCGCATCAAGTCCCTTGCGCTGGATGATCGAAAGAAGCCGCAGCGCCGGACCCCCTGGCTTCTTCGCGCCGCGCTCCCAATCGGAAACAAGATTTTTGGATACGTTGAGATAGCGGGCGAAAACCGGCTGTGAGACACGCTCGGCCTCGCGAATGGCCCTGATCTCATCCGGCGACAAGGCAGCCGCAGGCGCAAGGCAAGCCTCGTCGAATTCACGCATGGTGCGCTTGTCGATGCTGCCTGCCTCGTGAAGGCCTTCCATCATCTCGTGAATGGCGGCCATGGCCTCGCTCGCGTAGGTCTTTGCCTCAGTCTTGCTCATCGTTGTTCACCTCGATCAATCGGCCCGCTTCAATTTCGGTTTCGATCTGCTCCGCGCCAAGTTCCAGCATGATGCTGGCAGCCTTGCGATAGGCCTTGAGTTCCGCTGCGCTCAGATTCGCCCTGTCGTTCTTGGCGAAGGCAAATACGAATATGGCGCGCTCACCCGAGCGGAAGATCAGTATCGAGCGGTATCCGCCCGATTTTCCCGAGCCCTGCCGCGCAATCCGCTGCTTGATGAGACCGCCGCCGAGATCGGCGTCGATAAGGCCGATCTCAGCCCGGTGCACGGCTTGCACGAGGGTGGCATCGGTGATCTTTTCCTTTGCCGCAAACTTGGTGAACCAGCGGTTAGCGTAGATGCGGATGAGCCGACGTTCGATCATGCTGTTACCGTGCAGACTATCACACTAAGCGTGATGGTTCAATATTCTTGCGAACTTATTCCAGATGAGCGGTCCGGCGGGGCGAATAGTCTGGTTCGGGGTCGCTTCCCGCATGTCCGCTTTTATCCGCGATCATGCCCAAGCTGCCCTTCACGCACGGAAGATGCGCGCGAAATTTCCTACCTGGGCAAATCGTGGCACGGGCCAGGCATGATTGCCACTCTTGATCCCGTTTTTGCGCTGACGTCCCGTGTCCGTCCGCTTCCACGAATTGCACTTTTGTCGTTTATTGGCAGGGCTTTGGCGGGATCAGGCAAAGCGGACACGGTGTCCGCTTTGTCCGCTTGCCAGCCTGCGCCAAACGCTGCGGGTTGCTTTTTGCGCCTTGTGCCTCTAACGGCCCGCCTTCGCTCAGTCTTGCATCGGGCGATTCCCGTGCGGGAGCTTTCGGCAATGCACAGGCCGGGGCGTTTGACCGCTTAACATGACCTGCGCGCCTTGAAGGGCGAACAGGAACAGTGCGAACAAGGAGCTGGCCCCATGGCCAAGAAAATCGAAGGCTATATCAAGCTGCAGGTTGCAGCCGGTTCCGCCACCCCTTCGCCGCCGATCGGTCCGGCGCTGGGTCAGCGCGGCGTCAACATCATGGAATTCTGCAAGGCGTTCAATGCCGCCACGCAGGAACTGGAAAAGGGCATGCCGATCCCGACCGTGATCACGGTCTATGCGGATCGCTCGTTCACTTTCATCACCAAGACCCCGCCCGCCAGCTTCCTCCTGAAGAAGGCGGCCAAGCTCAAGTCGGGTTCGAAGGAGCCGGGCAAGGTTTCGGCAGGCACCGTCACCACTTCGCAGATCAAGGAAATCGCGGAAGCGAAGATGGTCGATCTGAACGCAAACGATATTGATCAGGCCATGAAGATCATCGCGGGCTCGGCCCGTTCGATGGGCCTCGAAGTGGTGGAGGGCTAAGCACATGGCAAAGATCACCAAGAAGGCGAAAATCCTCGCCGAACTCGACCGCGAAAAGCTTTACACCATCGATGAAGCGCTGGGCGTGCTGCGCCAGTTCAAGGGCAAGTTCGACGAGACTGTCGAAGTCGCCATGAACCTCGGCGTCGATCCGCGCCATGCTGACCAGATGGTGCGCGGCATGGTGTCGCTGCCTTCGGGCACCGGCAAGGATGTGCGCGTTGCCGTGTTCGCGCGCGGCGACAATGCCGAAAAGGCGCTGGCCGCTGGCGCGGACAAGGTCGGCGCGGAAGATCTGCTGGAAGACATGCAGAATGGCAATCTCGATTATGACCGGGTGATCGCCTCGCCCGACATGATGGGCATTGTCGGACGGCTCGGTAAGGTGCTCGGCCCCAAGGGCCTGATGCCGAACCCCAAGCTGGGCACTGTCACGCCCAACGTCGCGCAGGCGGTGAAGGATGCGAAGGCCGGGCAGGTCGAATTCCGCGTGGAAAAGCAGGGCATCATCCATTCGGGCATCGGCAAGCTTTCGTTCTCCGACGATGCGCTCAAGGCCAATTTCAAGGCCCTGACCGAAGCGGTCGTGAAGTCGAAGCCGTCGGGCGCCAAGGGCAAGTATGTCCGCAAGGTCTCGCTGACCTCGTCGATGGGGCCGGGCCTCAAGGTTGATCTGTCGGAAGTCGAAGGCGCGTAAGCGCCGCGTCTTGCGCGGGTGTCCGGTATCGCCGGACTGGACAAGTCATGCGGGCACTCCGGAGCGCTCCGGGGTGCCCGCATTGCGTATTGCGTTCCCACGGGCGGGGCAGCACTCTGCCAGCAAGGCTGCGTTCAGGCTTGCTGCGCTAGCCAAGCCTCCAAGAATCATAAGGAACAGCAATGCCCTCTTCTCCCCGGGACACATGGTGGCTCGATGCCAAATGGCTGGTGATTATCGCCGCCCTTGCCGCCTTTGCGGTCGTTCTGGGATATGATCAGCGGCTTGGCATTGCGACCGGCGTCGTTCTGGTGGCGACGGGTTTTTCGTGGCAAATTGTGGCGCTGTGGTTTGGCGGTGGCTCGCGCGAGGAACCCTCGCCGGTGCGCGCCTTGTCGCAGCGGTTCGAACAGCAACAGCGCCTGCGCCTGATGGCCGAACAGCGCGCGCGCGAAGTGGCGGGCGGCGGCGCGGCGCGCTCAGGCGCGCAGCAGACTGCGGATTGATCCCAGCGCGCCTGATCGTTGGGCGAGCGCCTTGCTTTCGCTCACCAGCGTATCGAACCCCGCGCGCGCGCCAAGCAGCGCCCGGTTGGCAAGGCTGGGGCTCAGCAGCATCAGGCTGGCACACTCGGCAAAGTGGGTGCCGAACAGCGCCTTGTGCGCGCCTTCGCCTTCGGTGAAATCGAACCAGCGGTAGCGCTGTTCCGCGAACAGTTGTTCCAGCGCGTCCATCTGAAGCACTGTGCCGGGCGAAAGGCGCGCGGCTGCGGGATCATAGCCGAGATGGGCATAAACCAGCGTTTGCCCGATCACTGGCAGCGACAGATAGGCCACCGCCTCGCCGCCCGCGTGGAGCAGGAAGCAGCGCATCCGATCCGCTTCGGCCGCCTCAAGCATGGCACGGCGTGCGGCGGGCGTATCGGGTAGCCCGGCATCGAGCAGCCGTGCCTGATAGGTCTTGGCAGACAGCGGCAGCGCATGGCCGAGAAACGCCTCGATCTCGGCGGGGGTGCGATGCGCGGTGATGGTATAGCCGCCGGTTTCCTCGGCAAGCTTCCTTGCCTTGCGCCGCAAGGTCGATCGGGTCTTGCCCGAAAACCGCGCCAGGTAGCCATCATGCCCAAGGCTCATGTCGATATAGTGGCGGCGATAATCCTGGCGCGCGCCTGCGATCAGATCGGGAAAGCGCGCGGTGATTGCGGGCAGGGCGGCTTGCGGCACGCTCAGCAGCCTCAGGCCGTCGGGCCCGGCAGGCGGCGCGCAAGGCAAGGCTGCACCTGCGCTAGCGGCAAGCACATCTTCAAGGCTGAATGACCACACGCCAAGCCGGCGCGGCACTGCCAGCAGGCGGCGCGAGCCGAGCGTGAAATCGATGGTGACCGGCGGGGCCATCGTCAGCGCGCCGCCTTACCGCGCGCCGTAAAGCGTGTTGGAGACGAATTGTTCAGCCAGCCGCATCCCCGTGCGCAGCGCGGTGGCAGGCACCGGAACGCTCGGGGGAAGGCCCGGCCCGAGCGAGGGCGGGTGATCGCGGAAGGTCGCGGTGGTGACCCCGCGCATCCCCGCAAGCGCGCGCACCAGCCCGGTAAAGCGCCGCCGCACCACATGGTTCACCGCAAGGCGGCGGCGGTTGATCAGCTCGAACGAATGGCTCACCAGCACGAAGGCATCATGACTTTCATCGCGCGCGTGGCGCACCGCAGCGGTCATCTCGGCAAGCGTGAGCGCGGTAATCTGCGCGTGGCGCTGCCCGCCGCCCATCGTGCCGATGGTGCCGATGGGCACTTCGATCATGCCGCAATGTTCCAGCGGATCGCGCGCATCAGGGCCAAGGCTGATGCGGCACGCATCGGGCAGGGCCGGCGTATGGCTACTGTCGTAAGTGAGGCCCAGCTCGGCGAGTGCGCGCAGGGTATCGTCATTGGCGCCGTAGTTTCCGGCGCGAAAGGCAACCGGCGGCGGCGCACCTGCCGCGATCAGCACGTCGCGCGCGTAACTGAGGATCTCGCATTGCTCATCGAGCGGGAAGTCGGCGATGTTCTGTCCGGTGCGGCCCGAGGCCAGCAGGTTGTCCGCGCCCGCCAGCGCCAGCCATTCGGTGTGGCAATGCAGCTCGACATCCTGGCCTGCCTCGATGATCGGGCCGACAATATCCTCGATCGCGCCGATGCCCCAGATCAGCGCGGGCATGGGATCAACGAAGAACACTGCTTTTTGGCCATATTGCGCCAGCAGCTCCAGCTTGTGCGTGATCCCGGCCGGGCCTTCGGGCGTCAGGCAAGCGATGCAGCGGGCATAGTTCTCGGCGCGCTCGGCCCGGCTGCGGCCGGTGCACAGGCCCGAGGAATACTCGGTGTCGATGGTGATATAGACCCGGGTCATGACCCGCCGGACCCTAGCGGCAAAGGGTTAACAGCGGGTTCGCCCGCGGCTGGCGGGGTCTCAGATGCCGCCCGCAGTCGCGGTATAGCCCAGTGCGGCCAGCCCCTTGATCAGTGCGGCAGCGCAGGCAGCAAGCTGATCGGCGCTGGTCGAACGCAGCACGAAATTGGCGCCCACGCGCCCTTCGCGGAAGAAGGGGTAGGAGCCGATCTGGCAATTGTCGAAAGCGGCCTCGGTGGCGCGCAAGAGATCGGCGACTTCGCTTTCGGCAACCCAGCAGCCGATCGTTTCGCTGAGCAGTGGCGCGCCGCCTTCGAGCTGGCCGGTCAGCGCATCGAGCATGCCTGCGGTGATATGCGGCACGCCCGCCATCAGGAAGATATTGCCGCGCCTTATGCCGGGTGCGCCCGACATGCGATTGGGGATGAGGTCCGAGCCTTGCGGAACGCGCGCCATGCGCAGGCGGCCTTCGTTCAATCCGCCGCGCGTGGCGTAATAGCGTTCCAAGAGCGCGCGCGCATCGGGGTGGATCACCACCGGCACGCCCAGCGCAGCGGCCACCGCATCCACCGTGATATCATCATGGGTCGGGCCGATGCCGCCGGTGGTGAAGAGGTAATCATAGGCGCTGCGCAGATCATTGACCGCCGCGACAATCCGCGCCTCCACATCCGGCACCACCCGCACTTCGGCAAGGCGGATGCCCTGCACTTGCAGCCAGCTTGCCACCTGCGCGATGTTCTTATCGTGTGTGCGGCCGGAGAGGATTTCATCGCCGATGACAACGAGGCCAGCGGTCCAGATCTTGTCGGGAGAGGTCATGGGCGCGAAGTTAGGCAGTTCGCCTGCTGGCCTCAAGCGCGCAAAGCGTTTTTGCGATAATGAGGTCCCCGGCCGCAGGCGTGAGGATATTGCAGCCCGGATGGGCTGCGCACATCATTCCGCCGCTTCCAGCTGTTCATCCGCGTTCTGTGCATTGGCGCCTGCCTGCGTGAAGGTGAGGATGCCATCAAGCAGCGGATCATCGCGCATCCGCTTGCGATCGACCACATATTCCTGATTGAGCCGCCAGGGATAGCTGATCGAATTCCTCGGCATGATATGCTTGCCGCGCTGGATATAGCCGGAGGAGAAATCGAACACGTCATCCTCGGTGATCGCAGCCTCGCCTTGGGGGGTAAGCACTGGGGTGGCGATAGTCGCGCCGGTCTTGCGCATGTGTTCAAGCACGCGGCAGACGTAATCGGAATTGATATCGGCGCGCAGCGTCCAGCTGGCATTGAGGTATCCGAACACCACCGCAAGGTTGGGCAGGTTCGAGAACATGCAGCCCTTGTAATAGAACCGCTCGTTGAACGCGACCGGGACGCCATCCACGCTGATCGCGATCTTGCCGGCAACCGCCAACTTGAGGCCGGTCGCGGTCACCACGATATCGGCAGGCAGAAATTCGCCGCTCGCCAGCCTGACCCCGCCCTTTTCGAAGCGAGCAATATGGCCGGTGACAACCGCCGCGCGGCCCGCCTTCATTGCGGTGAACAGGTCTTCATCCGGCACCAGACACAGGCGCTGTTCCCACGGGTTGTAGGGCGGGGTGAAGCTGGCCTTGTCGTAATCGGGGCCAAGCGCAGCCGCGATCTTCTTGTAAAGCGCTTGCCTGACCTTCTGCGGCTTTTCGCGCGCCAGTTTGAAGCTGAAATCCTGCATTTTTATGTTCTTGAAGCGGGTCAGCCGGTAGGCGAGCTTTTCGGGCAGGATCGCCCGCAGGAAATTGGCCACCGCGTCTTTGGCAGGCCGCGTGAACATCCATGTCGGCGTGCGCTGGAGCATGGTGACATGCGCGGCCTTCGCGGCCATCGCGGGCACGATGGTGACAGCGGTCGCGCCCGATCCGATCACGACCACGCGCTTGCCCGCATAATCGAGGTCTTCAGGCCAGAACTGCGGATGGACGATCTGCCCTGCGAATTCGCCGAAGTCGAAACCCGGATCATAGGCCTCGTCATAATCGTAATAGCCTGCGCCCAGATACAGGAAATTCGCGGTCATCCGGGCGCGGCTGCCGTCGGCCTTTTCCAGTTCGACATGCCACCTTGCCTCGTCATGGCGGAAATCAGCCGCAATCACCTTGTGGCCGAAACGGATGTGCTGGCGGATGCCGCGTTCATTCACGATCCGATCAAGATATTCCAGGATCGCAGGCGCATCGGCAATGCTCTTTTCGTGACGCCACGGCTCAAAATCGAAGCCCAGCGTGTGCATGTCGCTGTCGGAACGGATGCCGGGATAACGGAACAAGTCCCAGGTGCCGCCGAGATTGTCGCGCCGCTCGACGATGGCATAGGAATGATGCGGGGCCTTCATGCCCATGTGCGCGGCCATGCCGATGCCGGAAATCCCGGCGCCGACAATCAGCACATCGAAATGGGGGGTGGTTGCGAGCATGATCGGGGCCTCTCTCTCCCTTGCTGACAGCGATGTAACCACATGGCGGCGGTAAAAGCGAGTCCGATATGCAATCTGCAACTGATCCGCCGATGGGTGGGTTCGGGGCCGCCTGCCCGATAAGGTGTCCGGACAATATGCACAAGCAGGGCATGATTGTTACGCTGTATCATCGGGTAAAGACACCATGCTGCGTCAGGCGCAACATTGTTGCATTTTTGCTACGTCCCAAAAGAAGTTCGCTAACACTCTTGTTAGTGACTTGCTCACTGTTACTCTCCGGCCCGCAACACTGTGGCCGCACGCATCGGCCCGGGTTGAGGGGAGAGAACGATGTCACGCAAATTTGCAGTCTATGCTGCGGGCCTGATGGCTTGCAGCGCGCTTACCACCCCGGCTTTCGCGCAGGATCAGGCTGATGCCGAGGCCTCCTCGGCGCGCGATGACAACACCATCATCGTGACAGCGACCCGCCGCGCGCAGGACGTGCAGGACATTCCGATCGCGGTGACCGCAGTCTCGCAGGCCCAGCTCGATAATCAGGGTGTGTTCAACATCCAGCAAATCTCGCAGCTTGCCACCAGCATCACCGCCTCGACCGCGCAGGTCGCTTCTGGTTCGGTGGTGCTGCGTATTCGCGGGGTCGGCACCACCTCGAACAACATCGGCTTCGAAAGCGCGGTCGGCATCTTCATCGATGGCGCCTATCAGTCGCGCCCGGGCGTCGCGCTAACCGAAATGGTCGATATCGAGCGCGTCGAAGTGCTGCGCGGCCCGCAGGGCACGCTGTTCGGCCGCAACACGTCGGCCGGTGCGCTCAACATCACCACGGTGCGGCCCGATGTCAGCGAGTTCGGCGGCTTCGTGAACGCGATGTATGGCAATTTCGACGAGATCAGCCTGCAAGGCGCGATCAACGTGCCGATCGTCAAGGATTCGCTCGCGCTGCGTCTGACGGGTGCCTATCGCAAGCGCGACGGGTTCCTCGATGTGGTCAATGCTGCAGGAGCGCGCATTGGCGATACCAATGATGTGGATCAATTCCTCGTGCGCGGCCAGCTTGGCTGGGATACTTCGGGCGGCATTCGTGGTCGCCTGATCGCCGATTACAGTGAAAGCCGCAACAGCTGCTGCGGCGCGATCGAGCTGTATCAGAGCCCGCTGGTGACAGCCGGGATCTATGGCGCAGTAGGGTTGGGGCTCAATGGCGGCAACGGCCAGCCTTCGGTTGCCACCACGCCATTCGATCAGGGCGGGTTCGAACGCGCGCTCAACAACCGCGTAGTTTCGGCCAATTCTGTGCCCGATGCCAAGTTCCGCAACCTCGGCATCAGCGGCGAAATCGAAGTGCCGGTGGGCGATAACGCCGATCTGATTGCGATTGGTTCGTGGCGGCGGTTTGACGCGCGCGAGGCTTACGATTCCGATTTCACCGCGCGCGATCTGTTCAATGTCGCATCGGATCTCGAAATCGAGACTTTCACCGCCGAAGTGCGCTTCCAGGGTGAAACGCTGGCCGGGCGGCTCAATTACATGATCGGCGGTTTCTACTCCGACGAGAACATCGACCAGTCGGTCAATTTCATGCTGGGCAATGATTTCGATCGCAATGTGGGCGCGCTGATCGCCGGGGCGACTGCCGGGGCAAGCCTCAATCCGCTCTCGCCGATCTTCCAGGGGCCGACCCCGCTCCAGCGTCTGACCGGGGTTGCCCCGGTGGGCACCATGAGCACGAACCGCTTCCAGCAGTCTGCGCAAAGCTACGCCTTGTTCACGCACAACACCTTCGAGATCACCGACGGGCTCGAATTCACGCTGGGCGCGCGCTATTCGTGGGAACGCAAGGAGGGCGGCTTCAGCCAGCCGTTCAACAATAACCGGGTGTGCCCGGGTGTGCTGGGCGGGATCGGTGCCGGGCGGGTGCCGGGGCCGCTGGTGCCCGCGTTCATCGGTCTGGGCTGCTTCGGCTTCACCGCGCCTGCCAATCTGCCGGTGGCGCAGCCTGCCGGGCCGTTCCCGCTGGTGCGCACCTTCCAGACCAATTTTGACGATGAAGAGCTGATCTACACCGCCAATCTCAACTACGCGATCACGTCTGAGGTGAATATCTACGGCAGCTTCACCCACGGCTACAAGGCGGGCGGGATCAACCTTGATACCACGGCGGCTGTCGGCGGGGCCAATCCGGTGTTCCAGTCGGAAATCGTCGATGCTTATGAATTGGGCCTCAAGAGCCGGTTCCTCAACGATGCGGTGACGCTGAATGTGGCGGCGTTCCACATGGACTTCACCAATTTCCAGGTGCTGGAATTCACCGGCACGGCGTTTGAAACCTTCAACGTCCCCTCGGCCAGATCGACCGGCGTCGAAGTGGAAGGCCTGATCCGTCCCAACCGCGAGTTGACCATAAATTTCGGGCTGACCGCGCTGCGCGCGCGCTATCCTGAAAATTGCGCGGGCAATTCGCGCTCGGTGACAGTCAATTCGCTGTGCGGGTTCGATCTCACCAATGCGCCACAGATCATCGGTATTCTCGGAGCTAACTGGGAAAAGCCGATCAACGCGACCACCGATTTCTTCATCAACGGGCAGGTCCGCATGGAAGGCGATCAGCGCACCTCCACGCAAGGGATCGTGCCGCCTGATGCCGCCGCGATTGCGGCTGCCGGGGGCAATCTCCAGACTGCGATTGATCGCCAGCCGCTGATTGTTGCCGACATTCAGGATGGCAAGGCCTTCGTGAACCTGCGCGCGGGCCTGCGTTTTGCCGGCGGCAAGTATGCGATTGAAGGCTGGGTGACGAACCTGACTGACGAGGTGGTGCGCGGGGTGACGTTCAACACCACACTGCGCGGGAGCGGCGCGGCCAACTCGCGTTCGGCCTTCAGCCTGCCGCCGCGCCAGTATGGTGTGACACTGCGCGCCCAGTTCTGATTACAGCGATCAGGCACGAAAAACCGGCCCGGAGCAATCCGGGCCGGTTTTTTGTTCGCCAGCGCATCAAAACGGTCGCGCCAGCGACCGCAAGGGCGACCGCCCGCCCGCAGCGGGTCCGCAGCGAAGCGGAGGACGTCTAGCGAGGACGCAGCCGCGAAGGCGGCTGCGCTCAACCCGGTCGCGCCAGCGACCGCAAGGGCGACCGCCCGCCCGCAGCGGGTCCGCAGCGAAGCGGAGGAACAGCACCGCGGACGCAGTCGCGCAGGGCGGCTGCGCTCACATAGAACGCGCGATCAGCATCTTCATGATCTCGTTCGAGCCGCCATAAATGCGCGCGATGCGGGTGTCGCGATACATCCGGGCGATGGCGTAATCATTGATATAGCCCGCCCCGCCGTGGAATTGCAGGCACTTGTCGACCACTTCGGATTGCAGTTCGGTTACCCAATATTTCGCCATGCTGGCGGTCGCCACATCCAGCTTGCCTTCGAGCAGCTTGGCGATGCAATCGTTGACGAACACCCGCGCCGCCGTGCCGCGCGCCTTGAGGTCTGCAAGCGTGAACTGGGTGTTCTGGAAATCCCAGATCGTCTTGCCGAAAGCCTTGCGGTTCTTGACGTATTCGACCGTCACATCGAGCGCCTTTTCGATGCCGGTGATGGCGTTCATCGCAATCACGAGGCGTTCCTGCGGCAGCTCGCCCATCAGCTGATAGAACCCGCGCCCTTCGATCCCGCCCAAAAGATTATCGGCCGGGATGAACACATTGTCGAAGAACAGCTCGGAGGTGTCCTGCGCATCGAGCCCGATCTTGTCGAGTTTGCGCCCACGCTGGAAGCCTTCGGCGCCCTCGGTTTCGAGCAGCAGCAGCGAAATGCCTTTCGCGCCCTCGCTGGGATCGGTCTTGGCGACAACGATGATGAAGTCTGCGAGCTGCCCGTTCGAGATCCACGTCTTGGAGCCGTTCAGGCGATAACCATTACCGTCCTTCAAGGCCGTGGTCTTGATGCTCTGAAGGTCGCTGCCAGCGTCAGGCTCGCTCATCGCAATCGCGCTGACAAGATCGCCCGAAACAAGGCGCGGCAGATATTTCTGCTTCTGCTCCTCGGTGCCGTGGCGCACCAGATAGGGCAGGATGATGGTGTTGTGGAGGCTCGCGCCAAAGCCATCGACGCCATGCTTGGCCTGTTCGTTGATCACCACCATGTCGTGGCGGAAATCGCCGCCGTGGCCGCCATATTCGGTCGGCACGCTCACGCCGAGCAGGCCCGCCGCGCCGGCCTCGCGCCAGAATTCGCGTTCGACCATCCCATCCTCGCGCCATTTCTCGACGCGCTTTTGCGGGGCGTGCTGCTGGTAGAACTTGCCGACAGCGTCAGCAAAAATGGCGATTTCCTCGTCTTCCATGAAGGCGGGTTGCGGCACGTCGATGACGGGCATGTCTCTCTCTCCTTTTGATCAGTTATCCGTGCCGCCCGCTCCCCCGCCCTTCCGCCCGGAGCCTGACGGGTTATAATCCGGGAGGAAAGGCGGGGGAGCGGGCGGCGCGGCGCGCGGCACGCGCCGCAAACGAAAACGCTACTTGCCCGTCCAGTTGGGCTTGCGCTTTTCGGCAAAGGCGGCTGCGCCCTCACGCGCATCATGCGACATGAAGACGGGCGCGATCAGCTTGCCCTGATTGGCGTAGCGATCTTCCATCGCCCAGCCGCGCGATTGCTTCATCACCGCCTTCGACACCTTGACCGCAAGCGGGCCATTGGCCGCGATCTTCGCTGCCAGCGCCAGCGCTGCATCAAGCGCGGGGCCTTCGGTCACTTCGTTGATGAGGCCAAGGCTGTAAGCGCGCGTCGCATCGATGAAATCGCCCGTCAGCGCCAGTTCCAAGGCGATGCGTTCGGGGATCTGATCGGGCAGCATCATCACGCCGCCTGCTGCTGCCACCAGCCCGCGCTTCACTTCGGGAATGCCGAACTTCGCGCCCGCGTGCGCCACCACCAGATCGCACGCAATCATCAGTTCAAGCCCGCCAGCCAGCGCATAGCCTTCGACGGCTGCGATCAGCGGCTTGGCAGGCGGGGCCTGCACCACGCCGCCAAACCCGCGCCCTTCGACGCTGGGGGTTTCGCCGCGCAGAAAGCCCTTCAGGTCCATCCCCGAACAGAAGGTGCCGCCTGCGCCGGTGAGCACCCCGACGCGCAGATCATCTTCCGCGTCCAAGCGATCCATGGCGGCGGCAATGCCTTCAGCCGCCGCCTTCGTCATGGCGTTCTTGGCCTCGGGCCGGTTGATGGTGACAATCAGCACGCCATCGCGCACTTCGGTCAGCACTTCAGGGGCAGCAGCTTCGCTCACAGGGGACATCCTCTCTCTTGTCCTGACAAAAATGCCATTGCGAATTGAAACTCAATTCTTGTGCGAGTGGTGCAGGCGGTTTACGGACGCGTCAACTGCAATTTCGCTAAATCGCAAGCTGAGAGAGGGATTATCATGGCCGAAGCTTACATCATCGACGCCGTGCGCACGCCGCGCGGGATCGGCAAGCAGGGCAAGGGTGCGCTCGCCGCGTGCCACCCGCAGCATCTCGCCGCCACTGTGCTGAAGGCGATTGCGGAGCGCAACAGCCTCGACACGGCGACTGTCGATGATGTGATCTGGTCGGTCAGCACACAGGACGGGATGCAGGCGGGCGACATGGGGCGCATGGCGGCATTGGATGCGGGCTATGATATCACCTCCAGCGGCACCACGCTCGATCGCTTCTGCGGCGGCGGGATCACCAGCGTGAACCTTGCCGCCGCCCAGATCATGAGCGGGATGGAAGATTGCATCGTCGCAGGCGGCACCGAGATGATGAGCCTGACCGCCGCGATGACGCAGGAAAAGATGCGCGCCGGGATCAAGCCGCCGATGATGGGCAGCCACAATGAGAGGCTCCAGAAGGTCCACCCGCAATCGCACCAGGGCATTTGCGGCGACGCGATTGCCACCATCGAAGGCTTCACCCGCGCCGAACTCGATGAGGTCGGATACCGCTCGCAGCAACGCGCCGCAGAGGCCATCGCAGCGGGCCGCTTTGCCAAATCGGTGGTGCCGGTGGTGGCGGATGATGGGAGCGTGATCCTCGACCATGATGAATATCCGCGCCCGCAAACGACGATGGAAGACCTCGCCAAGCTGGAGCCGGCCTTCACCAAGATCGCCGATGTGCCGCTGGACGAGAAGGGAACGACCTTCCGCGGCCTCGTCAACCAGAAATACCCCGATGTGGCGATCCAGCATTTCCACCATGCGGGCAATTCGTCGGGCGTGGTCGATGGCGCCGCAGCGGTGCTTGTCACCTCCAAGGCTTACGCGCAAAAGCACGGCCTCAAACCCCGCGCGCGCATCGTCGCCACCGCCAATATGGGCGATGATCCCACGCTGATGCTGAATGCGCCGGTGCCTGCGGCGAAGAAGGTGCTGGCCAAGGCTGGCCTTACCCTCGATGACATCGACCTCTTCGAAATCAACGAAGCTTTCGCGGTCGTCGCCGCCAAGTTCGTGCGCGATCTCGGGCTCGATTGGGACAAGGTGAATGTCAACGGCGGCTCGATTGCGCTGGGCCACCCGATTGGCGCGACGGGTTCGATCCTGATCGGCACCATCGTTGACGAACTCGAACGGCGCGGGGGGCGCTATGGCCTCGTCACCATGTGCGCCGCTGGCGGGATGGCGCCTGCGATCATTGTCGAACGCGTGGACGATTTCGTTGACTGACGTGCCGGATAGCACCCCGGTCATCATCGGGGTCGGCCAGTATTCCGAGCGGGTGGGCGAGCCGGGCTATGCCGCGCTTTCCTATATGGACCTGGGCGGCAAAGCGCTCGCCGCAGCGATTGCTGACAGCGGCGCGAGCGGTGATGTGGCGGGCGCTATTGATACGCTTGCGGCCATCCGCGCCTTTGAAATGTCGCGCCCCGGGCGCGTGCCGCCGTTCGGCGCTGCCAGCAATGTGCCGCGCGCGCTGGCCAAGCGCATTGGTGCAAACCCGGCCCGCGCGATCCTCACCACCACCGGCGGGCAGACCAACCAGCAATTGGTGGGCGAATTTGCCGCCGCGATCGCGCGGGGCGAAAGCCGTTGCGCGGTGATTGTCGGTTCGGAAGCAATTTCGACGGTGCTGGCGCTGTCGGCCAAGGGTGAAAAGCCTGACTGGTCCGAAGACGTGCCGGGCGACTTCGAGGATCAGGGCTTTGGCGTCGAAGACCTGCTTGAGCCGCCCTTGTTCCTGCATGGCGCAACCGGGGCGATCCCGCTTTATGCGCTGGCCGAGAATGCGCGCCGCGCGAAGCTGGGCCTTGGGCTGGACGAATACCGCCGCGAAATCGGCAAGCTGTTCGCCCCTTTCACCCGGGTGGCAGCCGCCAACCCCCATTCCGCCGCCCCGGTCGAGCGCAGCGCCGAGGAACTCGCAACTGTCACCGACAGGAACCGCATCGTCGCCGAACCCTATCCGCGCATGACGGTGGCGCGCGATCAGGTCAATCAGGCCGCCGCGATCATTATCGCAAGCGCCGGAATGGCGCGCGCGCTCGGCGTGCCTGAGGCGAAGTGGGTGCATATCCACGCCGTCACCGCCGCGACCGAGCTGAAACTGTCCGAGCGGCCCGATCTTGCCGCCAATCCCGCCAGCATCGCCAGCGTTGTGGCGGCGCTGGCGCGCGCGGGCAAGCGGATGGCGGATATCCGCTATCTCGATTTCTATTCGTGCTTTGCCATTCCGGTGTTCAACCAGTGCGATCACTTCGGCCTCAGCGTTGACGACCCGCGCCGGCTCACGCTGACAGGCGGCCTGCCTTTCTTCGGCGGGGCGGGGAACAATTATTCGGCCCATGCCATCGCGGAAGCCGTGAGCCGCGTGCGCGCAGATCGCGGCGCTTTTGCGCTGGTGGGCGCCAACGGCGGCTGGATGAGCAAATATGCCACCGGCATCTATTCATGCCAGCCTGCCGGCTGGAGCGCGGGCGACCGCTTTGCCAAGCTGCCGATGGCAAGCGATGCGGTGCCCTTCGCAAGCGCGCCAAGTGCCGAGGCAGTGATCGAAACCTATACCATCAACCGCTCGCCCAAAGGGGATCAGGCGATTTTCCTTGGCCGCAACGAACGGGGCGAGCGGGTGTGCGGCAATGCCGATATGGCCCATCCCCCGACCGCCCAAGCCTTCGAAAGCGGCGAGCCGTTTGGCATGCGCCTGCGGCTGACGCAGGATGATCGCGGGCGCAATATCGGGCGGATCGCTTAGTTCCCCCTCCATTGGGGGAAGGGAGAGAGTGCCACGCCTTGCGCGAATCGGCACCTTGCGCTAAATGGTTTCAACTGAAACTATCTAGCGCAGCCAGGGGAGCAGCATCATGAACGTCCAGAGCAAAGACCTGTTCGAAAATCCGGCCGGGCTCGACGGGTTTGAATTCGTCGAATTCTGCGCGCCGGAAAAGGGCGTGCTCGAACCGGTGTTCGAAGCGATGGGCTTCACCCGCGTGGCGCAGCACCGATCCAAGGACGTGCACCTGTGGCGGCAGGGCGGCATCAACCTCATCGCCAACTATGAACCCAAAAGCGCCGCATGGTATTTCGCCCGCGAACATGGCCCTTCGGCCTGCGGGATGGCGTTCCGGGTGCGCGATGCGGCCAAGGCCTATGATCATCTGATCGCCAAGGGCGCAGAGCCTGTCGCCGTCCAGACCGGCGTGATGGAACTGCGCATCCCCGCAATCCGCGGCATCGGCGGGGCGATTCTCTACCTCGTCGACAGGTATGAGGGCGCGAGCGGCGGCAACGGCCTCACCATCTACGACATCGATTTCGAGTATCTGCCGGGCGTCGAGCGTCGCCCCGAAGGCGCGGGCTTCCACACCATCGATCACTTGACCCACAACGTCTATGGCGGGCGGATGAAGTATTGGGCCGATTATTACGAGACCCTGTTCAACTTCCGCGAGATCCGCTTCTTCGACATCAAGGGCGAATATACCGGCCTGACGTCGAAGGCCCTGACCGCGCCCGACGGCAAGATCCGCATCCCGCTCAATGAAGAAGGCGAAGGCGGCAAGGGCCAGATCGAGGAATTCCTGCGCGCCTTCAACGGCGAGGGCATCCAGCACATCGCGCTGATCTGCGACG
>VFQU01000610.1_pt1 | contig 29457 bp, 22 predicted proteins | sample 3512311 | NCBI WGS metagenome assembly VFQU01 (sample SAMN10412377, study PRJNA504923) | tailings metagenome | isolation source: Relicate 3 Philex TSF3 active mining site | place: Philippines: Tuba, Benguet | collected 2017-08-29
TATCGGCCCATAGAAAGAGGACCTTTACCCGAGAGCGTATACGAGGATGCGTCAGCGGCTTCAAGCGCCGCCTCTAGGTAGATTCAGGGATTCATTTTCCCCGGTGGTTCTCACTATACTGAAAAAAGGTGAACGTCCATCGCCGAGTGCCGGTTCTTGATAGTGTTCGTGGTTTGGCCGCGCTACTGGTTTATCTTTTTCATCTGGCTGGGCTGGCCCAAACTTTCCATATCTGGCATGAGCCGGTCGTGTCCCAATTTGTGGGGATGCTTGGACCTCTGGGTACGAACTTGTTGCTGCTGCTCTGTGGTTTCTGGATTACGGTGAGCCTGCGCAAACCAACTTTTGAGCTGGGCCCTTTTCTGCGCAACCGGCTGGTACGCATTTATGTCCCCTATATCGCGGTGGTCCTGCTTTCGTATTCGGCGTGGGCATTGATGCCGCAGTTGGGGGCAGGTAAAGGGGGCTGGGGCCTGGAGTCAACATTAAGCAACCTGCTTCTGATTCCCGGCCTTTTCCCGGACCGACCCGCGCTCACCGTGGCGTGGACTCTCAGTTATGTGGTTGCCGCGTATCTGACCATTCCACTGCTGGCGCGATTCCTGGGTGGGGGGATGGTCAGGCGGATTGCCTTATGGATCACACTGACCAGTCTGCCCTTTTTGATCATCGCCAGTGGCTATTCGATCGCATACCGGATTGCCTACATTCCGCTGGGCTGTTTGCTGGCGGAGGTCTATACGGAAGCTCGGGCGGAGACTTTCGCCGGCCTGAAACCCGCGTGGTTGTTGGGGGGCATGCTGTTGTTGCTCACGGTCCGGTTTGAGTTGCTGACCCATCGCACGGAATTTGCCGCATCGCCAAATTCTTTTCTGGTGCTTGTGTTCGCGACAGGTGCAGGGCTTGCCACACTGTCCATGGTTGGCGCTTTTCGGTATGCGGCTGACAGTCAACCTGCCCCAACATTTTCTTCTTTGAAAACGCTGGAATGGATTGGTCAACGTGGGTATAGCATCTACCTGTTCCACGGCCCGGTTACGAAACTGGTGATCATCGCGATAGCCGCTGCCCACTGGACCGGTCCGCTGGCGATGCTGGGCGTTCTGCTGATCAGCGGGGCGCTGACGTTAGTGGTGGCCGCTCTCAGTCACCAGTGGCTGGAATCGACAATCGCGCCCTGGGTGAGTCGCAGGCTGGCCGGGCCCCCTCACGCCGCTTTCGCGAACTCTCTGTAAGTGTAGATTTGGATTTGGTGCTGGGCCAGGAGGTCCTGCGCCTCGTTGCTGGTCCAGAACTGGTAGTCGGCCCAGCGATACTCCCACGATCCGGAAATGGAGCGGATTTCGGCGTCGTCCTTGGCCAGATGGATGATCAGCTTGGTGACGCCCGGCTTCAGCGTTTCGATGAACTTGCGATAGCTGGCGCGGCGTTCGGGGTAATTGCGGCCCGGCACCCCGGTGACGAGGCGGTTGAGCAGCCGGTGGCCCTGCGCCCGTTTGGCTTCGAGCATGGCGGGGGTGATGGGGTAGGCTTTCATTTCCTGTTCGGGGACTCCCGCCGGGTCCGGCAGCATGCAGGGTACCTTGTACTCGAGGGCCAGTTTACCGTAGACGTCAAAATAGTCGGGCCGGGCGTAGAGTGTCCCCATGTGGGTGTCGAGGTGGGTGAATTGCAGACCGTAGAGCTTGGCCCTTTCGATCTGGGCGCGCAACTCGGCCTCCACCTCACTGGCGCTGGCATTCTGGGCAGTGGAGCGCACGTCGCGCCAGAGGTATTGTTCGTTGTCGAGCAGGCCCTTGGCCATGGTGATGGGGCGCCAGCGGAAGTGCTTCCATTCCGAGGTGAGCGTGAGGTGCACGCCGAGGTCATAGCTGGGGTTGGCCTTGGCCCAGGCGCAGAATTCCGTTACCCAGGGGCAGGGCATCATGACGCTGGCCGAACTGACCAGCCCGCGCTCCATGGCCTCGATGGTGGCCATGTTCGCGGAATGGCACATGCCCGCGTCATCGGCATGCACAATCAGCCGCTTCTCGCCCGGCGCCGCCAGCGCAGCGCCAGCCAGACTTCCCAGAAAACTCCGACGGTTCATTTTCTTAAGTTATCGCGACTTTGGCCCCTGACTTGCAAACAAATCTGGCATGAAGGACCTTACTTCCTATCCGGTGGGTTGGGGCGCGGTGAGGCAGTCGGTGGCCGCCGGCGCCTCTCGCCGTCAAAACAAAGGCGATTTTGCGAGCTTTCGGCCGGAATCAGAGCCGGAGACGCCTCGACCTCCCGCATCCCGAAATGGTACAGCGGCTGGAAATGGCATCCGTTTGGCGGTGGCCGGCAATCGTTTGGCGCTCCAGCAGGAAGAGAACGTGGAAGGCGCGGGACGTTCGCCATTGCCCAATCCCCGCAACACCAACACGAGCCCGGTGGGTGGCTCCGGGCCCTCGCCTGCACCAAGTCCCAATCCGGATCCGTCGCCCGCGCCAACGCCGACGCCTACGCCGAATCCGGCGCCGTCACCCCAGTTCAATGCGCTACAGCAGAGCTGGCTCGATGCCAATGCTGGCCCTTTCGCCAATCTGCTCCGCCACAACCTCGGCCGCGCTGAGCCGTTTGAAATACACAGCGTCTCCCTCGACTGGCTGAATGGGGGCACGGGCAAGCCGGAGACGATGCAAAGGGCGGTGGGTAACGTTTCAGCCGCCAGCGGGCAGGAACTGGCCCAGATGCTGGGGGGCACCCTGGTGCAGTCCCCCTTCGGCACCTTCGGCACGGGCCAGCGCGATCAATACATTCGGATGCCCACCGGGCAGATGATTGAGGCCTCAGTGCTCGCCAACCAGTTGAATGCCGCGCGGCAGTCGAAAGACCCTTTCGCCGCCACTCAGGGGGTGCTGGAGATTTACCAGCGTGAAGCCCAGACTTTCGATCTCGCTTCCTCCACCAATGCCATTGACCTGGTGACCAAAGGCATACTCCGGCCCACTTGGCCGCAGCAAGTGAGCTAGTTTTCGGGAAGATCCTCGGCCGACGCCGCCGTGAAGTAAGCCGCGTCGGGGTGATGAAAGACCAGCGCGGATACACTTGCCTCGGGCTCCATCATGTATCCCTCCGTCAAGTCGATGCCAATCTCGCGAGGGTTGATCAACTGGAAGAGGGCCACCTGGTCTTCCATGTTCGGGCAAGCCCCATAGCCAAAGCTGTAGCGCTTACCCCGGTAGCGGCTGGTCCAGCGCTGTTGCATGGTCATCTCTGATGAGTCCGCAAAGCCCCAGTCCTCGCGGATGCGGCGGTGGAGCCACTCGGCAGTGGCCTCGGCTGTTTCGGTGGCCAGCGCCAGCAACGCTACGCTCTTGAAGTATTCGCCGGCTTGTTTGGCTTCTTCGGCCTTGGCGCGAAACTCGCTGCCCGCCGTGACGGCAAACATGCAGATGGCGTCTCGTTGGCCATCCTGAGCCGGCAGAATGTAGTCGCTCAGGCAAAGGCCGTTTTCCTTGGGCTGCCGCAGGAACTGGTAGGTGTGCACCGGGTTGTCCTCGCCACCGCGGTAGAGGCAAATGGAGTTGCCTACGCGTTCGGCCTCGAAGAACTGCCAAACTGCCTTGGGCTTGAGGAAGGGCGCAGCCCACTCCTTCACCTCCTCCACTTTGTGGAACATGTCGAGGGCTTTGGCTTCGCGGTTGGCGAGGTTGGCTTCGAAGTTGCCCTTGTAGCCGAGGTTTTTGCCGTAGAGCATGAAGGGGTTAATGTATTCCCAGATTTCCTTGAGCTGGGGAATGTCGCGCACTTTGCGGTCCCAATAGGGAACTTTGGCGATGGGGACATCGAGCCGCACCTTGTTGCTGCGCACGGTGGACTGGGCCAGTTCGGGGGCGCCCATGGGCTCGGCGGCCACTGTGTCGGTGGGTTTGGAGAAGTCGGCCGTTTCCAGCGCCTTGCGAGCCTCGGGGTCAACGAGGTCCTGCATCAGCTTGAGGCCCGTCATGGCGTCCTTGGCATAGAGCGTGAGGCTGCCGTAGGCCGGGGCGATCTTGGTGCGGGTGTACTTGTCGCTCAACGCCGCCCCACCCACCAGCAGCGGGACGTCAATGCCGGCTTCCTTGAGGTCGCCGCCGGTGATGACCATCTGCTGCGCGCTTTTGACGAGCAGCCCGGAGAGCCCGATGGCGTCCGGCTTATGTTCGCGGTAACCCTGGATCAGCTCTTCGGGGTGCACCTTGATGCCGAGGTTGACCACCTCGAAGCCATTGTTGGAGAGGATGATCTCGACGAGGTTCTTGCCGATGTCATGGACGTCACCCTTGACGGTGGCCAGCAGCAATTTGCCTTTTGATGAGGTTTCCGACTTTTCCATGAACTGCTGCAGGTGCGCTACGCCAGCCTTCATGGCCTCGGCGCTCTGCAGTACTTCGGCCACAATGAGTTCGTTGTTGTTGAAGAGCCGTCCGACTTCATCCATGCCCTTCATGAGCGGGCCATTGATGATGTCGAGTGGCGCGGCGCCTTCGGCGCGTTTCCGTGCCAGATCCTCCACCAGCCCGTCCTTAGTGCCCTGGATGATGTAGTTGGCCAGACGCTCGTCGAGCGGCAACTCGGCGGCGGACACCTTTTCTTTCTTGACGGCAGTGCGGAAGTGGGCGGCGATGGCGTCGATGTGGTGCTTGTTGATAGCGGCTTTCTGCTCTTTGGTCTGCTGCCGCCAGTCGGCGGGTTCGCCATTGACGGGCGAGTTGAACAGAAGGTTTTCCGCCAGTTCGCGCTCTTCCGCGGGGATCGAGGCAAAGCGCTCCAGCTTTTCGGTATTGACGATGGCGAGGTCCAGCCCAGCCTTGGTGCAGTGGTAAAGAAAAACGCTGTTGACCACCTCGCGGGCGGCGGCGGGCAGGCCGAAGCTGATGTTGGAGATGCCCAGCACCGTCTTCACGAAGGGGATTTCGGCCTTGATCAGCCGCAGGGCCTCAATGGTTTCCACCGCGCCGCCAATGTAGTTCTCGTCGCCGGTGGCGCAGGGGAACACGAGCGGGTCAATGACGATGTCTTCCGGGGGAATGCCGTACTTGGTGGTGAGCAGGTCCACGCTGCGCTGGGCGATGGCCAGTTTGCGTTCGCGGGTGAAGGCCTGGGCCTGCACGGGGTCTTCGTCAATCGTACCCACGACCACGGCGGCGCCATATTCGCGGATGAGCGGGCAGATGTGTTCGAACTTTTCTTCGCCATCCTCGAGGTTGATCGAGTTGATGATCGCCTTGCCCTGGCTGTAGCTCAAGGAGAGCTCCACGGCCTTGGGGTCGGTGGTGTCGATCATGAGCGGGGCCTTGATCTTGCGGATCAGCTTTTCGTAGAAGGGCGGTATGTCCTTGAGTTCGTCGCGCTCGGAGGTCTGCAGGCAGACGTCGACGACGTGGGCGCCGTTGCGGACCTGGCGACGGGCGATTTCGGTGGCTTCTTCCCACTTCTCCTCGTTGATCATGTTCTTGAACAGCCGCGAACCGATCACGTTGGTCCGCTCGCCCACCAATAGCGGCCGGTTGGTCTCATTGGCCTCCACCAGTTCCACACCGGAAAACCAGCTGCGGTGCTGGGTGCGGCGGGGCGCGCGCGGGGCGTAGCCCCGGCTCATGGCGGCAATGGCCGCGATGTGATCCGGTGTGGTGCCGCAGCAGCCGCCGACTATGTTCAGCCAGCCCTGTTGCACAAACTTTTCGAGTTGCGCCGCCAGGGATTGGGGCGTTTCGTTGTACTTCAGTTCCTCATTGGGTACGCCCGCATTCGGGTAGCAGGAAATGCAGTGGTGGCTCATTTCATGCAGCGACCGAATGTGGTCGGTCATGAACTCGGGCCCTGTAGCGCAGTTGAGGCCGATCGAGAGCAGATTGGCGTGCGAGAGTGAGGCGTAGAGGGCTTCGGCATCCTGCCCGGCCAGCATGGTTCCAGTGTTTTCGATGGTGCCTGATACCATCACCGGCACTGTGTAGCCAATTTCGCGTCCCAACTGGTTGATGCCGAGCAGGGCGGCTTTAATGTTGCGCGTGTCCTGGCAGGTTTCTACAAGCAGGATATCCGCGCCGCCGTCCATCAGGCCCTTGGCCTGCAGGTAATAGCCTTCCTTCAGGGCGTCAAAGGTGATGCCGCCGGTGACGGTAATCGCCTTCGTCGTCGGTCCCATACTGCCCGCCACAAAACGGGCTCGCCCGTCCCGGGCTTCGAATTCGGCGGCGGCTTCCCGCGCCAGTTGTGCCGCCATGGCGTTTACTTCATGGATTTTGGCTTCGAGCCCGAACTCGGCCAGCGTCACCGTATGGCCCCCGAAGCTGTCGGTTTCGACAATATCCGACCCGGCCTCGTAATAGAGACGGTGAATGTCGCGAATCCATTCCGGGCGCGTGTAGAGCAGGTTCTCCGGGCAGTTCTCAAACGCGGGTCCGCCCCAGTCCTCGATGGTGGGGTTGCGCTGTTGCAGCATGGTCCCCATAGCCCCGTCGAGTATCAGAATCCGGTTCTGTAGTGCGTCATCGAGAGCCTGACGCCGTTCCGCGCGAGTGAAATTCATTCGTGTATCAGCGTAGCATGATTTACTGATACATCCTGAATCTTTACTCGGTAGCCCGGATTTCGGCTACGGGAGAGGTTGGTCCGAGGACACCTGTCACAGGCCCACCCCGCCTGCACGGTAGGCTAGTCAGTACACCCAGTCATCATGAAAACCGGCTCCATTGACTTCAAAGAGCGCATACAATCGCTCGACCAGTTCCGCGGCTACACGGTTGCCGGTATGTTTCTGGTCAACTTTATCGGGGGGTTCGTGGTAGTGCACGATGTGCTGAAGCACCATAACACTTACAACAGTTATGCCGACACCATCATGCCCCACTTCTTCTTTGCCGTGGGTTTCGCGATGCGGCTGGGCATGCTGAAGGGCGCGGCCACCGGGCAGATGGTGCGGCGCTGTCTGGGACTCATCCTGCTGGGCTTTGTCTTCTACCAACTCGATGGCAGCTACAAGGAGTGGGCCAAGCTGCGCGAACTCGGCTGGCAGGGTTTTCTTGAGTCGAGCTTCCTGCGGAGCCACTTTCAGGCCCTCGTGCACATTGGCTTCACCGCGCTCTGGATCCTGCCGGTGATGCGCCGCCGCAGCCGCGACCTCATCCTTTACGGCGTGGGCAGTGGCCTGCTGCATCTGGGCCTCAGCGCCTGGTTCTGGTTCGAGTTCCTGATGAAGGTGCGCGTGATCGATGGTGGGCCGTTAGGCTTTCTCAGTTGGTCACTGCCGACGCTGGCGGGCGCGCTGGCCTACGACGCCGTCAAGCAGTTCGGCCCGTCCGCGGCGCTGGGCAAGATCCTGCGCTGGGGCGTGGTGCTGAGTGTGGTGGGCTATCTCATCTCTTGCGTACATGGTTGGGAGGCGCCGCCCTTCTGGCCTCCGTGGAATCCGGTGGACCTCTGGACGATGACCCAGCGCGCGGGCAGCCTTTCCTATCAGACCTTCAGCGCGGGCTTTTCGCTGCTGGTCTACGCTCTCTTTCTCTATCTCTGCGATATCCGCAAGCCAGGCTTCGAGAACAGCGTCTTCCGCACCTTCGGCACCAACGCGCTGGCCGGGTACCTGATTCATTCCGTCGTTGGCGATGCGGTGAGCAAGTTTGCCCCGAAGGATTCACCGCTGGCCTGGGTTGTCTTTATCACCGGGCTTTACCTGGTCATCACCTGGAGCTTTATCCGCGCCCTCGAGAAGCGGGGCATCTTCCTCCGCCTCTGAGCAGTAATCCACCTCGCGGTTGCGATAGTAGGACAACCCGTAGCGCAGGCTGCGTGAGCCGCCGGGCGGCAGGCACTCAAGCGTGCTTTCCCGGGCGGACACCTGGCGTGCCAGCCGAGGGTACAGCTGCACCTTCAGCGTCAGAATCGAAACCGCGACCACCGCCACCGCGGCCCACTTCTGCCAGCGCCAGCCGAGCCAACAGGCCAGGGGCGCCGCCACCACCCAGGCCCACGCCGTCGTGCTGAAATCGGCCCGCGACAGGCCCTTCTCGATGGCCGTGGGCAGCCAGGGCGTCACGGCTGGGAGCGTCACATAGAGTGCCGCGGCAAAGCCGTAGTGCCAGCGCCGCAAGCCAGTGCTGAGCAGCAGGGCCAAAGAGGGTAACAACGGCAGCACATAGGCCGGCAGTTTGTTGGTGGACGCACTTAGAAACGCAAAGCCCCAGACGACCACATACAGGTGAGACCGCAACTCATCGTCCAGTTTCACGTGGCGCACCGCGGGAGCCCATGGCAGTAAGAACCCGACCAGCACCGGCAAGTAGAACCAGAATGGTTGCACATGCTGTAACTCGGGTGAGAGGAACCGGGAGATATGATGCCGCACCAGAAACTCATCCACAAAGACAGCGCCATTGGCGGCGTAACATAACGCATACCAGGGCAGGGCAACAGCCATCGCGGCCAGCCCCAACCGCCATTCGCGCCGGCAACGCCACAACACAGGCAATCCCAAAGCCACCGGCACGAGGCCTTTGGCCAGCACGCCCAGGCCCAGCCAGACTCCCGCCGACACTGCTCGCCCGGCGAGCGCCTGCCGCACAAAGAGGAAGAAGCACACGCTCAGCACGACATCGGTGATGGCCACCTGCGACAGCGCGAGCCAACCCACGGCCGTACCCAACACGAGGGCCGCGTCAAACGGCAAAGCCAGTAGCAACCCCAATCCGGCCAGCGCCACGGGCAGTCGCGCGGCCAGATCACGGGGCAAGCCTGCTGTATCACCCAGCGCGATCAGCCAATAAAGGAGCGGCGGCTTCTCAAACCAGGGTTTGCCCCACAGCACGGGGGTAATCCAGTCGCCGCTGGCCGCCATCTGATGGCCAATGGCCGCATAACGGGGTTCGTCAGGTCCTAGCAGGCCTGATGAGGAAAGCATCCAAAGGTAAGGAATGGCGAGCGCGGCCACGAGCCAATAGCGGGCCTTGGGCACCCCTCAAGTATACTGGTGACGAATTTATGAGTCTGCTGGACATTGCCAAATTACCCACCGCTGAGAACTCCGCCATCCGCCTGCACGAAAGCGACAACGTGGCCATTGCCCGCGTGCCGCTCAGCCCTGGGGCCACGGTCATTGTGAGCGGGGTCACCGTGAAGGTGACCGCCTCGGTTCCAGCGGGCCACAAGGTTTGCATCGCGCCGATCGCCGCGGGGGCCAGCGTGCGCCGCTACGGCCAGATCATCGGCAAGGCCAAGACCGCCATTCAGCCGGGCGAGCACGTTCACATACACAACCTCGCGTTTGAAGACCACGAACTGGGCTACGAATTTCCCACCGTGGAAGTGGCCTATCCGCCTGCTCCTGCGGTGATGCCCACCTTCGAGGGCTACTTGCGCGAAGACGGCCGCGCCGGAACCCGCAATTACGTCGCTGTGGTTGCCGCCTCCAATTGCGCCGCTCACACAGCAGATTGGATTGCGGAATCCTTCGACCCGTCGTCATTGCCCCCGAACGTGGATGGCGTGGTTGCGTTCCCGCACGGCGAAGGCTGCGGCCATTCCATTGGACCCGATACGGACCAGTTGCGCCGCACTCTGGCGGGGGTGCTGAACCACCCCAACATTGGCGCCGCGCTCATCATCGGCCTGGGCTGCGAAGTCAACCAGATTGATCATTACCTCGGCCCCAACGCTCCGCGTTCCTCCCGTCTGCACGGTCTCACGCTGCAATCGAGCGGCGGCACCCGCGGGGCGGTGGAGGCGGCCCGGGCGCGCATCCACGAATTCTTCGAGGAAATGCAGACGCAGCACCGCGTCACGGTACCGGCCTCGAAGATCGTTCTAGGTCTCAACTGTGGCGGCAGTGACAGCTTCAGCGGCATCTCGGCCAACCCGGCACTCGGTGTATGCAGCGACATGCTGGCGGCCATCGGCGCCAGCGCCGTGCTGGCCGAAACCACAGAATGCTTTGGCGCCGAACACCTGCTGGTGAAGCGGGCGCGCAACCGGGCGGTGGCTGAAAAGTTTCTCGGCTTTATCGAGGGCTACAAGAAGTATCTGCGCCAGTTCGGCGGCAGCTTTGACGACAACCCGAGCCCCGGCAACAAAGAAGGCGGCCTGTCGAACATTCTCGAGAAGAGCCTGGGCGCGGCGGCCAAGGCCGGCACCAGCCCGCTGATGGATGCCGTCGATTACGCCCAGACCATCACCTCGCCCGGCTTCAATTTCATGAACACTCCAGGCTACGACCCGGTTTCGCTGACGGGCCTGGCCGCCGGCGGCTGCAATCTGATCGTCTTCACCACCGGCCGGGGCAGCGCGATTGGGTTTCCGAATGTGCCGGTGATCAAGGTGGCCACCAATTCCAGCACGTATCGCCGCATGAAGGACAACATGGATGTCAACGCTGGCCGCATCGTGGATGGCGAAGCATCGGTGGAGGAAGTGGGCCGCGAGATCTTCGATCTTTGCCTGCGCGTCGCCTCGGGCGAGAAGACTTGCGCGGAGCGCCTGGGGCACAAGGAGTTCGTTCCGTGGCGTATCGGCCCGGTGATGTAGCGGGTAGAATAGCCATATGGGCGTTGCCACCGCCATAACCGTTGACGAGTATCTTGCTTCGGATGCCAAGCCTCAGCCCGAGTTTTGGGACGGACTCTTAATCCCGCGTGCTATGCCTACCAAACTCCACCAGGTTCTCGAACTCTTGTTGGTGATAGCCCTCAAACAGCAAGGCTTGCAGGCTCTCAACGAGCTAATCGTAAAGCTTGCCGAGGATCGGTTCCTGGTTCCGGATGTTGTGGCCGATGATACGCTGGCCGAGCCTTTTCCCGTCCGTCCGCCCCGTCTCTGTGTGGAGATTCTCTCGCCCAGTGATTCCTTGGGCAAGCTTCTTACCAAGTGTGAGCAGTATCACAATTGGGGAGTTCCGCATTGCTGGGTGATTGATCCGGCGCGCCAGTGCGCGTGGCTCTATGAGCAGAATGGGGAGCCGCAAAGGACCACAGAGACCCTTGTGGCTGGCCAGATCACCATCGACCTCCGGGCGCTTTTCGCGGAAGCCCTCTCTGGCAAGCACTAAACTGGAAGCATGCGTTTCCTACTGCTGGCGCTGGTGGCGCTCAGCCTCTGGGGCCAAGCCCCCAAGAAGTCATCGAAGAAAGCCGCGCCCGTGCGCGACATGGTGCAGGTGGAAGGCTTCCTGCGTCATCTGAACCTCTGGACACCCGACATCCAGTTCACCATCACCAACACGCAGCCCTCGGAACAGTTGAAGGGCTACGACGAAATCACCGTGAAGGCCTCGCTTGGTGAACGTAGCGTTGAGCAGAAGTATTTTCTCTCTGCCGATGGCAAGACGATCATTCGCGGTGAGGTGATGGACACCACGGCCAACCCCTTCAACCGCGACTTGGCCCTGATCCGCAACGTGGGCCAGCCCTCGCTGGGCACGGTGGGCGCGCCCGTCGTGCTGAGCCTCTACACCGACTACCAGTGCCCCTACTGCAAGGAAATGGCGCGTACCCTGCGCACCAACCTGATGCAGACCTTCCCCAAGGATGTCCGGCTCTTTGTGCATGACTTTCCCCTCGAACAGATACACCCCTGGGCACGCCCCGCCGCTGTCGCCGGCCGCTGCGTCATGCTGCAGGGGGAGGACAACTACTGGAAGTTCCACGATTGGGTTTTCGATCAGCAGCAGATGATCAAGGCCGAAACCCTTCGTTCGCAATTGCTGGGCTGGGCTCCGTCGAATGGCATTGATGTGCTGCAACTCAACCGCTGTCTGGATGAGAAGGTAACGGAGCAACTTGTCGCGAAAGACATTGAGGAATCGCGCCAGCTCGGCATCAATTCCACCCCCACGCTGTATGTCAACGGCCGCAAGCTCGCCGGCAATGTCGCCTGGGAACAGTTGAAGCGCATCATCGAAGTCGAAGTCGAATACCAGAAGAAGAACAAAAACGCCGGCGACCTGGCCTGCTGCAGCGTCAGCCTGCTGCCCCCGGGAGCCAAGTAAGTGCGCCACCTGGTTGGGTTATTGCTGGTCGCGGCACTGCTGCCCGCCGCCAAACTGCCGGAGGCCATCGATGGCCGCCGCATGCTCGAAGACGTCAAGTACCTCTCGAGCGAGAAGTTCAAGGGCCGCTTCACGGGTACGCCGGAGCAAGATGAAGCTGCTCGCTGGATTGCCAAGAACTTCCAGCGCGCCGGGCTGAAGCCTGCCTTTGCCCCCAACAACGCGAAGCCCTCCTACCTGCAGAAGTTTGTCGTCACTACCGAATCTCGCCTGGGGCGGGGGAATGCGCTCAAGGTGGGGGGCAGGGAATTGACAGTGGCCCGTGACTGGGTGCCGAAAGTGTTCAGCTCCAACGCTCAGATTGCCGCGCCACTCGTCTTTGCCGGCTATGGCATCACCGCCAGTGAATACCATTACGACGACTATGCGGGCCTGGACGTGAAGGGCCGCATCGCTGTGGTGTTGCGCTACGAACCGCAGGACGAAGACGAGAACAGTGTCTTCGAGGGCAAACGCCGGACCCGCCATTCTTCACTCGAGGCCAAGGCCACCAACGCCAAACTGCACGGCGCCGTGGGCCTCATCATCGTCAACAACGCCATCACGTATCCGGAAGAGCGCGAAACCCTCGACGCCTTTGGTGGCGAAAGCGGCGGCCTGGGCGCTGGCATCCCCGTCGTGCAGGTGAAGGCCAGCCTCGCGGAGGAGTGGTTCCGCGATGCAAAACACGACCTGCGCGGCATTGTGCGCGCCATTGACCGTTTGCTCTCTCCGCAAAGCTTCCGCTTTCCCGATACCCTCCGCGCTGACCTCACCGTCAATATTGACCGGGTCATGCAGCCCACTCACAACGTGGCCGCCTACCTGCCAGGGCTCACCAACGAATACATCGTCATTGGCGCGCACTATGACCATCTCGGTTTCGGCAAACAGTTCTCGATGGCCCCCAGCGAGGTGCCCAAGCTCCACCCCGGCGCTGACGATAACGCCAGCGGTACAGCTGCGGTGCTGGAGATGGCCCGCTACTTCGCCAAGCTGCCCAAGCCGAAACGCGGCATCCTTTTCGTCACCTTTACGGGTGAGGAAATCGGCCTGCTCGGCTCCAGCCACTTTGTCGCCAACCCGCCGCTGCCGCTGGAAAACTGCGCGGCCATGATCAATATGGATATGGTGGGCCGCATGGTGGAGGGAAAGTTCTTCGTGGCAGGCCTCGGCACCGGATCCAATCTCAAGCAGGTTGTGGACGGAGTGCTGGCCGGGGAAACCAGTCTCAAGCCCGACCTGAGCGAAAACCTCAATATCGGCGGCAGCGACCATTCGAGCTTCAGCGCCAAACAGGTGCCCGCGCTGCTCTTCTTCAGCGGCCTGCACAGCGACTACCACAAGCCCTCTGACACCTGGGACAAAATCCAGCCGGAACCTTATGCCCATCTGGTCCGCGTGATTGCTGCCACCGCGTCGGAGTTGGCCAGCGTGGAGCAGCGCACGGAATTCCGCCGCATCGCCGCTCCGCCTGCTCCGTCGGGTGGCGGCGCTCCTTCGGGTGGCTATGGTCCCTACTTCGGCAGTGTCCCCGATTTTGCGGAAGTGCCGGGTGGTGTCCGGCTCGCGGAAATTCGCACAGGTAGCCCCGCCGATAAAGCTGGTCTGCAAGGCGGCGACATCCTCACTGAATTCGACGGGAAAAAGGTGGACAATCTGCAGGACTACACCTATGTCCTCCGGGCGAAGCAGCCCGGCGACGTAGTCGAAGTTAAGGTAAAACGCTTAGACGCCACCCTTACCTTCCGGGTAGTACTCGGCGCGCGAAAGTAATCTATCCTGAGCAGATAGGGCTGCGCAAAATGGTTAAGGTTGGCGCGTCAAACCGCCGATGAGAGACTGAAGCCGCATGCCCATACCCACCCTTACTGACATGAGCCGCACGAAAACCTGGAAACTGCCGCCCCTCATACTCCATCCTTTTGCGGAAGCAGCGGGTCCGGACAAGTTGGTGGAAAGTTCGCGCGCCAGCCTGATGCTGCAAGGTCTGTTGCCCAGTGGTGAAATGACTCGCGAAGAGCTCGATCGCAAGCTCCTCGATGGCCGCTTCTGCGAGATCCGTATGCTCTTCTACGTCGGCAAAGATCTGCTGCGCTGGATTGAACAGTGTATGGAAGTGGTGGAGCGCGATGAAGATCTGAAGCGGGCCGGGTTCTGCTATCAGAGCTTTGCGGCGATCCTGACGGACGAGCCGCCCAAGAAGATCCGCGAAAAGCTCAAGAGTTGGGGCGTCGCTGACTATAAGAGCATCTTTACGCGCGCGCTGGGCCTCAACGCCATCTTCAACGAAGTACCGCAGCGCCACCATATCACCGACGAGTTCATTCGTCACTACTACCGCTACGCGGATCAATTGTTCGCCTGCCGGCAGCTGTTGTGGAGTTTTGGCGAGATTCAATCTACACAGTTCGAATTCGAGCTCTATGCTTCGGGTGAATATTCCCGGATGCTCGAACGCGAATGGGGTGAAGACTCAGCCGACGGCTTTGAAGCATAATGAGTGCATGTCACTCCCGCGGATGCTGCGCATCCGGCAACATTTTCCGGATCGCGCTGTAAAAGATATCCCCGCCACCATCGCCGCTGAACTGAAGCGTGCTGACTTTGCCTCCAAACTGAAACCCGGTGCTCGCGTCGCCATTGGCGTCGGCAGCCGCGGCATTGCCAACATCGCCACCATCGTGCGCGCTGTAGTGGATTTCTGGAAGGCCCAGGGCATGAACCCCTACATCTTCCCCGCCATGGGCAGCCATGGCGCGGCCTCGCCCGAAGGCCAGGCCATGGTGCTGGGCAAGTACAAGATCACGGAAGCCACCATGGGCTGCCCCATCGTCAGCCAGCTGGAGGTGGTCTCGCTCGGCCAGACTCCCGAAGGCATCACCGCCTATCTCGACAAGTCGGCGTTTGAAAGCGATGGCGTCATGCTGGTGGGCCGCGTGAAATGGCATACCGACTTTGAAGGCCCTATTGAAAGCGGCCTTTACAAGATGATGGCCATCGGCCTGGGTAAATTTGCCGGCGCGCAGTACTATCACACCTTCGCCTACAAGATCGGCATGGGCGCCATGATCCGCGCCGTGGGCCGCCAGGTGCTCAAGAGCGGCAAGATCCTCGGGGGCCTGGCCATTCTCGAAGACGCCAACCATGCCACGGCCCAACTCACGGCCGTCCCCGTGGAAACCATGGAAGAGCAGGAAGAAAAGCTGCTGGCACTGGCCAAGAGCTGGCAGGGGCACGTGCCCGTCAGGGAACTCGACATGCTCATCCTCGATGAGATTGGTAAGGAAATCTCCGGCGCCGGTATGGATACCAAGGTGGTGAACCGCGGCGTCAACGGCGAATACAACTGCTGGCAGGGGCCGCCCAAGTTCCATCGCATCTTCGTGCGCGATCTCTCCGAACACACCTACGGCAGCGCCGTCGGCATGGGCATGGCCGATGTGATCCACAGCCGCATCCTGCCCCAGATTGACTGGGCCCCCACCACCATCAACTCGCTGACGGCTTCGAGCCCTGCCGCCATTCGTACCCCCGTGCATTTCGATACGGACCGCGAATGCATTGAGCGCTTTCTGCCCACTGTCGGCAAGCATGATCTGTCCACCGTCACCATCGGCCGCATCCGCAACACGCTCTCGCTGGTCGACCTCGAACTGAGCGAAAACCTGCGGCCGGAAATCGAAGCCAACCCGAACCTCACCATCGTGGAAGGGCCCTACGATTTCCCCATCGGCGCGGACGGCAACATGACCAAGCTCGGAGCCGGTGATGGCCACTAAGAAGGAAGCCGAACCGGAATCGCCGCGCACCATCGAGCAGGAAATCGCCGACTTGCAAGCCATCGTGGAGCAGCTCGAAGGCGATTCGCTGGGGCTGGAGGAATCCATTGCCCTTTACGAGAAGGGCGTACACCTGAGCGAATCCGCGCGCAAGCGCATTGAAGAGGCCGAGCTCAAGGTGGAACTGTTGAGCAAACGCGGCGGCAAAGTGGAGCCGGAGCCCTTCGCTCGATGACGGTGCAGGAATACCTGAGCGCCCAGATACAGAAGGTAGATGCGACGCTGGACCGGCTGCTGCCGGCTGAATCCGTTGAGCCAGTGACGATTCATCGCGCCATGCGCTACAGCGTCTTTGCGGGCGGCAAGCGTATTCGGCCCGTGCTGTGTCTGGCGGCAGGAGAACTCATCGCGGGTGGCGCTGCTGGTCTGGCCGAAGCTGCTGCCACCCTGGAACTCATTCACACCTACTCGCTGATCCACGATGATCTGCCCGCGCTCGACAATGACGACCTGCGCCGGGGCCGCCCCACCAACCACAAGGTGTTCGGCGAAGCCATGGCCATTCTCGCGGGTGATGCGTTGCTGACGCTGGCCTTCGAGGTGCTGGGCAAGTTGCCCGGCGTCGTGGCGGAGCGTCGCGCCGCAATGGTGGCGGAACTGGCCACGGCCAGTGGCACGGTGGGCGGCATGATCGGCGGCCAGGTGCACGATATCGAGGGCGAAGGCGCCGCGCCCACCGCTGTCCTGCTCGAACGCATACACCGCGCCAAAACCGGCGCTCTGCTGCGGGCCAGCGTCCGTCTCGGCGCCATCTGCGCCGGGGCCGATGATGAGCAACTCGCAGCGTTGACGGCCTACGGCGAACACATCGGGCTGGCCTTTCAGATAGTGGACGACATCCTCGACGTCGAACAATCGAGCGCCGCTCTCGGCAAGACGGCCGGCAAGGACCAGGCCCAGCAGAAGATCACCTTCCCGGCTGTCCATGGCTTGGCCCAGTCCAAACAGATGGCCGAGGCTGAGCGTCAGCAAGCGCACTCAGCGCTGGCTCGCTTTGGCGCCGGGGCCGGGCATCTCAAGGCAATTGCCGATCTGGTCGTGGATCGCACCTCTTGAAGACCCGCCTGGACCAGCGCCTCGTTGAACTCGCGCTTGTGGATTCGCGTGAGAAAGCCAAGGCGCTCATTCTGGCCGGGCAGGTACTGGTGAATGGCCAGAAAGTGGAAAAAGCCGGCGCACCGGTGAAGCCGGACGACCGCGTGGAACTTCTCGAACAACTCCGCTATGTCAGCCGTGGGGGGCTCAAGCTCGAAGGCGCTCTGCAGGACTTTGGCGTGGACCCAACAGGCCGCGTCTGCATTGACATTGGCACCTCCACTGGCGGCTTCACGGATTGCCTGCTGCAGCACGGCGCCGCGCGCGTTCACTGTGTCGACGTTGGCGCCACCCAGATCGCCTGGCGCCTGCGTGGCGAGCCCCGCGTCATTCTCCACGAGCACGTCAACGCCCGCCTCATCGAACCCGCCACGATTGGCGAGGCGGCGCATCTGCTGGTGTGCGACGTCAGCTTCATTAGCGTCCTGCTGCTGCTCGAACGGTTTCCCCCCTTGCTGGTTCCCGACGGGGAAATGCTGATCCTCGTCAAACCCCAGTTCGAAGTGGGCCGTGGTGAGGTGGGCAAGGGCGGCATCGTGCGTGATGATTCCGCGCGCCAGCAGGCCTGTGACAGGGTAGAATCGGCCATACGCCAGTTGGGCTTCCACACCCGGCGCAGGGAAAGTTCCATCCGTGGCGCCAAGGGGAATGTGGAGTACTTCATACATGGCACCAGAGACAGCGCAAATGCAAACCATTGGCATCATCTCGAAACCGAACGTTGAGCGTGGACACGAAATCGTCCCCGGCCTCATCGCCTGGCTGGCGGCCCGCAACATTGCCGTTCGCGCCGATGAGCAGACTGCCCGCTATGGCGGTTTGCGGGATTGGGTGGCGCGCGACGAGGTTCCCGTCGATACCCAACTCGTGATCGTCCTTGGCGGCGATGGCACACTGCTGAGTGCCGCCCGCGCCATCGGCGGCCAGCAAATTCCGCTGCTGGCGGTCAATCTCGGCGGTCTGGGCTTTCTCACTTCCATCACGGTGGAAGAGCTTTACCCCGAACTCGAGCGCTGTCTGAAGGGTGAACAGCGCATTGGCCTGCGCCGCATGTTGCGTTGCGACTTGCACCGTGGCGGTGTTCGTGTATCCTCATACGAGGCGCTCAACGACGCAGTCATTACCAAAACGTCGCTGGCGCGCATCATCGATGTGGCTGTCCATGTTGACTCCCACTTTGTTTCCAACTACAAAGCGGATGGTCTGATCGTGTCAACACCTACGGGCAGCACAGCTTACTCGCTCAGCGCGGGCGGGCCCATCATCTTCCCCAGCGTGGATGCCATCAGCATCACCCCCATCTGTCCGCACATGCTGACGCACCGGCCGGTCATCCTGCCCGGCGATAGCGTGATCCGGCTCGAAAACCGGGCCCTGGACAATGATGCCTACCTCACCATCGACGGTCAGGTGGGCGAGGCGCTGCTTTGTGGCGATGAGGTGCGTTGCGCTCGCAGTCCGCATGAGATCCGGCTTGTGCGGCCGCCCAAACAGCGGTTCTTTGATGTCCTCCGGGAAAAATTGAAATGGGGCGAACGGTGAAGAAAATCTCCCTTACCACCTGGATCTTTATTGCTATGGCCGCGGGCATTGCCCTCGGCGTCGCGCTGCCAGACTTCTCCAAGGAATTGGCGCCAGTCTCCAGCACTTTCCTGCGGCTCATCAAGAGCATCATTGCGCCGCTTGTTTTTGCCACGCTGGTGGCCGGCATTGCCGGCACTGGTAGCGCCAAGGCCATGGGCCGCATCGGCGCCAAATCGATTCTCTACTTCGAGGTGGTCACCACCATCGCCCTCTTTCTGGGCCTGGCTGCCGTCAACCTGGTCAAACCCGGCATCGGCGTCAACCTCCCCGCCGAACAGGCCAAACTCGCCGCCAGCGGCGTCTCACTTTCGGGCATGCTCGAACACACTTTCCCCACCTCCATCATTGAGGCCATGGCCAAGGGCGAAGTGTTGCAGATCGTGGTCTTTGCCTTCATGTTCGGCACAGCCTGCATCGGCGTCGGCAAGAAGGCCGACAGCGTGGTGGAGTGGTGCAAGAGCATTTCCGAGATCATGTTCGAGTACACAAAGTACGTCATGTACTTCGCCCCCTTCGGCGTCGGCGCAGCCATGGCCGTCACCATCGGCTCCAAGGGCATCGGCGTGCTGTTCAACCTTGGTCAGTTGATCGCCACCCTCTTTGCCGCGCTGGCCATCTTCGTCGTCTTCGTACTGGGCGCGGTCATCGTGATCTTCAAGATCCCCATGCGCCGCTTCATACAGGCCGTCAAGGACCCCTACATCCTCGCTTTCTCCACGGCTTCGAGCGAAGCCGCGCTGCCCCAGGCCCTCGAGAACATGGAACGCTTCGGCGTCCCCAAACACATCGTGAGCTTCGTACTGCCCACCGGCTACAGCTTCAACCTGGACGGCACCACGCTCTATCTGAGCCTCGCCAGCGTCTTTGTCGCGCAGGCTGCCGGGGTCGACATGCCCCTCAGTCAGCAGCTCGTCATGATGCTCACGCTGATGCTTACCTCGAAGGGCGTCGCCGCTGTACCGCGCGCCTCGATGGTGGTGCTCAGCGGCACGCTGGCCAGCTTCGGTCTGCCGCTCGAAGGTGTGGCCCTGCTGTTGGGCGTGGATACCATCATGGATATGGCCCGCACCAGCGTCAACCTGCTCGGTAACTGCCTCGCCACCGCCGCTGTCGCCCGCTGGGAAGGCGTGGATCTGCCGACAGGCGATCTGGAACCCGTAGAAGCCTCCAACGGCTGATTCCCGCCCGTTACGCAATCTTCATGTCCTGTTTATCGGGTTGCAATGTTCCCTTGGGAGCCTGCAATCATGAACTGGTCTCAATTGCTTATAACGGGAGTGTTATTCGCCGGCCTTGCGGCCGCGCAAACCGCTACCGGGTCTATTGTCGGCTCCGTTACGGATAGTCAAGGCGCCAGCGTGCCCAACGCCGCTGTCGTCATCACCAATACGGCTACAAACGAAGCCACGCGCACGGCATCCACCGCCGCTGGTAACTATCTGGCGCCGCTGCTAAAGCCGGGCACCTATCGCGTGGAAGTATCGTCGGCTGGCTTCAAGAAATTTATCCAGGAAGGCATCGTCCTGCAGGTACAGCAGCAGGCGCGCGTCGATGTCCAGCTCAGTGTTGGCGAAGTCAGCGAAAGCGTCAGCGTAGTCGCCGATGCTTCCATTCTCGAAACCACCTCTTCTTCCATCGGCAAGGTGGTGGACAACAAGCGCATTCTCGACCTTCCCCTGAATACGCGCAACGTCTACAGCCTCATCTATCTCACCCCCGGCGTGGCCGGCGGCATTGGCAATTCGCACAACCAGCTCAGCTACTCGGTGAACGGTGTGCGCGGTGGGCTTTTCGATACCCTCATCGATGGCAGCTCGGCTGCCTTCCCCACGGTGAATGGTTTTCATGGCATCTCGGTCTTTCCTTCCGTCGATGCCGTAGCCGAGTTCAAAGTACAGGGTTCCAACTTCTCGGCCGAATTCGGGCGCAGCAATGGCAGCGTGCTGAATCTGGTTTACAAGTCCGGCACGAACGAATTCCATGGCTCGGCCTATGAGTTCCTCCGCAACTCGGTGCTCGACGCCAACAACTACTTCAACAACCAGCGCGGCGTACCGCTGGCCAGCTTCAAGCGCAACCAGTTTGGCGGCACCTTCTCTGGCCCCATCCGCCGCGACAAGACCTTCTTCCTCGTTTCTTACGAAAGCCTTCGCCAGCGCTCCTTCCGTGAAACGCTTTCCACCGTACCCACCGCCGAACAGCGTCTCGGCGACTTTTCGCAAACCCTCGCCGGCGTAGGCCGCCCCATCACCATCTTTGACCCGCTCGCCACGACCCCCTCCGGCAACTCCGTGATTCGCTCGGCCTTCCCCGGCAACCGCATCCCTGCCAACCGCTTTGACCCTGTCGCGGTGAACGTTATGCGGTACTATCCCAATCCGAATCAACCGGGTCTTGAAGGCTCGCGCCAACAGAATTTCTACAACGCCGGCTCGGCCTCGGTGGACACCAACAACTACGATTTCCGCGTCGATCATAACCTCACCGATCGCCAGAAGATGTTCGCTCGCGTTTCCCGCCGCTATTCGTTTGACGGGCCGCCCCAACTCTTCCCCGGCGATGCCGGCGTGGCCGAAGGCCGCATCAACCTCAACGACTGGGGCACCAACATCGTCACCGATTACACCAACACCCTCTCGGCCACATCCATCCTCAACTTGCGCCTGTCCTTTGCCCGCAACTTTTTCCTGTATGACAACCAGGGCCTTGGCTTCACTCCCTCCACCCTGGGCCTGCCGCGCGACCTCGACTCCGCGGTGGACCTCCCCATGTTCCCTCGCTTCGCGGTGGGTGGGCAGGTGAATCTGGGTGGCAACGACCACCGCCGCAGCGGTTTCAACCAGTACGGCCTGGCTGGCAGTTACACCAAGGTCATCGGCCGCCACAATCTGAAGACCGGCTACGAAGGCCGCCATCTGCGCATCAACGTCTGGGAAGCCCGCGCGGCCGGTACCTTCAACTTCAACGCCGGCTTCACGCAGGGCCCCAACCCCAACGCCGCCAGCGCCACGGCCGGCTATGGTCTGGCCTCCTTCCTGCTGGGCGCGGGCTCCGGCGGTAACTTCTTCCAGAACTGGAAAAACGTCGCCGCCGAAAGCTACTACCACGCCTTCTACATCCAGGACGACATACGCGTCACCCGCAAGCTCACGCTCAACCTCGGTCTGCGTTACGACTTTGACACCCCGCGCACAGAACGCTACAACCGCATGAGCTGGTTTGACCCTCTCATTGCTTCTCCCCTGCAATCCGTGCAGTCCAACATCGTCGGCGGTCTGCGCTTCGTCGGTGTGGACGGCAACCCCCGCGTCCAGTACAACGGCGATTACAACAACTTTGCCCCTCGCCTGGGCTTCGCCTACCAGCTCAATGAAAAGACGGTGGTGCGCGGTGGTCTGGGCCAGATGTTCGCCAGCTCCACGCTTGGCGCGCAGGGCACGGTGGGCCCCTACGGCTTCCGTGTGGAAACTCCCTGGGTTTCCAGTCTCGACAACGTCACTCCCCTCAACTACCTCCGCAACCCTTTCCCCGCTGGCTTCCAGCCCGTGCCTGGGTCCCGCGATGGCCTGCTCACCGCAGTGGGTGGCAACGTGGAAGGCCCCCTGCAGGACACGCCCATCCCCTACACCATCCAGTACAACTTCACCATCCAGCGCGAACTCCCCGGCCGCGTCTCCCTTGAGGTGGCCTATGTGGGCAACCGCGGCCGCCAGCTCTCTCGCGGTGGCGAAGGCGGTTTCACGCTGAACCAGGTGAACCCGCAGTTCCTCTCCCTGGGTTCGCAGCTGAACCAGCTCGTCCCCAATCCTTTCTTTGGTCAGGGTCTGGGTGGTGTTCTGGCCAACCGGCAAGTCAGCCGCGCCCAACTGCTGCGGCCCTATCCGCAATTCCAGAACGTCTTCCCGCTCTTCTCGGCAGGTTCGAATTCTGACTACAACGCCCTGCAGGTGAGCTTCTCCAAGCGCTACTCGAAGGGCATAGTTTTCGATGGCAACTATGTCTGGGCCAAATCCATCGACGACGGCACCAGCGCCCAGGACAGCTATAACCTCCGGCTGGGCCGGAGCGTCACCGGTACCGACTTCCGCCACCGTCTGGTCTTCAGCGGCGTCTACGATCTCCCCTTCGGCAAGGGCCGGCAGTTCCTCAGCGGCATGTCCCGCGTCCCGGAACTGTTGCTCGGCGGCTGGCAGGTGAACGGCATCTACACGCTGCAATCGGGTGCGCAGTTCGGCATCGGTGCTTCCAACACCGCCGGCATCTTCACCCAGGCCATTCGCGCCAATACCAACGGCCAATCCCCTGTCATCAATACGGATGCCCGGGACCGTCTGGACCGCTGGTTCAACACCAGCGTCTTCTCCCAACCCGCTCCCTTCACTCTTGGGAACGTCGGTACGCTGGTGCCCAACCTGCGCGCCCACCACACCAACAACCTCGACTTCTCGCTTTTCAAGCAGTTCAGCCTCACCGAGAAGTTCCGCTTGCAGTTCCGGGCCGAAAGCTTCAACTTCGCCAACCGCGTGCAGTTCTCAGCGCCCAACACCAACGTCAATGGCGGCGCGGCTTTCGGCCGCGTCACGGCGCAAGCCAATGCGCCACGCCAACTCCAGTTCGGCTTGAAACTTCTGTTCTAACGAACAGGCTGATAAGATAAGCGGCGGTATGTCCACTGGAACATCTCGCCGCTTTTTCTTTTTTGGGTCTCTGCTGGCGGGCGCCGTGCCCGCCGCCGGTTTTGGCAGTGTCAAGTCGCTTCGCGCTCTGGGCTACAAGCCCTTCTATGAGAAACTCAACGTCGCTGCCATCGGCTGCGGCGGCCAAGGCGGCGTGATTCTCAACCAGATCGCCCAAACCGAAAACATCGTCGCGCTTTGTGACGTCGATCTCGACCGGGGCTCAGCCAACCTCAAACGCTACGAAAAGCTCCCGGTCTACCGCGACTTCCGCGCCCTGCTCGACAAGGAAGCCAAGAACCTCGACGCCGTCACCATTGCCATCCCCGACTTCATGCACGCCACTGTCGCTCTGGCGTGCATGCAGCGCGGCATCCACGTCTACCTCGAAAAACCCCTCACCCGTACCCCCTGGGAAGCCCGCCTGCTGGCCGACGCCGCCGTGAAGTACAAGGTCGCCACCCAGATGGGCAATCAGGGTTACTCGCACGAAAGCCACCGCGTGGCGGCGGAGATCCTCTGGTCTGGCGAAATCGGCGACGTCACGGAAGTCCACGTCTCCACCACGCCCGGCACTCACCCCACGGGCCTCAAGCAACTCCCACCGGAAGGGAGCGTCCCCGACACGCTGGACTGGCAAGCCTGGCTCGGCTCAGCCCCCATGCGCCCCTTCAGCAAATACTACGTGCCTTACAACTGGCGCGGCTTCTACGACTTTGGCACCGGCCAGATTGGCAATTGGGCTACGCACAGCGCCGGCCCAGTCCATCACGCCCTCATGCTCGGCGCGCCCGACAGCATCGAGTGCGTCACTCAGACTAACCCGAGTAAATACACCTACCCCGATCGCGCCACCATCCGCCTCGACTTTCCCGCCCGCGGCGCCATGCCCGCCGTCAAGGTCTTCTATCACGACTCGGCCCGCACTTCGGACCCCGAGGTCTACCGCGTCCCCGGCATGGAGAACGAAACCATTCTGCCGCCGCCGAACAACCTCACCGACAAAGGCCGGCCCATGGGCTCACCCCGCCGTGGCCCCGGGGGGCCAGGCGGCCCCGGTGGTCAGCGTCCGGCCAACGCTCCCCGCATGGGCGCGGGTGGTCCCGGTGTGGAAGTCTTCGGCGGCGATCGCGGCACCCCCAAGCCCGGCCTGCTTACTGGCAATGGCGCCGTCTTCATCGGAACGAAGGGCATCATGGCCACCGTGGAACGTGGCGAAGGCGTCTGGCTGCTGCCGGCGGCCCGTTGGGCGGAATACAAGCTGCCGCCGCAGGTGCTCACGCGCTCGCCAGGTCACATGGCCGACTTCGTTCGCGCCTGCAAGGGCGGAGAACCGGCCTGCTCCCACTTCGGCATCTCGGGCCCCTACGCGGAATGGCTCGCACTGGCCGCCATCGCCTTCCAGGTGCCGGGCAAGCTCGAATGGGACAGCAAGCTGATGCGCTTCAAGAACAGCGCCGAAGCCACCAAACTGGTCAAGCCGCAGTTCCGCCCCGGCTGGGAACTGAAGCTTTAACCCTGTCGCGCGCGACGCTGGTAAAGTACAAACGCCGCGGCGCTCGCCAACAGCATCGACGCGCTGGCGGGCTCGGGGACGGCGGTTGCCGGGTCCACCACTTCCACGGTAAAGCTGGCTTCTCCCAACAAATCGAGTAAGGTGGGGTCATATTGCCCGTTCACCTGAACGCCTCCCAGCACCGAAAGGGTGCCTGTATAAGGGCCAAAGGCAAGCGCGAACGGGTTGCCCACCGTTACGGCAAAGAAGTCAAAACTCAACGTGGTGTCTTGCCCGGCAACCGAGAGGGGACCGGAAAAGAATAACGTATCATCCAGCGAAAAATCACCTGTCAGATTTACATTGATGCCGTTGAGGTCCACGGTGTCGGGTAGCAGATTCGTGATCGTACCCCGAAACGTGATCGTCTCGCCGGGCAATACGGACAGGGTCGGCGATTCCAGATTCACACTTACGCTCGCTGCTGGCGAACTCAGGGTGACAAGCACTAATGAAAGTAGAAATTTGTACATAGAAACTCTTTCCAATCGAATTTAAGCGAACTGGTCCTGACTTACTGCAGCACGACTCGGGCCGTGGCGCTGAAGGTGCCAGCGGCATGGCTTCCCGCAATGCTCAACAGGTTCATCGCGGAAACAGTTACGCTGGCCGGAAACTGAATCGTAAAGGTGGCCGTTCCAGCCGCGTCAATCGACACGCCGGTTGCTGGCGCAATCGTTCCGGCGACTCCGTTGAGGCGGGCCGTGCCGATGGTGACATTCTGCGCCAGTTCACTGCCGGCGTTGGCTACCACCACCGTCGCCACATAGTTGTTGCTGGCATCCCGTGTCAAGGCGGAGGCAGTGAGCAGTTGCACCGCTCGCGTGGGCGCATAGGGATAGACCTGCAACGTTAAGGTACGCTGCACGGGCGCCCCGACGCCATTGGCCGCCGTCACCAGCACCCGGTGCGTACCCGTTTCCGTGCTCAACGGAGTGCCGGAGATCTCCAATGTTCCGGTGGGGAATCCGGCCAGATTCCGATTGCTGGCCTGCAGACTCGCTGGCAAGCCCTGTGTGCTGAAGAACATGCCCAGGCCGTCGGCCGGGTTTACTGGCGCCGCTTGCAATGGCTCAGCCAAAGACCCAGTGCTGGGATACCCGGTCGTGCTGATGGTGAAAGCGCCCGGCCGCCCGGCAAACATCACGGCCAGTGGGGCGCCCGTGAAGCTGGGCCGTTCGAAGATCTGCAGCGAAACATCCTGCGAGGCCGTCCCCGTGGGGGAAGTGCTCTCGAACTGCAGTTGGTACTGCCCGCCACTGCCCGCCGGCGGATTGCCTGGCAACGCTGTGAGAGAGTAGCTGGACGTGGCCGGATTTCCCTGGCCAGTGATGCCCGGCGGCAGAATGCTGTTGAGCGATACCACGCCCGTATTGGCCGTTACATTGGCCACCGTAGGCAGCACCGCTCCCGGGCTTCCCACCGTAAAGCTGATGCGGTTGGGGCTGGTGAAGGCTGGGGCATTCACTACGTTGAATGTATAGGTTTCGTTGAGGGTCAGGTTCGTTCCGAGTGCAGACAGGCCCAGTGTGACCGGGAAGCTGCCGGTCGTGCCCGCCGGCGGATTTATCGAAACCCGGCCCACGCCATCGAAGCCATTCGTCAGTTGAATCCAACTCGGCGTGTTTCCTGTGCGCGTCCACGTCACGGGAGTGATGGCGCCGGCGGAAGGCAGATTGATCACGGTTTGCACTCCCGCAACCACCGAATAGACAAATGGCCCCACGTGTTGCGCCAACGGTGGGCCGGCGACCTGCACGGTGAAGATCTGGCTGTCGCTGGTGAGGCCATTGCTCGCGCGAATCCGCGGACAAGTCTGGCCCACGATTTCCTCGCAAGGCCCGAAAAATGTTGCCCCGCCCGCCGTGCCGCTGATGGTTGCGGTGCCGTCGAGGTTATCGCGGAAGGACAGCCCCTCGAGGTTCACCCCGGGATCGAGCGTGAATCTTGGCCGCGGCCTTCCTGCGGCCACAATCGTGAAATTCACCGGTTGACCAAAGGACGTATTCAGAATCGCCGGCGTGATGATCTTCACGTCTGTACCCACGTTTACGATGTAATCCTGCGTGCGTGAGCCAACTGTATTCGTCGCGGTCAACCGCAGCGGGAAGGACCCAATGGCTGGAGAACCTGCTCCGTCATACGAAATCGTAAACCCGGAAGTGGTGCAGGGCGACACCACAATCTGCGCCGGCAGGGCATTCACGGTCGGACAGATTTGCGGCGCGGGGTCGCCGGTGGCTTGAATCCGATACGTTGCTGGCAGCCCAGGCGAGAAGCTGAGTACGGTTGGCCCGCTAAAGCCGGGCGCCTGAAACGGACTGACTGATACCGTGGTTTGCAGGCCTCTTCCGTTGAGCAGCGAAACAGAATCGGAAGCGTAGCTGGAGCACTGGCTGAAATCAGTGGCCGGCGTTACACCCGTCGCCAAGTCGGCTGGACACAAGCGGTCTGTTGTCCCCACGTCCATTTTTGTGTGCGTAAACCGGTTGCCCAGCCGCGAGGCTGTCCAGCGCTTGCCTTGCCAGTCCAGGTAACGGATGGTTCCGGTGATGCTGTTCACCGCCGCGCAGGATTGTCCTTGGGCGTCAGTCAGACACTGCTGCACCAGCCAGTTGCCCCACGCATAGGCCGACCACGAGTTGCCTTGCCAGTCCCGGTAGGTGAACTCGTTCATGAACATGGATAAGCCATTGGTGTCGGCGACACGGAAAATCGGGTCCAGATTGGGCCTTCTTTGCGGCAACGCCGATGTGCTCTCCACGTCCGGCAATGTCTCACCGATCAGGCTGAGGTTGAGTTTGTAGAGACCCATGCCGGTGGAATCCTGCACCATTGCCGCCAGGTCTGGCAGAGTAGCCTGGGCCAGTGCCAGCTTCGTCCGCAAGTTCGCCAGGTTGTCCAGTTGCTGTTGATTGTTGAACGCCTGAATCCCCGCCACAATGCCAGTGGTGATGGCAATTAACAGAATGGCCACCGGCCCTGCCGCTGCCGCTAGCGCTCCGCCTACCGCCGACACACTTGAACTGCTGATGACCGCAAAGGCACTGTAGGTCAGGCCCGCTTTGGCCAATCCCGAAGCAAGGTAGGCCACATAGGATCCCGTGACTACCCATGACAGAAGCGATGCCAGCCCCACCGCAGCCCCGGCCACAATCAACCCACCCACTGCTCCACTGATTCCCGCAATCAGAGGGATGTTCAACTGCGTATCAGCGGCCAGCAGCGCCGCGTAGGGGTAATCCGCCGAAATTTTGCCGTAGGATTTGCTGAGACCATACATGCGGAAGTAATCCGAGCTGGGTACTGGTGGGCTAGCCAACAACCCGCCCAGCGAGCCGAAGCACAACGCGGAACTGTCGTAGCTGATGTTCATTGCCTTCTTGACGTCTTCATCCAAACGGAAGCGGCACGGGTCGTTCAAGAACGAGTTGAAGTGGGCCAGCGTCTGGTTGTAGTACTCGATTTCATTGCGCTGCACGAGCTTTTGCAGCCAGTCGTGCAAGGCCCGTTCATTGGCGGTGCGTTCCTGCGGCTGCTTCAGGGAAATGTCGATCAGCCGGGTCAGCATGATGCTGCGCACCGCATTGCGCAAGTCCCGCCTGCCCAGCGTGTAGACGAGGTTCTCTTCCGATTGCGGAATCCCGTGCAGTGCCAGATAGGTTTTCACCGCATCGGCTTCCAGAAGCACCAGCGCCGGCACTGGCGTGTTGTCCGCGCCGCAATACTTGCGAAGGATGGAAGTCGGGCTGATGGCTTCACAGCCAATCAGATTGATTGTCTGAGCGGATGCCTCATTCATTCCGCCCTGCTGTGCGCTGGGCAGTGACGGCAAGAGCAGGACTACCAAGGCTACGGCCAGGGGCCGGAACAGTATGGATCGCCGCAAGCGGTTCAGAATCATTCCCTGATTGTGCCTGTCTACTTTGGCTGTTTGGTCGTGCACAGAATTCCTCATTTCTCTTCCTGCTTATGGGAGAGCAGCGGGCCAAGCGTGCCAAAATTTCTGAATGATATTCTCAGGGCATGGGGTCTGATGCGGAGGACATAAGTCCCAGGGTTGTTCGCGATTGGATGGAGTCCTTTCGCCAGGGGGATTTGCAGGCCACCAGCCAGTTGGTGGAATATTTTTATCCGGAATTGCGACGCATGGCGCGCCAGCAGATGCGCCATGAGCGCCCTGACCATACCTTGCAAGCTACTGCCCTGGTCAACGAGCTCTATCTGCAACTCATACGGGTTCGCAATTTACCGCCGCCCGGCAACGATGATGATTCCGAGCGCCGCCTCTTTCTGGGCTTGGCGGGCTTTCTGATGAAGCGCCTGCTCATCCACCACGCTCGCCCCTTACGCCTGCAATTCGAAAAGCGGGAGTTCACCGAAGAACTGGCCTCTGCTACTCCTGGCGAAGCAGACCTGCTTGAGGTGGAACAGTTACTGCGTCAACTCGGCGAGTTAGACCCTGTCCTGCTTGATGTCGTGCAGTTGCGCGTGTTTGAAGGTCTGTCCCGCGAGCAGATTGCCGAACGGCTCAACACCTCTGTGCGTACCGTCGCCCGGCACTGGGAATTTGCCCGGCGCTGGCTTAGCGAGGCGATGCTGACGCAGCGGGCGAACTAACTTCTTCAGTGGTCCACCGCCGCGCCTCTTCGGTCTTGCCCTGCCTGGTGTAAAGAGCCG
>VFQU01000611.1_pt1 | contig 29437 bp, 26 predicted proteins | sample 3512311 | NCBI WGS metagenome assembly VFQU01 (sample SAMN10412377, study PRJNA504923) | tailings metagenome | isolation source: Relicate 3 Philex TSF3 active mining site | place: Philippines: Tuba, Benguet | collected 2017-08-29
ATCGCCGTTCCTTCCGTCCTCGTTGTCAGTCGACCAGCAACAGGTCAGGCGGCCGCACCGGCAGCCCTCGGTCGAAAATATGCTTCTTCGCCAGATAGAAGCTTTGATCGTAGTACTGGAAGATATTGGCCGCCGCGACCGCGTCGGCGTGGGTTTGCGCCAACACGTCGCCCATATGCGACCACTCGCCCGCACCGCCCAGCGCGATCACCGGCACGCGGACCGCGGTCGCAACTGAATCGATGAGGTCGAGATCATATCCGGCGCCCGCGCCATCGCGATCGGCGGCTTGGATCAGTATTTCTCCCGCCCCGGCCGCTTCGACCGCGCGCGCCCAATCGACCGGCGTATAGACGGTCGGTACGCGCGCCCGATCGGTCATGACGCGCGCGACACCGTCGACCACGCGCGCATCCATGCACACGACGACGCATTGCGCGCCGAATTCCTTGGCCGCCGCCGTCACGAAACCCGGATCGGCCAGTGCTTGCGTATTTATCGAAACCTTGTCCGCGCCGCGCTTCAAACGTTCCTCGATATCACGCAAATTGCGAATGCCGCCGCCGAACGTGACCGGCATGCGTGTGACGCGCGCGACGTCCGACACGATATCGAGAAAGCCCGAACGGCTTTCATAGGCGAGGTCGGCGCGTTGCAGATCGATTTCGCCGGCGCCGGAAATGTCGAGATAGATAATCTCGTCCGCCGCCCATTCCGACAAGCGCTTGACCGCGACGAACGGGTTGCCGAGATTCTTATGGCGCGAAAACGCCTTACTCTGCACTAGCTGGCCGTTCTTCAGCAGCAGCACGGGAATCACACGTTTCTTCTTCATCGCCGCGCCGCCGCTATATCGCTAGGAAGTTTTCCAGCAGCACCCGACCCGCCTTCTGGCTCTTTTCCGGGTGGAACTGGACGCCCATGATGTTTTCGTGCGCCAATACACAAGGGAAGTCTTCGCCGTATCCGCAGCGCGCGACGATATCCGCCGGTTCGGCACTCGACCAACAATACGAATGCAGGAAATAGAAATCCGGCATCGTCGGGAATCTGCGCAACAATTGGTGCGCACCCACCGCTTCGATAGAGTTCCAGCCGACATGCGGCAGCGGCAGATCGCCGGATTCGATCCGCCGCACTTCGCCCTTCAGCCAGCCCAGCCCGTCGGCGACGCCGAATTCGTGCCCACGCTCGGCCAACACCTGCAGGCCAACGCAGATACCTAGAAACGGTTTGCCCGCGCGGCGCACGTCGCGATCGAGCCGGCCGAGATCGAAGCGTGCCTTGATGCGCGTCATCGCTGCCGCGAACGCGCCCACGCCCGGCAACACCACATGCGTTGCATCGGCAACGTCCGCCGGTGCATTTGAAATCTTCACGCTTGCCGCCAAGGGCTCAAATGCATTGAACACCGATCCGACATTGCCGGCCCCGTAATCGAGAATGCAGACGCGAATTCCCTTCACGCGACGAGCCCTCGAATTTCTGTTTCGAGAACGCGCATCAGACGTTGCTCGCCGAAATACTCGGCCGCTGCCGAGTATGCGGCGTCGGCCATCCGCGCGCAAAAAGTACGATCGGCGAATTGATCGAGCACGTCCCCGATATTCGAACCATCGCGCGCAACCTCCAGATAATGCACATTCGGCGCGAATGCATCTCCATACGTTCCGGGGAAGAGCAATTGCACGCTACGCGCAGCCGCAGCCTCGATATGCCGGCTGGAGATCGTGCGTCCTGATACGTGCGGAGTATCGACGGCGAAAAATTGCGCTTCGATATCGCGGAATGTTGCCTTCGGATTTCTGTCGCAATATGCGTTGATGGCTAAGCGCGTCGAATCGTCGAGTTCGAAGTATTCGGTACCCGCTTCAGTGCCGAGTTGGCCACGGCAATCGCCAAGAAATCCATGCCACTCCGGTTCAGAGAGTCGCGCCGCGGGATCTAGCGACACGTCGAGGCGCAGACCGCGCGCCGACGCCAATGGGCCAACAATTTCGGCGATACGCGTTCGATCATCATGCCCGAGATAAAGAACGCCGGGAAAGGCGCGATAACCGATATCGATGCCTCGTTTGTCGGCTGGCTTCACATCGACAAACGGCGCGGGATCGAAGACCGCATTGGGAACGAATATCGCGCGACAACCGAGATGCTGGCTGTATAGGTCGAGGACCTCAGTGCGTGCGATCTGAGAGACGAGCAGTACCACGCCCATACGCCGCGCGAACTCTATCTTTTCTGGCATTAGTTTATATTCATTGCCGGGAAAGAAAACGATCGGTACGCGTGCGTGCCGCAATTCCGCTTCCAGTGCCGGGGATACGTAGTTCACATTCGAAAATACAGAGTGGAACATGAGGACGGCATCATACCGACCCCAACGCAGGCGCGTACGCAACGCCGCGAGAGCCAACAATGACGGCCGTGCAATGTTCGCCAATGTCAACTCAAACCCCGGATGTCGCGCGGCCGCGCGCGGTAGGCTACGCGCGTAGGACAATTTTGCCCAACTCGCGTCATCCGCATGCAAAGCCAGAATGCGCAGCTTGCGAGCCAAGAGCGCGTCAGTCGAACAATTTTGCGCTTTCGCCTTTGCGCAAACGTTCGAGTGTACAATCGCATACTCGCGCGACACCTTCGTCGAAAGATACGCTCGGCTTCACGCCAAGAACTCTCGACATACGGTCGAGCGATGGCCGTTTTACTAGTGTCATGCGTTCGGGCAATTTTCTGATCGTCACGAGAGCTTTAGGCGCATTGAGACGCGCCCGAATGCGTTCGGCCAATTCAGAAATCGGCCGAACGTCGTTGTGACCGATATTGATGACCGTATACTCGTCGATACGTGAGCCCGCTTCGATCGCGCGCACGGCGTCGGAGACGTGCAACCAGCCGCGCTCAGCTCCTTCATGAACTTCGATCGGCCGGCCGGTCGCCAAGCGATGCGCAAAACGAATCATCGCCGATCTATGGTCGCCAAAATCTTCGTTCTCGTCATATATCATGAATGGCCGTAAAGAAACCGCCTTAAGGCCATAGGTCCGCGCCTCGTACTCGACCAGTTTCTCACCTAGCAGTTTCGATAAACCATAGCGATTGTTCGGCTTGGGATCGAGCAAGACCTCGTCCATTTCGACCACCTCGGGGCCGTAGATTTCGGAAGTTGAAAAGAACACGAGACGCGCACCGACGCGCTTACACAACTGCAGTACGTTGTTGACGCCCGAGAGATTAGTGTCGATCGCAAGGCCGGCCGCCTGCTCGCAGGTCACACGACTGACCATCGCCGACAGTAGATAAACGATGTCCGGCTTCCAATCGAACGCGGGCAGCAAGTCGCCTGGCCGGGTAATGTCAGCCATCAAATAGTCGGGCCGCCAGCCAGGTCGGATATCGACTTCAAGCACTTCCTGATCGAGTGAGCGCAAATAAGCGGTCAACGGTCCGCCCACGTTTCCTTCGGAGCCAATCACCAATGCACGCATTAATCTATGTCTCCAGACTAGGTTTTAAGATCCTGCAACTCAACAAAACGGCTATAGAGACCACCGTGCGCCAAGAGTTCGCCGTGTGAGCCCCGCTCAACTAATCGCCCATTTTCCATCACATTGATGCTATCGGCGTCTTGGATCGTCGCCAGACGATGTGCGATCAACAGTACGGTACGCTCGCGAGATAGGCGCAATACCGCGTCTTGGATGGCGCGTTCGGATTCCGCATCCTGCGCGGAGGTCGCTTCGTCGAGTACCAACACCGCGGGATCGGCCAGGATCGCCCGCGCGATTGCCACGCGCTGTGCCTGACCACCAGACAACCGCACGCCACGCTCGCCCACCCATGTGTCGAGCCCATCGGGCAGGGCTGCTATCACCGTATCGAGATTCGCGCGCCGCACCGCGTCGGCGATGTCAGCGTCCGTCGCATCGGGCCGACCGAAGCGGATGTTTTCGCGAATCGTCTCAGCGAACAGATAGGTGTCTTGCGAAACGAGCGCCACGTGTCGGCGCAGCGTCGCACCATCGATGCCGGCGATATCGACATCGCCGATTAAAATTCGGCCACCGGTCGGGCGACGCAACCCCAGCAGAAGATCGACCATCGTCGATTTACCAGCGCCCGAGGGGCCCACAATCGCCGCGACCTTCCGTTCGGCGATCGTAAAATCGACCGAATGCAAGACGTCGGGGGCGTTCGGCGCATAGCGGAACGAAACGCCGTCGAAGCGGATTGGTCCGCTAAGATGTGCGGTCCGCGTCGTGGGACCGGGGCCAGGCTTAGGCGTATCGGCGATGAACTCGGCGATCAGATCCGCGCCGGGCGCGCGGCTGGCAAATTCGCTGCGCATCGCGTTGAGCATCGACGCCGGTGCAGCAAGTCGCATCATCACATATAGATAGAGTAGGATCGTTTCGACCCACACAGTTCCTTGATCCGCGAACAGCGCCGTTCCGATCATGAAGATCACGACGGCGCTGGCGATCGTCAGTATCTGCGTGACTGGCGAAACCAGCTGCGACAGGTATTGCGAGTGGCGGCTGATCTTCCAGTATCGTTCAGTCGTATCAACCTGCTTGGCACGCATCAGCGGTTCGCGGTTGAACAGGCGTACCGTCCTGATGGCAGAGAACAGCTCGAATGTCCGGTGGTTGAGCGTCGCGGCTTCGCCCGCGAGATGCGCGAACGCTTTCTGCTGCCGGGCAACAATATTTGAGATCACGAAGCCGACCGCGATCACCGATCCTAGTGCTATCAAGGTTAGAATCGGCGATAGATAGGCGAGGACGGCCGCGGATACCGCAATGCCGAGCACCGGGACAACCATCCGCAATACGACCATCGTCGCATCCGCGGCTTGCTGCGAAAAGGAGTTAAGTATCGTGTAGTAATGCGCGATTGGCGCGGATTGCAGCGTATCCAATGGCATCGCCACGATTCGATCGTACACTTCCAACCGTACCGCGATCGCGAGTTTGGAATGCATGCGCGTAACGATCATCGCGTTCATGTAGACCGTCACTTCGCGAACGATCTGGATCGCCAACATACCGATGAGCAGCCAGCGGATTCGCGACTCGGTCGAGAGCGTCGCCAGCCATTCCATAATCCAGAGATTGTCGAGACCCGGCGCCAGCGAAAAGGATTGCCGGCCGACAATCGTTTGCAGCAAAGGGAACAACATGCCGATCGACAGTAAATCTGCTGCCGCTGCCAGGATGCCGCACAAGACCACGACAGCCATTCGGCCCGAGAAAGGCTGAAGAATAGGCCAAAGTCGCGCCGCGATAAGGCGCAACCGCGGCTTCCGGTTCTTCACCATCTCTTGCCAGTTGACGACAATACCGCTCACACCATCACCATCTGCGCCAGAACGTCAGCGATCTGTTCTGCCGCGTGGCCATCGCCAAAGACAGGCTTGGGCGGAGTGGCGGGCTTAGCGCGGCGTGCGGCCGCAACGATCGCGTCGGGTTCGTTGGCCAGCATGTTCCAGCCGCCGTCGAGCGTTTCTACCCATTCGGTTTCGGAGCGGATAGTGACGCAAGGCACGGCCAGGAAATACGCTTCCTTCTGCACCCCGCCGGAATCGGTCAGAATCAACTTGGCGTTCGCTTCCAGCGCCACCATATCGAGGAAGCCGACCGGATCGATCAAGCGCAGATTCGCCGGCAGCTTGGCGTCACCCAGCTTCGCGCGCGTACGCGGATGAACCGGGAACACGATCGGTACGTCGATCCGACCCAACGCTTCGATAAGTGCGGCAAGACGCAGCGGCTCGTCGACGTTGTAAGGCCGATGCAGCGTCGCAAGCGCGTAAGCGCCTTTGGCCACACCGATGTCTGATAGGATTTTGCGGTCCGCCGCCTTTTCGTGCGCCCATAGGATCGCGTCGTACATCGTATCGCCGACGAGATGGACGCCGCCGGTGATTCCCTCGCGGCGCAGTAGCTCGACCGCCGTCGGCGCCGGGCAAAAGTAGATATCGGCCGCATGATCGGCGAGTTTACGGTGAAACTCTTCCGGCATCGTTCGATTGAACGAGCGCAATCCCGCTTCGACATGCGCAAGCTTCGTGCCCGCGATACCGGCCGCCAGTGCGCCCGCCAGCGTCGAGGTCGTGTCGCCATAGACAACGACCGCATCGGGCTTTTCGCGCTCGATCGCATCCGACAGTCCTTCGATCATCCGCGCGAGCTGCACGGCGCGCGAGGCCTGACCGATGCCGAGATGGATCGACGGGGCGGGAATATCGAGTTCCTCGAAAAACACATCCGACATGTCACGATCGTAATGCTGGCCCGTATGGACCAGAATTTCCGTCAGCCCCGCCTTCGCCAAGGCGCGCGACAAAGGTGCCGCCTTGATGAATTGCGGGCGCGCGCCCACAACGGTGAGGATACGTTTCAAGCTTATCGGCGCGCAGCGGGAATGGCGCGGCGCAGCGCCGCGACGATGCGGTCTTGCGTCGCTTCGTCGAGATAGCCGTGCATCGGCAGGCTGAGCACTTCGCCTGCCAAGCGATCCGAGACCGGCAGACCGTTGCCGGCCACCGGATATTTGGCGTAGGCCGTCTGGCGATGCATCGGCTTGACGTAATAGACCATCGTCGGAATGCCTTCCGCCTTCAGCGCGGCGGCGACTTTGTCGCGATCGGCGTTCGGCAAGCGAATGGTGTATTGCGCCCAGACCGAGACGAGGTCCTTCGGCACGCGCGGCACGATGCACAGATCTTCCAGCGCCGCCGAGTAACGCGCGGCGACCTTGTTGCGCGCATCGATCTCGGCCGGGAACACGGCGAGCTTTTCGAGCAACACCGCCGCCTGCATCGTATCGAGGCGCGCGTTCAAGCCGATGCGCACATTGTCGTATTTGTCGCTGCCCTGGCCATGCACGCGCAGCGAACGCAGCACGTCCATCAGCTTGGCGTCGTTCGTGAACACCGCCCCGCCATCGCCGTAGCAGCCGAGGGGCTTCGCCGGGAAGAACGACGTCGCGGCGAAATCGCCGATGCCGCCCGTCGTGCGGCCCTTATAAGTGCCGCCGAAACCTTGTGCCGTATCGGCAAAGACCCACAGATCATTCGCCTGTGCGATCTTTTCGATCGCGTCGTAATCGGCGGGCAGACCGAACAGATCGACCGGGATCACGCCCTTGGGCTTCAAGCCCAAACGGCGCGCGGTGTCGATCCCCGCTTCGAGGCTGGCGGGATCCATGTTGAACGTATCGGGCAAGCAATCGACGAAGATCGGCGTGGCACCGACCCAAGCGACGACTTCGCCGGTCGCGGCGAAGGTGAAGGACGGAACGAGGATCGCGTCGCCCGGACCGACTTCCTTCGCCATCAGCACGATGCCGAGCGCGTCGGTGCCGTTGGCGCAGCTGAGCACGTATTTGGAGCCGCAGAACGCGCCGAGCTTGGCTTCGAGCTCCGCCACTTCCGGCCCCATGATGTATTTGCCGTGACGGACGACTTTGAGGATCGCCTCCTCCATCCGCGCACCGATATGGTTGCGCTGGGCTTTGAGATCGATGAAGTCGATGGCGGGCGCGTTGCTCATTTCACGATTTCCAATTTGTCGGTTCCAACTTCGCGGTATTTTTCGCCGGTGCGCGGGCAAACGAGGTCGGGCCCGAGCCGTTCACCGGTGCGGCTGACCCAGCCGATGCGCTTGGCGGGCACGCCCGCGACCAGCGCGTAATCCGGCACATCCTTAGTGACGACGGCCCCCGCCGCGACGGTGGCGTAGGCGCCGACATTGTGCCCGCAGACGATCGTCGCGTTGGCGCCGATCGTTGCACCCCGCTTGACCAAAGTGGGCGCGAATTCGTTTTTGCGCTCCACCTCCGCGCGCGGGGTCAGCACGTTCGTGAACACGCAAGACGGGCCGCAGAACACGCCGTCCTCCAGCGTCACGCCCTTGTAGACGGAGACATTGTTTTGGAGTTTGCAATTGGCGCCGATCGTCACGTCCGGTCCGGCGACGACGTTCTGGCCGAGGATCGTATTGGCGCCGATCTTGGTGCGCGGCAGGACGTGGCTGAAATGCCAGATCTTCACGCCTTCGGCCAGATCGACCGGGCTATCGACATAGGCGCTTTCATGCACGAAGGGTGCTGAGGGCGCCGGGGTCGCAGCCGGTTTCGCATCAAGACGGACGGGCGTGCCGGTGCGCATCGAACGTGCCGCGGCGTCGAGCACGCGCAGCACGCGCAAGCCTTCCTCGCCGTCGGTGATGGGCTTTGCTTGCGTACCCGCGATGCAATCGAGGAAATGCGCGATTTCCGCCTTCAACGGCTCGCTTTGCGCGACCGTTACCGATTCGGCATCGGCACGTGCGGGCTCGGGCTTGCCATCGACCCAATCGATGCGATGGCGATAGAGAACGAGTTTGCGCTCCCACGGCTGGCCGTCGTCGAACACGGCCATGCCCTTTTCGCCGACCACCGTCAGCTTCTGTTCCTTCGTTGGGTGCAGCCACGAGACATAGACATGCGCCTTCATGCCGCTCGGGAAGGAAAGATGCGTCGTCGTCACGTCGGCGATCGCGGCATGCAGCACGGGTGCGCCGATCGCCGTCACCGTGTCGGGCGTTTCGCCGGCCAGCGCCAGGATCATCGAGATGTCGTGAGGCGCAAAGGACCAAAGAATGTCTTCCTCGCGGCGCACCTTGCCGAGATTGAGGCGGTTCGACGCGACGTATTGCAGGCGGCCCAACTCGCCGCGCGCGACCAAGGTCGATAACGCTTCGAACGCCGCGTGATAGCGCAGCAAATGACCGACCATCAGCGTGCGGCCGACGCGCTTGGCGTGAGCCACGACTTCGTTCGCGTCGGCGGGCGACAAGGCCAGCGGCTTTTCGACCAGCACATGCTTGCCCGCATCCAACGCGGCGCGCGCCAACGCGGCATGCGTGCCCGCCGGTGTGGCCAGGATCACGCCATCGATCGCGGGATCGGCGAGGATCGCTTGCCAACCCGGCGCCTTGGCGCCGGTATCGGCCGCGAAGCGCGCAGCGAGATCGGCATCGGCATCGTGCACGGCGGCGAGTGCGCCCAGCACATGCGCGGTGCGGACGTGGTTCTTGCCCCAATGGCCAAGGCCGAGAACGGCGATCTTAGGCGAGGGTCGCGAGGTTTTTTCCATGCTACCGCATTCCGGGTGAAGCGAGGGGTCGCCGCACCGGTGGCAAGGCGCTTTGCGAGGCAAAGCTCCGGGTAATGGCGACCGGTTAGGCCGCCACGATCGCGCGCGCAGGCAGTTGCGCGCGCACTTCCCGACCCAGAAGGTCGAGTAGAACGATCACGCGCTCGGATTCGCCGAGCGCTTGGAATTTTCCGATCAGATCGGCGAACGGGCCTGCGAGCACGCGCACCGCATCGCCCGCGCGCAGGCGCGTCAGCGGATCGGCTTCGTCGCGCAGATGGGCAGCCGTATCGGCCTGCAGAGCTTCGACGACGCCATCAGGCATCGGCGTCGGTGCTTCGCCATGGCGCAGCAGATCGGTGACGCCGAACGTACCCAAGATCGAGCGCCACGGCGCCACCACCAAATCGAGCGCCACGAACATGTAACGCGGGAAGAGCGGTCGCTCGACGATCTCCACCTTGCGCGCATGCACGCGCCGGCGCTTGTGGCGCGGCAGGAAGGTCTCGAAACCTTGGCGACGCAGATTGTCGAGCGCACGGCTTTCGCCGTTGGCGCGCGTATGGACGACGTACCAGCGCTTCATGCGTCGGCCTCCGCCTTTTGCTGGCGCGCGCGGCGCAAATTGAGACGCAGCAGACCGGGTGCGAGCACGCGGCTACGATCGATGTTCAATGCGGGCGCAGCAGTTTGCGCGGCTTCGTAAACCGCCAGCGGATCGCGCAGATCGCAAACGAGCAACGCGTCGATCGGGCCAGGAATGGCATCGAACCCGGCCACCGCCGGCAGGCCGAGATACTGGGGCAGCTTATGGGCGGGATCGATCACGCACACGACATCGACGCCCGATTCGCGTGCCGACAGCAAAGCCGCCTCGGTCAGCTCCGACACACCAATCAGGGCCACGCGGGTGGCGCCGCGCTCGGCCAAGCCCTTCATGATATCGCTGAACTGGCGGCGTGCGTCGCGGAACAGGTCGAACGAGACCCGCAAATACTCGACCGTCAGCCGGCCTTTTTCGGCCATGCCCTGCGGCGTCAGGTAATAAGCGTAGCGATTGAGCGGCGCATTCGCGATTTTTATCAAGCCCTTACGCACGCAGCGCTTGAGTACCGCGTTGGCGAGGCCCAACGCGATGCCCAGATCGCTCGACAGGCCGCGCTGCGTGACGGCCGAATCCTGCTCTACGGCCGACAGCACGCCCAGAACCAGGGCGGCATCGTCGCGGGTCGGTTTCGTCGTCGGGATATCCGTCATCGGTCCCTACAGGCACGCCAAAGGGCGAAATCATTTGCCTTCGAAGATGCCCGTCTATAGCTTGTTCACGCGGTGAACGTCAAGCGTGTTCAAATCCTGAACATTCAGATGAATCACCCTACTAGCGGTCGTTCGGAGGTCGGTTCATGTGCGGAATTGCGGGGCTTGTCGATCGCCGGGCGCAGCTCGGCGAAGCGGCGTTGACCCAAGCCGTACGCACGATGAACGACACCCTGCTGCATCGGGGGCCCGATGGCGGCGAAGTGTGGGTTTCGCCCGAATCCGGCGTCGGGTTCGGGCATCGCCGTTTGGCGATCGTCGATCTCTCGCCCACCGGCGTTCAGCCGATGGCGTCGGGCGATGGGCGTTTCGTCGTCACCTATAACGGCGAGATCTTCAACTACCTCGAACTTCGCGCCGAACTTCTCGCGATGGGCGTGAAGTTCCGCGGCGAGTCGGACACCGAAGTCCTGCTCGAAGGCTTCGTGCGCTGGGGCATCGCCGAAACGATCGCCAAGGCCGTGGGCATGTTCGCGATCGCGCTTTGGGACAAGCGCGAGAAGTCGCTGTGGCTGATCCGCGACCGGCTGGGCGTGAAGCCGCTCTACTACGCGCACGACGGCCAGCGCCTGATCTTTGGCTCCGAACTCAAAGCCTTGCGTGCCGTTGCCTATTGGCGACCGGGTCTCGATCGCGACGCGCTGACCGGCTTCATGCGCCACGGTTATGTCGCCGGTCCGCGTACGATCTACAAAGAAGCGTGTAAGCTGATGCCCGGCCAGATGCTGGAATGGCGCGACGGCCAAGTACCGAAACTGAGTACCTATTGGGACGTGCGCGCCAAGGCGATCGAAGGCCGCGCGCAATGGGGCAAGCAAATCGATCCGTACGAAGCGGTCGATCGGCTCGACGCGTTGCTGCGCGAAGCTATACGTCAGCGCATGATCGCCGACGTGCCGCTAGGCGCATTCCTGTCGGGCGGCATCGATAGCTCCACGGTTGTGGCGCTGATGCAGCAGCAAAGCAAACGGCCGGTGCGCAGCTTCTCGATCGGTTTCGTCGAAGACGGCTACGACGAGGCGAGCCATGCGCGCGCGGTCGCCAAGCATCTCGGCACCGATCACACCGAGCTTTATGTCGGCCCCTCGCACGCGCTGGGCGTCGTGCCGAAACTCGCCGAATGGTACGACGAGCCCTTCGCCGATTCCTCGCAGATCCCGACCTATCTCGTGTCGGAGATGACGCGCAAGCACGTGACGGTCGCGCTGTCAGGCGATGGCGGCGACGAGAATTTCGCAGGCTATAGCCGCTACACCTATGCCGGTACGCTCTGGGATAAGGTCGCGCGCTTGCCTGCGCCAATCCGCGCGCTTGGCGCTGCCCTGCTCGAAACGGCTGGCGCGCCGTTGCTGACGGCGGCGTCGTTCCTGCTGCCGGGCCGGGTGCAAGCCGTCCGACCGGTGGAGAAAGCCGCAAAACTCGCCCAAGTGCTGCGCCTCGATTCGATCGACGCGGTCTATCGCCGGCTTATCAGCCAATGGCCCGAACCTGAGGTGATCGCGCCCGGCGGCACGGAGCCGGGCGGACCATTATGGGACGAGTCGCTCGCGCGCGACATGCCCGATCCTGTGGCGCGCATGCAGTTGCTCGACACGCTGACCTATCTGCCCGAGGACATCCTGACGAAGGTCGATCGCGCGACGATGGCGGTGGCGCTGGAAGGGCGCGAGCCTTTGCTCGACCATCGCGTGGTCGAATTCGCTTGGTCGCTGCCGATGGCGCTGAAGCTAAAGGGCGGCGAAGGCAAATGGATCCTGCGCGAAGTGCTGGCGCGCTACCTACCGCGATCGTTGACCGACCGCCCGAAAATGGGTTTCGGCGTGCCGATCGATTCCTGGCTGCGTGGGCCGTTGCGCGACTGGGCGGAAGACCTGCTCGACGAGAAGGCGATGAAGGCCGACGGCTTGCTCGACCCCGCCCCGATCCGCGAAGCGTGGCGCACGCATCTCTCCGGTACGGCGAACATGCACTACCCTATTTGGACCGTACTTATGTTCCGCGCGTGGCAGAAGCGGTGGGGTTGAACGCCTATGATCAGATGATTGAGAATAGTCACTCGGCCATAGCAATTCTTGATAACCTTGAATGAGAAACGATAGATATTATGGCTATTCATAATCACTCAAATTTACGAAACGTGTTAACATTGGTATCACTTAACATCGTTTTGATTTGCGGATTTATGCTGGTCGCAGATTTTGTTCTAGGCTGGATGCGGCCCGGTGCCGCACAGGTTGGACCGGTAGCGACTAGGGACATTCCAACAGAGAGTCCACCCAACAATTTTGCTATCTACAATGCTTTTTCATGGCGCGGCGTGCCACTGCGCGAATGGCCCATCGGGTCGGTAGTTCGAAAATCGACCGCTCCGGCGACGGAGTTTGCCGGTCACGTTTTTCCGCGCGATTACTACGATCTCAAAATTGACCAAGAAGGCTTCGTTGCTCCCTCACGGATTCACGATGAGCCAGAATTAAAGATCGTATTTTTAGGCGGCTCAACAACTGAAAATCATTTGATGGATCCGGAGGAGCGGTTCCCGTTTTTGGCTGGCCGCGCAATCGAGAAGAGTACTGGAATGAGCACTAACAGTTACAACGCTGGTGTTGCTGGCAATACTTCTCTACACGCATTAACGCTATTTATCTACAAAGTATTATCGCTGCGTCCATCTTATGCAGTGATGATGGAAGCTGTAAACGATCTCTCCGTTCTTGCGCATTTCGGCACATATGATGTCGATGGGCCTCGTGCCGTGGTGACAACGCATTTGCAAGAGAATTCGAACTTCAAACGTGCAGATCTGGTTGTGAATGGCATAAAGCATCTCGCGCGCGGCGTTTTCCCGAATCTTTATGCTGCGCTTTCGGAGATCAAGGCGCGCTTCGGCTCAGCGGAGACACACGCCGCCGTCGCCGATGAATTCGCGAATGCGAGGGCGCGTGGTGCCCAACCGCCAAGCGATGACGATATTATTGCGCGATACACTGCAAATCTCGTTTCGTTCATCGAAGTTGCACGTGCGCATGGCGTAAGACCGATATTAATGACGCAAGTCAATCGCCTCACCACTAGCCCCGATTTCGCGATCCGGCGCGGATTCGAGCGGTTTCCGCCGCCCATGCCATATGAACGCTACGCAGGTGTCTATCGGCGTATGAACGAGGCTGTGCGTAGCATAGCGCAGGCGCGCGGCGTATTACTAATCGATTTGGATTTTTCGATAGAGAAGGATTCTGAAAATTTCTACGATGCCGTTCACTTGACCGCAGCGGGTTCGCGTCGCGCAGCAGGTTTAATTGCTCAAGCGATCATTGATGATATCGGCGCAAATCCACTCCCGCGATAACTAAAACATTTGTAATGCCTAGGATAAATTCGAAAAGTCCTCGCTTTAATTCGGATTTTTGGTGCACCCTGCAATTTTTATGGAACCTACAATCTTCAGGTACTGCCGATCAGCCTCCATTTCGACACTCCCGATGCTGCCGAACTAGTAATGCTACCAAGCAAGCGATTACTGGTTCACCCTGAAAATATTTATGGATATATATTTTTATATTTTTACCAAAATAAGAATTGACTGCAGGACTGAATTCCCTGGCTTGAACACAACTTCAAACATGTTGATCGGCCGCGAAGGCAAAGACAGTTATACGATTCAGCGGAAGGTTGTCTTAGACAGTATATTAAAATCGGCGGGAGGAAGAGATCTACCTCCATCTTGTTGCTATCTGCGAAGTATAGCGCAGCAAGCGGTGAAGCTGACTCAATTAAAGGGATTGCGGTCGCGAAAAATGGTGATCTGCGAGCGCAGTTCGGCTTCGGTTGCTGCGATCGAGGTCGCGTTGGCACTATATCGACCGGAGGCGACGCCGGCAATTATCTCGCGCGTCGTCCGCAAATCGAAATGGATCATGTCTGCGTAACGATCGAGATCATTGGAGATTGTTTCGTCACCCCAAAAATCGTGCAAATACGCGTTTCCTAAGCCGTGAATTTGGCGCGCTAGTTCGAGGCGAGCGGCAAGAATAGTTTCCAAATAAGCTGGGAAATGCGCCGACCAAAATGCGAGCTGCGCGATCGAAGGCGGAACGAGAATCAGATCGATACGAATGTTAGGATTAGAGCGCACGAAACTCGTGATATTTGCTTCGATCGTAGCGGTAGAAACCACACGATCCGCTGTCATACGTTTATCGAACGATTCTATCCATGCATTAAGAACGACGGGATCGTGATAGGCCGATTCCACTTTCGATCGTCCAAATGTTGCACCATCGATCCAGGCGTTGAGCCGATCCGGATCGCCAGTGGACTGCAAGGTTCCGTGGAACAGGCCTGAGACGATCAGCAGCGATCGCCGCAATGTGTCCGCATTGATCAGGTAACGCGCGATACCGTCTATATCGTTGCGATACATATACTCTGGGAACGGCCCGAATTCCTCACGAACGTAGTTCGGCGCTTGCGTCAACACAAAACCGTCGATCAACCAAAGAATGCGGCGTGCCTTTCCGGCGGCGCTAACCACATTCAATAACAACCTTTGCTCACGAAGACTGCTGCCGGCAATCGATAAACGTGCGATTCTCAGATCGAGAATCGGATTGGCATCCACGGAAAAGACGTTCGCGGCCGTCGATGTCCCAATGACCGCCGCATTGTAGTCCATGCTTCGTGCGAGCGCGGGTACCTGCAGTCTTTGATTGTCGATAAACTGAGCCGGATAGTACTTCGAAAGACGGAATCGCTGCAGTGGATCAACAGCATAATTAATAACAGAAGTAACCCCGATTCCTAGCAATGCGAAGGCAATCAAACACCATGAGTAAGTGTTGTGACTTATCTTTATCGAAAATGCGGGTGAAAATTTCATTCTTAGAATTGGAAATAAATAAATCGACTTGAACGCGGCATTAAAATCAAAGCCACTCCCGCCGCGATACCAAATGCCGCTGCAGCGAAAAGATTTGGCCAAGCGCCGACCTGCTGCTTTTCGAAAATTGAGCGCGTATTCGGCAACGCGAAGCCGGCGACAAGCGAGATGAAAAGCACTACCAGCGGTGCCAGTTCCGGTGCAGAACCTGAACGTGTAAGGTTTGGAAACATGCCCGAGGCATCAGCGAAAGTCTCGGGAAACAATCGCCCAAGCAAAATCGTTAGACGGCCGGGCAAAGCAAACGTCGAAAAGTCGAACATTGCGGACAGCAGATGTAAGGCTGCGCCAAGCGTTTCGGCACGGAAAACGACCCAGACCGCGGTCACGACCACGAAAACGATCGCGCGTTCTAGCGCGATCTGTGTGCTTGAGTTGTACGCAGGCAAGACTGCGCGATAGAGATGACTGACCACGATCAGCATGCCGTGTGTAGCGCCCCATGCGACGAATGTCCAAGAAGCCCCATGCCACAAGCCGCCCAAAAGCATAACGATCATAACGTTGGACCAGCGCCGTATGGCGCCGACGCGATTTCCGCCCAAAGGCTTGTAGAGATAGTCTCGCAAAAAAGCCGACAACGTCATGTGCCATCGACGCCAAAAATCGGCGAAGTCCCGCGCCTTGAAGGGAGAATTGAAATTTTCCGGTAGGTGAATACCGAACATTAGCGCAAGCCCAATCGCCATGTCAGTGTAGCCGGAGAAGTCGAAATAAATCTGGCTCGAGAACGCGAGCGCGCCAATCCATCCTTCGAAGAACGAGATGTTGGCTCCTCGTTCCGCCAGCGCGAATGTCGCATCCCCGATTGGCGCCACGCTGTCAGCGATCGCTACTTTCTTGAAAAGCCCGACGGCGAAGATAGATAAACCCAACGCCGTATCGCGCGCATAGTCGCGCGGCCCACCGATCGCAGCAATCTTGGGCCCATTTGATGCCAGTGCACAATAGGACCCGCTATGAGTTGTGGAAAGAAGACCACGAACAAAAGGAAATCGCGGAACGATTCCGCTTTCGAGCCACCGCGATGAATATCGATCAAGTACGCGATTTTCTGAAAAGCAAAGAATGAGATCGCAAGCGGAAGTATAATTTGATCGAGGCCAAACCCTCGCGCTGCATCTGGAGATACGATCGAAACGAGAAAAAAAGCATATTTAAAATAGGCAAGAGCACTGAGATTGAGTACAACGCCAACCGCGAGCGCGAATATTCCCATAGATGTGCCGCGCCCGCGCTCGACAACGCCACCAAGAAAGTAAACGGCGACCGTTAAGCTGAAAAGCAACGCTGTATTCGCAAGATTCCAGCGTGCATAAAATATCGTCGACGCAACGATCAGCCAAAGTATCGCGGCTCGCCGATCTTTTGAGACGGCGAAAAGATAGCCGCCATATACCACTGGCAAAAAAAATAATGTGAATTCGAGCGAATTGAACAGCATCGGCGGATCCGGAAGCGTCTACGAGCGTTATATAGCGCGCGTGGTCTGAATATTGACAGCCAAACTGCACGGCCCCACATTCGCATTCTCATGTCGTATGATTTCGATGCGCCGTTCCGCGATTATCGCCCTTACGATCCGGCAGCGTTGCGGGTCGAGCGCCTGAATACTGGTGCGTCCAATGCCGCCGAATTAGCGAATATGGATGCCTTCTGCGCGCGGATTTTGGACGGTTATTCACTCGGTCAGTATCTGAATGCCAAGCGCGGCATAGCCGCAAGTGCGGCTGAAGTTACTGATTTAATTGCACGATCCGGCCTCAAGCCAGCAGGTCGTATTCTCGAGTTCGGTGCGGGCACTTGTAAATTGTCGGCTGTGCTATCGCAGTCACTGGATGTTGTCTCGATCGATTGTATGGATTTCAGCGAAGTTCTGCTTCGTGAGATCGCACCGCGCGTTATTTCTTGGCTCGGTGGAGATCTCGCTAAGTTCCGCTTTCTCGTCGGCGATATGAACCGCATCGATGACGTGCGGGATCGGTACGATTGGATCGTCTGCTTTGGCGCAGTCCATCATCTGACTGTCCCAGAGCATTTCTTCGCTCGCTTGCGCGAGCGGCTGCTCCCCGGCGGCCGCGTTCTATGTCTTGACGAACCGGCGTTTCCCGAGATCGCGCTCCCCTTTCCGCGAATCAGGCAGTACCGCGCCGCGATCCACGCTGCCCGTGTTTCGGGCGAAAACGAGCACGCCTACAAGCTTTCAGAATACAGACGCTTCGCGGGGCCTGGTTATGTGTTTCGCGATTTGGCGCTTACTCCGGGCGAGCGACGGATCAGGACCTTTTCGACGGGATCTTTTCAAGCGAACTTCGTTCTGGTATCCGCCGACGCATAAAACTCGACGGCTGTAGTGAGCGCGGTCGGCGCCATCGTTCGGAGTCACACAAGATCATGCGATTTGAACTTAAACCTGACGCAAGTACTAAATTTGAAGATCGCCTCGAAGCGCTTGGCGACTGGTTCCATTCCTACTCATTCGGCGATTCGATCTATACCGGTTTCTATAAGGCGGAAGGGCTGAGCTGGGGAAAAACCTGGTGCAACTCGCGTTCCGATCCGGAGCTGATCGCAGCACTGCGCGGCGCCTACAGGCGGCGCGATCTGGGTCCCTGGCGTGATACGCTGTTCAGTACACTGAGGCGTCTCGAAATTGATCCCGCAAAATCGACCGCACTGGATATATCCAGCGCCTCCGGCAGGAATTCATTTTTCTTGAGCGACTACGGTTTCGCGCGCGTCATCGCGTCTGAGATCCGTGAAAACAGCCATCTTCAGCATAGGTTGATATTGGATTCGATAGTCGACCGCCGGTACGCCGAACGGACGACTACGATCAACGACACTATCTCGGCCGATGCGTCAGATTTCCCTGATCGCTATGCCAGCGAGGACGTGGATGTTGTTTGCAGTTTCGGACTGCTCTATCACCTCGTGAACCCGCTGCAGCATTTGATCAATCTTAAACGTATCACCCGGCGTTATGTGCTTTTGTTTACCAAGACCCAGCTAGAAGTCAGCCTGGGTCTACACGATCGCCGAGGCTGGATGCCGACGATCGAGTCGACCGATGATATCGCCAATGCCGCTTTCGGCTTCGGCTGGACACCGCATTTTTATGAAGTCGCCCGAACGGCCGAACAAGTAGGATTGCGACTGATCGGTATCGATTATCCCGCGCCATTCACCGTCAACTTCCCTTATTTTCGCGCGCGGCCACGCGAAGTATTTTTCCGTCGAGCTTTAGAAGCAGCCGCGACGCGTCTTCTTGGCCGTCCCGTCGGCCATTTGAAGAATCAAGACAGGCACTACGGCGGACAGTTCCATCTGAATCCGGACTATTTTATGTTCGCCTTCGAAAAGCAGGATCGCGAGGTCCGTTATGGATGATGCCCTGGCTCAGGATGGCTACGAGATCGTCCGGAGCTTCGTAGAAGACGCCTACGTTCGTCGCGCTTTGGCGTTGGTGGAAGGGTTGCGGGATGTCGTGCGCCGCTCGCGCTTTGTTGATACCCAGCGCGTGCAGCCTCTGAAGCGCCACCTTGGCGACGCCCAGATGGCCGAACTCGCCTGCACTGTTGGATTTGCGCGTTTGCGCGCACATCTCGAATCGCGCGTCGGCGCAGGCATTGACGTCAACCCCGATTTGCTGGGTTTGTGGATAGAACCCGCACGCCGTAGCTATGTTTTGCCTTGGCACCGCGATTTGCGCGACAATTCAAAAGGTCTCGACTGGCGCGCGTGGTACGCGCTGATGGCCAATCCGCGGTTCTTCAACCAGTTCCATATAGCGCTAAAGCCTGACGAATGTCTGTGGGTAGTGCCGGGCTCTCATTTACGCGACGACACAGAGGACGAGCGGCGCATGTTCCCGTCCCGGCCGATCCTCGTTGATTTCATCGAGCGCGATCTAGATCCTTGGTACGACGGTACTGACAAGTATCCGTCGAAATACGGGCCGCGCTGGGCCGTAAACGCGTTCGACCGCGTCTATTATGGCCGACTCGGCATGTCGCCTCGACCAGCGATGCGCAAGCGCAACGCCACCGTCCTCGCACAAGCACTCGACTATTGCCGCGCGATGCCCGGCGCGCTCCAGGTGAAGCTTGAGCCGGGCGATCTGCTCGTGTATCGAAACTCGCTTTGGCACACGGCAATATATCGAGCCGACGTTCCACGGATGACGCTTTTCTCAAATGCCTCCACGCCAGAATCGCTCGCGTGGCTTTCCGCACAACGGCAGTCGATCGCTGATCAAGGGGCCGCCGCGCGCTGGTTTAGTCGCGATCAGCTTTGCTGAGTTTACGGGCGTCCGGGCAACAGCGGCGAGATCACACGCGCAATCGCGTCAGCGGCGAGAAGCGAACCGCGGCCAGTCATATGTACGACGTCGTAGATGTGGTCCGCATCCTTTGGCACGATACGGTCGAGATCGACGAGCGGTACGTTCTGCGCCTGCGCCACTTCGCGTACTATGTCGTTAAATCGCGTATGAAGGCTGGCGAAAGCGTCGTAACCGATTGGATTGTTCGACCGCGCGAATATCGCTGCGACATAGTCATCGGGCTGCGCAGTCAACCGACTTGGTTGCGTCATCAGCACCGGTTGGCCGCCACGCTCGCGCACCAATACCACGAATCGGCGTAAATTCCCGGCATAGACGCGCGCCATTTCGTCCACCGGCATAGCGGGCGGGCGCGGACCCGCCGCGCGCGCCGCGGCAAACTCATCGCCAGCATCGGCACGGTCACGGCGCAAATTGCCGATCAGCCGCCCCGCGACCGTCGCGATATTCGGGAAAGTGCCGAGCACTGCCGCACGCACTGAATCGCGCAGGTGACCGAACCGAGATTTCGGGGTCTCGGCGGCGAATAGGATCGCGCGGGCCTCGCCGCCATGATACGAGCCGAGCAGCGTAAGCGTGGCAACGTCGTTGATGTTCTCCATCAGCACGACGACCGAGGGCCGATAGGGTTCGATCTTCGCGAGATAGATCAGCAACGCATGCTGGGTATGGTTTCCCGAGCGCCCGGCGTTGAGCGCGTTGACCGTTATTCCGCGCGACGCCTCAAGAAGGCGTGCCGTCGCGGCGGGAAAACGCTCGCCCTCCTCCATCAACAAAGTTTCGGTCGTCGATCCGCCGAGAAAAGCGATAGTCGTGCCGGGATCGGCGTGCGGGCGCGAAGGGACGATGAAACCGTCCGAGTCGATTCGCGTATCGTACCATTCGCGCGCAAAGCGATGATCCGTCGCGGGGGGCTGGGGTACGGGTTCGCGCAACGTGGCCCCAGGCGCCCATTCGCGCAGCGCGATGCCGCGCAAGGTGCCGCCGCGATAAATCGCTGGCGCCGCAGGCCGTTCGTCCGGCGCCATCGCCGGCGGATCGGAGACGACCGCCACCGCCGGTAATCCGGGATCAAGACGGCCGAGAATCAACTCCGTCACTGCTGCCATTGCGACTAACGCGGCGAGATTGGTGGCGATCAAAGTTAGGATTTTCGAAGCCGGTTTCACCGCGATTTCCGCATATTCGTGAGCATCTGTCTTTGTCAGCCGCCACGATTCCCGTCAAGAAATTTGCGGGCCGCGGGCAAGGGGCTGTGTTAAAAAAACATCAAGAAACCGGTCCCAAGCCTCCGCGGATGGGCGAACGTCGCTTCTTCGAATCGAAGCCACGCGAGATATGGGCAAGCAAATGTATCCTAACGTAATGGTCCGTTTTCTAAAGTACACGGCACGACTGACGGGATCGAAGCTGCTGCCCTTGCTGTCGCCGGACGAAAACCGACCGATCCGCGGCTTTCGAGCGGCGCTCGGCGGCGGATCTCCAGCGTCGGCAATCGAAGCCTGGCACGAAGCGCGCGATCTGCGGCTGCCCGTCTACGAATCCTATCGCTGGTCGATCAAGCATGGCTGGCGCTCGTTTCCGTCGCTGAACGGTCTCGTGTATCTCGACGGCGCAAAGCTTCTGTCGCCGGCGGAATCGGGGTTCTTCAAATCGAGTGTAGGTCCGCGTACCCTGACGCGATCCGAAGCTGAGATCGACGCCTTCGCCGCACCGATATTCGAGCGTCACGTCGACTTCTTCATCCCGGCCGCGAAAGGACGCGTACCGCGATTGATCGCGGAATCGGCGCCGTCGGTCGTGGACGCTGCCATACGGCATCATGCCTTCGGCCTTCGGTTGGCGCGCGAAGCCGGGCTTGGCATCTCCGGCGGCCGCGCGCTAGAGATCGGGTTCAACGAAGGCTATTCGCCCATCGCACTGGCGAAGATGGGTTTCGAAGTCCATTGCGTCGACAACGCCTATGGTCTCGACGATGCGCCGCCCGCCGAAATCGGCTTCGTCGCCGCGAAATTCGGCGTCGAAATTACGACGCGCTTCGGCGACGCGGCGCAGCGCTTGCCCTATCCCGACGCGCATTTCGACTATGTCTATTCGGCGTCCGTGCTGGAGCATATTCCCGATGTCGAGGCGGCATTGCGCGAGATCCGGCGCGTCTTGAAGCCGGGTGGCGTCGCGATTCACAGTTTCGGCAGTTTCCATTGCTGCGATGGCGCACATGCATTGGCGATCCCCGATCAGCCTTGGGGCCATTCGCGGATGAACGCCGACGAATACGCGGCCTATATCGCGAAATGGCGGCCTTACGAGGCCGCCCGCGCGTTGCCCTGGCTCGAGCATGCGATTTCACGCCGTTCGATCGCCGAGACGGAATCCGCGATTGCGCGGGCCGAATTAGGAATCGTCTATTGGCAAGAAACGCCGTCGCCGGAGACTCATCTGCGGCATTTGACGCCGGAGATCGCGCGCGAAGCGCTGGCGGCGAATCGGGGTATCTCGCTTGCGGATCTTTGCATCCGCGACGTCTATTTCGTCGCCAAGCGCGTCTAAAGCCGGCGATAAAACGCCGCATAGGCGGCCGCGCACACCTCTAGCGAGAATTCGGCTTCGACGCGCGTGCGGCCCGCTTCGCCCATCGCGGTACGCAACGGCACATCGGCAATCAAGCGCGCCAGTACTGCGGCCAACGCGCCCGGATCGCGCGGCTTGACGATCAAGCCGGTTTTGCCGTCGTCGATCGCCTCGGGGATGCCGCCCGTGCTTGTCCCCACCACCGTGCGGCGTGCCGCCATCGCTTCGAGCACCGCGTTGGGGAAACCTTCTTCGTGGCTCGCCAACACGGCAAGATCGGCGGCGGCGAGCAGATCGGGCACGTCCGAGCGCGCACCCAGCAGCTTGACCCGATCGCCGATCCCCGCCGCGCGCGCACGGGCTTGGAGGGCCGCCCCGATACCGTCGTCGCGGCCGGCGCACCAGAGCTCCCACGCAGGTTCGCGCGGCACTTGCGCCAGCGCGTCGATCAGATCGGCATGACCCTTATAGGGAATGAGATTCGCCACACAGGCGATCACGACCTTATCCGCCGGGCGCGGCACCAGCTTGGGATTCGCGAAGCGCGCGAGATCGATCCCGTTGCGGATGAGGTGAACGCGATCGCGCGGCGCCCCTTCCTCGATCAGTTGCGCGGTGACCGCCGCACTATTGCCGAGCACGGCATCCATACGTTTGTGCAACGCGTGCTCGAGCTTGGCGAGGAACGGGTGCTTCGCCTGGTAATCGTTCAGCGAGCGGCGCGACATCACGCGCTTGGCATTCGACGCCAGCAGCGCCACCGGTGCGCCAACCAGATAGGATTCGGGCAGGAAGAAATGCACGACATCCGGGCGCCAATCGCGCAGAAACCGCGCGAGCGACAGCCCAGCACGCAAGGCTCGTAAGCCGCGCCCGACGAATCCGCCCGATCTAGCCCCCGCTGCGCTGCCGGGTGGAGCAATCACACGCACGCCGGCGGCTTCCAGCGGGGCCGCCAATGCGCCACGCCCGGTCAGCGTGTGGACCGCGATTTCGAACCCGTCAGCCACAAGGCGCGGCAAGACCTGGGCGAGATGGGTTTCCGCCCCGCCTACATCCAGCGCGCCGATGACGATCAAAATGCGGATGACCCGCCCCTTCCCTCGCCAAGACCGATATTCGGGGGTATATCGGGATTCGCGATGAAAATCTTCCCGAAGCACAGCATGCGCACGCCATCCAGGCGGGGAAATCCCACGCGTCGATGGCCGCTGGTTTTACAGATTTCCGCAGCCTCGATTTTCGCGAGCTACGCGGCATTCGGACCGGCTCTTGGTTTCGGTGTCGGCGAAGATGCCTGGGCCTATCGCTGGTTCGGTCTTTCGCGCCATGGCGCGCTCGCGATGGCGTTGATCTGCCTGTCGCCCGCCTTGGCCATAGGTGGATTGCGGGCATTGTCGGCGAGTTGGCGTTGGGCATTGCGCGAGCCCAATCCTTCCGCCTTCTGGCTTTTGGATTGGTCGCGACGCAATCTAGTTCCCGGCGCCGTCGTGACATTGCTCTGCCTCGTCGTCACCGGCGCCGGATTCGAAATTTGGTGTCGCGCGACGACGCCGTTTCGCGGTTTCTGGATCACGGAGCGATGGTTTCATCCAGAGGCGGGCCTCCTCTACCGGCCAGGCTCCGAGGTTCGCAAGTCGAACCAGCTCGAGTTCTGGCAAGCGACGACCGTTAATTCGCAAGGTTTCCTCGATCGCGAACCTGCGACAGTGCGTGCACCGAATGCGTGCCGCGTCGCCTTCATCGGTGATTCCTATTTCGAAGCCGCCGAAATTCCGATCGACGGCAAGGCACATGTGCTGCTGGAGAACCTCGCGGGGAACCGACTTGGCTTTCCGATCGAGGCCGTCGCCTATGCGATTTCCGGAACGGGCCAAGTCAACCAACTCGCCTACTACGACACATTTCTCGCGAAGAGCCCACCCGATGTCATCGTTCTAGCGATCGTGCGCAACGATCTCGGCGACAATCATCCCGGATTCCAAGCGATGGGCTACGAGACACTTCCCGATTCGCTGCCCTTCCGCACAATACGGCCCGACGGCGACGGTTTTCGTGAAGTCCCGCCAAATGCGAATTGGCGGCAAGAGGCGCCGGAAGCGCCATCACGTCCGCTGGGCAGTCGGCGCGCGCGCTTCACCGAATTTCTAACCGATTACTCGTATGGGTATTTGCGGCTTATCTATTGGCTGCAACTGGTGGCGCCCGAGATCGCGGCCTGGCTGCGCGATCTGCCTGACGATTCGCCCGCCCAACGCGCGCATGCCGCTGCGATGCGGGCGCGGATCGCCGCTCAGCTCGGCGATCCACTCGTACGCTGGACGAACGAAATCGACGACGACGTTACGACCCGCATCGTAGCAGGTGGAGGCGAACCCTTAGTATACGCCCAAGCTTTCGCGGCGACCGAATGGGCGTTTCGTGCCTTTGCTGCTCGCGCGAAGCGCGACCAGGTGCGACTGGTTGCGTTGAAAACTTGGTGGTTGACCAAGCGCCTCGACACGGAAAGCGAGCCCAACCCGATCCGCTTCGCTTGGGCGCCATATATCAATGCACGCTTCGAATCTTCCTTGGCCGCCGCGGGCATTCCCGTTCTCGATCAGGCAAATTGGGTGATTGACCGAGAAAAGCGCCCACTGCGCGACGCGTCGTTCCGTCGCGACATGCATTGGTCGCCGGAGGGGCATAAATGGACGGCACACCAGATTCTCGATTTTTTGGAGAACGATCCACAGGCGTGCGCACGTTCCAAGCGCATGCTGAGCGCCGGTAGCCGATAGCTCCTTCCCTCGCCAAGACCGATATTCGGGGGTATATCGGGATTCGCGATGAAAATCTGCCAACTCTGCGCCGTCGACTTCACGCTGCATCATTTCCTGATGCCGTTGATGCGCGCCCAGCGCGATGCAGGCCACGAGGTGGTCGGCGCCTGTGCGCGCGGCGGATTGACGCCCAAGATCGAGGCCGAAGGCTTTCGCGTGATCGACGTGCCGATCCAGCGTTCGTCCAATCCGATCGCACTGCTACGCGCCTATCGCGCGCTGAAAGCGATTTTCGCGGCCGAGCGTTTCGACATGGTCCATGTCCACACACCGGTCGCGGCCCTCGCCGGGCGGCCCGCCGCCAAGGCGGCGGGTGTTAAGCGCGTCGTCTACACCGCGCATGGGTTCTATTTCCACGAACACATGCCGGCGCCCAAACGCGCGCTGCATGTGGCGCTCGAATGGTTCGGCGGACGCTTCACGGACGTGCTGTTCACCCAGGCCGAAGAGGACGCCGCCACGGCGCGCCGCTTGGGCCTGTGCAACGGCGGCACGATCGAAGCGATCGGCAACGGTTCCGACCCCGCCAAGTTCCGTCCCGCCTTGCCGGGAGAGGAGACGCGCGCGCGCTTGCGCGCCGCGTTGGGCACGCCGATGGATAAGCCGGTGATCGCGATGATCGGCCGCCTCGTGGCCGAGAAGGGCTATCCCGAATTGTTCCGCGCGATGAAGATCGCGACGAATGCCGAGCTATGGGTCGTTGGTGATCGCTTGGCTTCCGATCACGCGCAATCGATCGATGCCGATATCAAAGCGGTCGAAGCCGATCCCGAATTGTCGAAGCGCATCCGCTTCCTGGGTTATCGCGCCGATGTGCCGGAAATTCTGCGCGCCGTCGACGCGTTCACCTTGCCGTCGCATCGCGAAGGTATGCCGCGTTCGATCGTCGAGGCGATGTTGTCGGGCCTGCCGGTAATCGCCACCGATATTCGCGGCAGCCGCGAGGAAGTGATCGACGGCGAGACGGGCTTGCTCGTGCCTTTGCGCGACGAGACTGCCTTGGGTACCGCACTGAAGAAGATCGCGGGCGATGCGCAGATACGCGCGCACATGGGCGAAGCGGGGCTTGCCCGCGCACGCGCGCTCTACGACGAGGTGAAAGTGGTCGAGAAGCAATTGCGTTTGCTGGGGTTGATGCCATGAAGATCGCGGTCGTCGGCGCCACGGGCATGACCGGGCGGCGCGTCGTCGCGGCGTTGCATGCGCGTGGCCACGAGGTGATCGCGACGGGCCGAAATCCCGCCAAGCTCGCCGAATTAGGCGACGGCATCGAATGGCGCATCGGCGATTTCGACCGGCCCGAGACCTTGCCCAAAGCGGTCGCGAATGTGGACGCGGTCGCTTACGTGGCGCACGCCAAGCACACGAAGCTGGTGATCGATGCGATGGCGCCGGATACGAGATTGGTCGTGACCGGGTCGACGCGCGTGTTCTCGCGCCTCGATGATCCGGCGGCCGATGCGGTGCGCGACGGGCTTACCGCATTCAAAGCCACCGGCCGGCCGGGGCAAGTGCTGCTGCCCGCGATGATCTATGGCGACAAGGCCGATCGCAATGTCGGGCGCATCCTGCGTCTCCTGGCGCGTTTCCCGAGATTCGTGCCGATCCCGGTGCCGCTGCCCGATGGCGGCAAGCATACGGTCCAACCCGTCCATATCGACGATGTCGTCGCCTGCGTCGTGGCGGCTTTGGAACGCAGCGAATTGAACGACGAACCGATCGTGCTGGCCGGCCCTGCGCCCATCCCTTACGCGCAAATGGTGCGCGAGAGTGCGGCAGCATTGAAACGCTGGATCGTGATTGTGCCGGTTCCCGTCGCGGCCCTGGCGGCGGCGACGCGCTTCGCCGCGCGGCTCGGCATCAAACTTCCGTTCGACGCGAACGAATTGACGCGCGCGGCCGAAGACAAGATCTTCGACGTGGCGCCGATGCGCGACAAGCTCGGCGTGACGCCACGTCCCTTCGCCGAAGGGGTCGCCGACAAAGTCCGGCGTGGCGATTTCTAGCTATTCGCCCCCGGCGATGGTGAGCACAGTACCGGTCGTGTAGCTGCTCATCGGGCCCGCCAAGAACACAATCGCGGCGGCGATTTCGTCCGCGGTCGCGGCACGCCCCACCGGCACACGCGCGGCGCGGGCTGTGAAGGCGCTGCGGTCGGGATCGTCCGCCCAGCGATTGAGATCGGTGTCGACGAAGCCGGGGCGCACCGCGTTGACCCGAATGCCCAAGGGGGCGCCGAGTTTGGCGAAATTCCGCGTCGCCTGTTCGAGTCCCGCCTTGGCGATCGCGTAATCCGCCAAGCGCGGCGACGCGGCATGGGCGGTCACATAGCTCGAGACGTTGACGATCGACCCCGCCTTCGCCGCCGCCATCGCGGGCCAAGCTTGCCGAATCAAAGCGATCGGCGATTCGAGATTGAGTGCCATCGTCTTGGCGGTGTGTTCGGGCGCAAACACACCGCCCGCGTTATTGATCAGGATATCGATACCGCCGGCCCAATCGACGAACCGCGCCATCAAATCGCCCGGCCCTTGCGCCAGATCGGCTTGAAACAGGGCCGTTTCGCCGCATTCGTCCGCGAGGCGTTTTGCGGCAGGTTCATCCGACGCGTAATGGATGCCGAGCTTGGCGCCTTGTTGGGCGAACGCACGCGCGGTCGCGGCACCGATGCCGCGCGAGGCACCCGTGATCAGCACGCGCGTCATCCCATCCTCCGCACGGTACCGCCGTTGCGGAAGATCGGCAGCGTCGCTTCGATCAATGCCTCATGCCGCCACAAGATACCCGCCTTCGCCTGACGATAGGCGTAATGCGCGAGGCTGAACGCGCCCACGCCGAACAGCTTGCGCCCGCGTTTCCACGCACGATCCGCGCAACGCAAGAACGCGGCGCGGCGCGGGGCTTCGCCAAGTTCGGGATGGTCGCGCAGGAAATTGAGCGCGGTCAATGTCTCGTCGTGCAGAATTTGCGCTTGGTTCTTCATCAAGCGGGCCGCGTCTTCCGCCGGGCCCAAGCAGACCACGTGATCGAACACGCCGATGCGCGCACCGGGCACTGCCGCGACGCGCGGGCAGATCCCTTGATCCTGGATGAATACGCGTTCGTCGCAGCCGCCGGCGGCGAGAAACAAATCGCGCCGCACGAGCAGATTCGACGCGCCCGACTGGCAGGTCCGCAGCGCGTCCAAAACCGGATCGGCGAAAACGCGTGTGCTCAAATCGGCGGGCGGGGGCGAAAAGCGCGGGCCTTCGTTGCCATACCAGCCCATGCCGCCATAGATCAGGCCCAAATCATGGCGCTGCGCTTCGTCGCGCAAAACCCGCACGGCGAAGGGGGCGAGCGTGTCGTCGGCATCGACGATCTTGATCCAGGGTGCCGCCGCTTCGCGCACGCCGCGATTGGTCGCGGGGCCGGGACCGGCGTTTTTCTGCGACACGACCCGCGCTTGGGCAACGCCGCGCTTGGCGATCAATTCGCGCAGTAAATCGCCGGAGCCGTCGGTCGAGCCATCGTCGACGAACACGATTTCGGCGGGCGGCCCGCCCTCCTGAGCGAGAATTGCATCGAGGCAGCCGGCCAGCCACTTCGCCTTGTTGTAGACGGTGACGACATAGCCGACCGCGTCGTTCATGCACCGATCCGCGGCTGATCGGGGGCGAGGTCGCGGCGCACATAGGCGATCTGGCCGGTATGGCCGCGTTCGACCGTGCCGGACCACAGGAGATGCGTGGGCGCGAACATCGCATCGATGGCGCGCCGATCGCTTTCGCTGTGGAACTCGAGATGTGCGATCCGCACGCCGGCCAAGAACGGCGCCAGCGAGCGCAGGATCGGCATTTCCGCCCCTTCGGTATCGATCTTCAACAGATCGATCGCCGTAACGCCAAGCGCCGCCAGCGCGGGCCCGGCGGCACGGATGACGACGTCGCCCAGCGGCTTCGCCTCGGTCATGTGATGCGCGGTCAGCGACGCGGTCACGGTCGAGTGCGAGCCCTGATAGAGCGGCAGCGTGGCGTCCGATTCCCCCAGGCCGAAATCCAACACCTCGGCCCGCGCGCGTTCGGCGTTGATGCGCAGGAACGGCAAGGCGGCCGGATTCGGCTCGAAACACAGAATACGGGCATCGGGATAGGCCAAGCGCAGCCGCGCCGCCGCGATCCCGACATTGGCCCCGATATCGACGATCGTGGCGATCCCGCCCACCCCCGGCACGACCGGGTAGCAATCGCGGGTCAGAACCTCGTCCAGCACGTAGCGAATGCCCGGATCGGCGGGCAAATCGAGCGCAATCCGCCCGCGCG
>VFQU01000612.1_pt1 | contig 29388 bp, 25 predicted proteins | sample 3512311 | NCBI WGS metagenome assembly VFQU01 (sample SAMN10412377, study PRJNA504923) | tailings metagenome | isolation source: Relicate 3 Philex TSF3 active mining site | place: Philippines: Tuba, Benguet | collected 2017-08-29
AGAAGGATTTTTTTGTCAGCTACAATCGGCATGACAAAGCTTGGGCTGAGTGGATTGCTTGGATCTTGGAAGAATCGGGATATACCGTCGTGATTCATGCCTGGGATTTTCGCCCAGGTGGAAACTTTGTGCTAGATATGCATGACGCGATCGACAATACGAGAAGAACGATCGCGGTTTTATCTCCGAATTATCTAAAATCCGAATTTGCTCAACCAGAGTGGGCAGCCGCATTTGTACAAGATCCAAAAGGGAAGAATCGCACGTTGATTCCGGTGCGGGTAGAAGCTTGTGAATTGACGGGATTGTTACGAGCACTCGTTTATGTGGATTTGGTCGGAGTCGCAAAAGCAGAGGCACAAGAATTATTGTTGCGGGCGGTTTCGGATGAGAGAACGAAGCCATCTCGATCGTCAGAATTTCCTCAGTTAGGCATTCCAGCGAATTTGCCGCTTGCGAATCAGCTATTTGTAGGGCGAGAGCAGGCGCTTGAGGAGTTGCATTTGCAGGTGCGATCGGGAGAACTGACTGCGATTTCGTCGATCAAAGGAATGGGCGGGATTGGCAAGACCGAATTGGCACTGCAATATGCGCTGAAGCATCTGAAAGCGCAGAATTATCCGGGTGGGGTGTGTTGGCTGCCGGGACGTGAGGATATTGGATTGCAGATTGTCCAGTTTGCGCGGGAGAAACTGGGAATGATTCCGCCGGACGATCGCGAGTTAGTGGCACAGGTGGAATGGTGCTGGATAAATTGGCAGAAGGCAGCAACCTTGATTGTGTTCGATGATGTGCAAGCTTATGCTGATATCCAACCGTTCTTACCGAAGCATCGCGATCAGTTTCGGGTGCTGTTGACGACGCGCAAATATTTAGATGGCTCGGTGAGAAATTATGAGATTCAGGTGTTGAGTGAGACGGCATCGCTGGACTTATTGCGGCGATTAGTGTCGGATGGACGAATTGCGCAGGAGTTGGAGACGGCAAAGCAGATTTGTGAATGGTTGGGCTACTTGCCGTTGGGATTGGAGCTAGTAGGGCGGTATTTGGCGCGGAAGCAGGGATGTTCGGTTGCGAAGCTTTGGGAACGGTTGCAGGATGACCGATTAGAGGCGATCTCGTTGCAAAAAGTTGAGGCGGGCATGACCGCAACTTTGAATGTGATTAAAGCATTTGAGTTGAGTTGGCAAGAATTGAATGCAGACGCGCAAAAGTTAGCTGCACTTCTGAGTCTGTTTGCGCTGGCTGAAATTCCGTGGTCGCTGGTTCAGCAGTGTTTACCGGGAGCAGATGAGGAAGAATTGGAAGATCTGCGGGATGAACAGTTGGTGAATTTGAGCTTACTAAGCTTTGAGGGTGGAGAGAACTATCAATTGCATCAGTTGTTGCGGGAGTTCTTTACTTGGAAGCGATCGCAGATGCCAGAAGATGAGGAGATGAAGCGATCGTTTTGTGGGGTGATGGTAGCGAATGCCCATCAGTTTCCGCATAGGCTAACCCTAGAGATAATTGAGCCAGTAAGTTTTGTTATTCCGCACCTCAAAGAAGCAGCAGCAACGCTGAACCTGTGGCTGACGGATGAGAATTTGATTACGCCGTCAGTTAACATTGGTTGGTTCTATGCAGAACAATTGGCGTTTGGGAAAGCAGAGGAATGGTATAAGCAATGTAGAGAGATCGCGATCCAGCGACTAGGACAAGACCACACCGATGTCGCCACGAGTTTGAACTATTTGGCAATATTGTATCAGTCACTAGGACGGTATATTGATGCGGAGCCGCTTTTACTACAAGCTTTGGAAATCAGGCAACGACAGTTTGGGTCAGACCATCTTGATGTTGCTCAGAGTGTGAACAATTTGGCAACATTGTATCAGTCGCAAGAACGATATATTGATGCGGAGCCACTCTTACTACAAGCCCTAGAGATTAGTCAGAGGCAGTTGGGGGCAGATCATCCTAATGTCGCATGGAGCCAGAGTAACTTAGGAGAATTGTATCGGTCACTAGGACGGTATATTGATGCGGAGCCGCTTTTACTGCAAGCTTTGGAAATCAGGCAACGACAGTTTGGGTCAGACCATCCGGAGGTCGCCACAAGCCTGAACAATTTAGCACTATTATATTGGTCGCAAGAACGATATGTTGATGCGGAAGCACTCTATATTCAGGCGTTGCAGATAAGTAGGAAAACACTGGGAGAAGACCATCCTGATATGGCACTTTGGTTGAGTAATCTAGCAGGACTCTACGCGACTATGGAGCGATATGTAGAAGCAGAGATCCTATACCTGCAAGCGTTTTCTATCTTCTATGAGCGATTGGGAGAAATGCACCATTGCACACAAGATACTTTGGAAGAGTTTGTATATTTCTTGCAGGAAATAGCTCAAAGCGATCGCACCTCCGAACTCTCCGATCATCCGCTCACACGATCGCTCCTCCAACAACTTCAGAACGAGGAATCATAGAGAGCGATCGTAGGAATTGAGACAGGGATCGCACCTTCTAACTCAATTCAAGTAATCGCTACTTATACACATCCCCACGCGGTCGAATCGTTGTCACGACATAAATCTGATTTTCTGAATCTTCCCGGAACAAAATCCGATATTTTCCAATCCGTAACCTTGACTCAGGGCGACCCTTAAGCGGTTTGATATCCAACCCGATCGAATCCTGAATCAATTGATCAAGTGCCTCAATCACCCGCAGTTGATCCTCGATCGGCATTCGTTTTAGATAGCGCTGAGCAGGTTTGAGCAGAATGTAATCCCAATCAGCCAAGATTCTCTCCCAACAATTGCTGCTTTAACTCCTTAGAACTAAGACCTCGATCGCGCCCATCTAAATAATCCTGAAACGCTGCTTCACTCTCTGCAATCTCAGCAGAAGAAATCACTTCATCACTTGCTTCAGTAGTTGTAGCCGGATAAATGACTTGGCTTAAAACCTTCCACAACTGAACTTGCTCATCTAGATTCAAGCGTTGAGCTAGATTCAGCACTTCCTCATAAGTTGGTGTTTGCATTAAGTTGTATCCTTTCCGAAAACTAAGTCCAGTATAGATTCCTTTCCTAAAGATGAACCCACCAAGACACGCCACTGCCTCACCCTAACTCGATTGACCGCTGCTCCAGCAACTTCAGAACGAGAAATCGTAGAGAGTGATTGCGCTTCTAGGGAAGTCGCTCCCTACGATTTCCGGCAGGTTTGTAGAAATTAGGCGGATCGCGTCTACTGCACGATCGCTCCTCCAAAAGTCATTGAAAAAAAATCACCGATGCACTCTCGGATGACCCAATGACATGCTCAATTCTTCAAGCACTGCAATCCCCATCGGACTGAGGAATGTTCTCGCTTCACATCGAAATGATCGTAAGTTCTCACTGCAAAGGTAAAGTAAACCAAAAATTGGCGCCCTTCCCTCCGCAATTCACACCGATCTGACCCTGATGTGCTGTAATCACCTGCTTACAAAGAAATAATCCTAATCCCAACCCAGTGCGATGGTGATTTTGCGATCCTCTTAGGAAAGGCTTATCAAACAGTAAATTGCACTGATCGGGCGGAATTCCGATTCCATTGTCCGAAATCGTACATTTCATCTCATTCTCAGCCTTCTCTACCTGGATTGCTAGATTGATGCCTGGAAGATTGTGGTTCATAGCATTGGTAATCAGATGTTCTAACACGCGTTGTAACTGGATTGAGTCAGCTAGGAACTGTGGCACATCAGGCGCAATCTGCTTCTCTAAGCGAATTTGATTTTGATGGAGCAATGGCTCTAATCTGTGTAACGTTTGATCGACTAATTCCACGATCGACACACGTTGATAATTCAAACTCAACTTGTGTGGTTCCTGCGAATAATTTTCTAGTAAGGAACTAATCAAACTTAATTGGCGATCGCCACTTTCGACCATGCGATCGAGCACGGATTTCGAGAGTGAAATGGTTTCCTCTGCTTTCGTTTGCAACCGTTTCAGAACCATCAACATTCCTAACACAGGCGTTCTCAAATCATGACTTACCGCATGAACCAGCGTGTCCTTCACCTGATTTAAAGTCTCTAATTCAACCATTTTCTGCTGCAATTGTGCAGTCCGCTCCTGTACCTGAGATTCTAATCCGCTGGCAAATCCCTGCACCTTTTCATACAGACGTCCCTGCTGAATCGCCAACTCTACCTGAGTCGCTAACCGAGTCAGCAATTCAATTTCAAAATCCTGCCAATTCCTCGGTGCAACGCACTGATGCACATTTAACACGCCATACAACTGTCCTTCTTGCCAAATTGCGATTCCAATGCTTGCTTTGACCTGATACATCGCATAATAAAGCTTCAGAAACTCGTTCTGAGTCATGTCTGAATTTGGGTTGACTCGCACAGATTGCTGCTCAAATAAAACGGCAATATCCGCCAAGATTGGTCGAGGCGATCGCGTTCCTAGCATCGGGTTCCATCCGGGTGCAACTGATTCGGCAACAACATCGGTAAACCCTTGTTCATCAAACACAGCAATATGAGCACGATCGGCGTTCAGATACGCTCGAACTTCTGCGACGGTCGTATTCAAAACCTGCTTGACATCTAAAGATTGCCGAATTCTCAATGTGCTTTCAGCTAAAAACTGATCTTGTTCAATTCTGCGCCTTAGCTGAGCTTCGACTGTTTTGCGCTCCGCGATCGTCGCAACTAAAACCAGGGTGATGATTGCCATGATTGCGATCGCAATCTGGATCTGAAACAGTGAAGATTGAAAATTTCCCTGCTGGATCTGGGTCAGTCCCCAAATCGAACTCAAGGATGCAATCAGAAAGCACAACATCGTTCTCTGCTGTCCAAACCGCAGTGCTGCCCAAACTACAAACAGAAATGGTGAATACTTCAGTAAAAGCAGTGCTGCTCCCTGCACAATTGGGGCTGTTCCGGTTGAAGTGGTCAACATTAGCCCATTCCACGCTCCCATCAATCCTAACCAGATGTAAAACTCGATCGTCCGTTGACCCACGAGAACGGGCTGCAACTTTTTCAATCTGTTGCGAAAAGAGTGCGGTACACGAAGTTCTTGATTTCCCCACACCACGATCGCGGGTGTGAACACCAAAATCGAAACTGAACTGTCAAGCCAACTTGCAAACCAATGATTCATAAGCTCCGTCGGTTGGGAGATCGCAGCCGAAGTCAGAGTTGTGATGGTTGCATTCAGCGTGGGGGCAAGAACGGCTCCACATCCAATTAATGCCAACACGTCTCGTACACGACGAAGTAATCTACTAAATTCCACTTGTTTCAACAATTGGCTCGCAACGACAACTTCTAGCGTGTTGCCCGTTGCTGCTAGGAATGCTGTCAGCCAATTGACTTGATCGAGCGATCGCCCAGACATGACTGCACCAGAAAAGACACCGAGCCAAACAGGATGTTCTATCAGTAAAATAGCTGCCAGTGAAATCCCAATCGGGGGATAGAGCACAGATGCCAGAGCACAGTGATTGAGGAGGGTGATGCTCAAGGCAAAACGTGCACTCAAGTAGTACACGATCGCGATGATCGCAATCGCGAACAATGAGTGACCAACCTGAGATAGGTTGAGTTTTGCCATGTGATCCTTGAACAAGGATGTAGCACTCCAATCGCTGGAATAGACTAATCTAGGTTAGAAGGATATTCCTTGATAGGCTTCACCCGGCTGGGTGATCTAGACTGAATTTCAATGAAAAAACGCAAGTTAACCGAATCTTAAATGAGTGTTGTTGAGTTCTGCCAAGTTTCCTATCAACTAAATCAGAGATTGCTGATTGCAGATCTCAGCTTTACAATTTTTTCTGGTGAAACAATTGTTTTACTGGGTCGAAGTGGTTGCGGAAAGACAACGACCCTGAGATTGATCAATCATCTTCTGACCCCTACGCAAGGAGAAGTTCGAGTCGAAGGTCGATCGACTCAATCTTGGAACCCGATCCACTTGCGGCGGCGAATTGGATATGTGATTCAAGAAGTTGGACTCTTTCCGCACTTGAGCGTGGCACAGAATATTGGAGTTGTGCCTGTCCTGGAAAATTGGCAGCCGGAGCGGATTCGATCGAGAGTGATGGACTTGTTAGAACTCGTCGGATTGGAAAAAAGTATTAGCGATCGCTATCCGCATCAATTATCGGGTGGACAAAGACAACGGGTTGGAGTCGCGAGAGCTTTGGCGGCAGATCCGCCGCTGTTACTGATGGATGAGCCGTTTGGGGCACTCGATCCGATTACGCGCGTCGAACTTCAGCGAGAGTTTCAGCGGTTGCAACAGCAGTTAGGGAAAACGATCGTCTTTGTCACGCATGATATCCGTGAGGCGTTTAAGTTGGGAACTCGGATTGGATTGATGCAAGCTGGTCGGTTGGTAGAAATTGCGACTCCGGCTGAATTTGAGCGATCTCAGCATCCAGAAGCCAGAGCATTTTTGAGCGCGAGAGACTGAGAGGAATTGAGATGGAATTCTGGACGCGGTATGGCGAGGAGATTTTACAGCGAAGTGGAGAGCATTTATTTTTAGTGGCAGTGGCAATGGCGATCGCAATCCTTATCGGAATTCCGCTAGGAATTTTGATCACGCGATATTCGAGACTTGCGAAACCGATTTTGGGGTTTGCCAATGTGATGCAGACGATTCCGAGCCTGGCGCTGTTTGGCATTCTGTTGCCGATTCCGATCATTGGGGGAATTGGAGAGAAAACTGCGATCGTGGCGTTGGTGCTGTATTCGCTGCTGCCGATTATTCGCAATACTTTTGTTGGGATTAACTCGGTCGATCCCGCTGTTCGAGAAGCAGGACGAGCCATGGGAATGAGCGATCGTCAATTGCTGTTACAAGTTGAAATTCCATTGGCGATGAGTGTGATTTTGTCGGGTATTCGGCTGGCTACTGTGATTGGGATTGGATTGGCAACGATCGCATCGGCAATTGGGGCAGGAGGATTAGGAGAATTTATTTTTCGAGGAGTCGCGATTGTAGATAATCAACTGATTCTTGCAGGCGCGATTCCGGCTGCAATAATGGCGTTAGGTGCAGATTGGATTTTAGGTTGGGTTGAACGACGATTGACGGTTAAAAAATGAAGCTGAAAAAACTTTTTACATTTGCACTCCTCGCCGTTTGTTTAACGGGTTTGATCGTGGCTTGTCAGCCTGGGGGAGATCGCATTGTTATTGGCTCGAAAAACTTTACAGAGCAGAATATTTTAGGTGAACTGCTGGCGCAGCAGATTGAGCGGAAAACAAATTTGAAAGTCGATCGTCGATTGAATTTAGGTGGAACGTTTATCTGTTTGACGGCAATTCAGAAAGGTGAAATTGATATCTATCCTGAGTACACGGGAACGGCTTATAACGCGATTTTGAAGCTTGGAGCAAACAGCGATCCCAAAAAGACACGTGAAACAGTCGAGAGTCGATTTAAGCGCGATTTTAAGCTGCTCTGGTCAAAGCCGTTTGGCTTTAATAATTCTTTTGCGATGGTGATTCGAGGTGAAGATGCTCGCAGATTGAAGCTACAAACATTGTCCCAAGCTGCGCCTCAAACTCCAAAATGGCGAGCGGGATTTGGTCCTGAATTTCTCAATCGTGAAGATGGATTTCCAGGACTTGCAAAGCATTACAATCTCAAATTTACTCAGCCGCCAAAAGTGATGGATTTGGGACTTTTGTATCGATCGCTCAACGATAAACAAGTGGATATCGTGGCTGGCAATACAACTGACGGGCTGCTTTCGACTCTGGATCTGACGGTGTTGCAAGACGATAAACGCTATTTCCCACCCTATGAAGCTGCCGCAGTTGTCAGACAAGAAACTTTGCAGAAGCATCCAGAACTCAAAGACGTTTTGGATCAGCTTGGGGGCTTGATTTCTGATAAAACCATGCAGGAATTGAACTTTCGTGTGGATGGAAAGAAAGAAGATATCAAAGCAGTTGTTCGGGATTTCTTAAAGTCTAGATAGGTAGACTAGTTAGTCAGAGAGCGTCTGAACCGTATCAACAGTTTCCTCGCCCCGTTCTATCTCGCCCTGGAATAGAATTCCGGGCTAACGGTGCGAAGTCCTTTGAAAAGGACTGAAGACCTGATTGTAATTGGTTTTTAGTCCCTTTAGTGGACTTCGTTCACCTAGCCCGGATTTTCAATCACGGGCGGGTGAATGCGATGAACGATACGTTCCAAACATTCTCTTAGTTAACTGCATTGATTCTCCGGCGTGGAGAAATGGAGAGAACCCAAGCTCAGATTGTTCCCTATTCCCCCACTCCTCACTTCCTCACTCCCCCACTATCCTTGCTTATGCTTTCCTATCCCATCACTCCCATCGTTGAGCAGAAAGATGTCTATCACGGACTCGAAGTTGCAGATCCGTATCGCTGGTTAGAAGACCCTGATTCTGATCAGAGTCGTACCTGGATTGAGGCTCAAAATCAATTGACGTTTCGCTATCTCGAACAGCTTCCGCAGCGCGAATCGATTCGACAACGGTTGACTCAGCTTTGGGACTATGAGAAATATGGCACGCCGTTTCAAGCTGGCGATCGCTATTTTTATTTCAAAAATGACGGCTTACAAAATCAAAGTGTACTTTATACGTTGAATTCGCTAGAAGATCAGCCGCGAGTCTTATTTGATCCAAATCAGCTTTCAGACGATGGCACGATCGCGCTGTCTGGTCTTGCGATTAGTGATGACGGTCAATGGATGGCTTATGCTCTTTCTACTTCGGGATCTGATTGGAAAGAATGGTATGTACGCGATGTGGAGACGGGAGAAGATCAAAGCGATCGAGTCAAGTGGGCGAAATTTTCCGGTGTTGCTTGGACACATGATCATCAAGGATTCTTCTACTCTCGCTATCCTGAACCGAGCGAAACGACACAGTTTGAAGACATCAACTATTTTCATAAACTCTACTACCATCAACTCGGAACAGACCAAGCTGAGGATGTTCTAGTGTTTGAGCTTCCTGAGCAGAAAGAAGCGTTGATAGATGGCGAGGTGACTGAGGACGGGAATTACTTGATCATCACAGTCCGCTTCGGATCAGAGCCGAAGAATTTGATCTATTACAAAGATTTGACTGTTCCCTATGCTCCGGTAGTTGCTTTGATCGATCAGCTAGAAGCTAGCTATCACTTGATCAACTCTGAAGGCAGTCTGTGCTGGTTTCAAACTAATCTTGATGCACCACGCGGGAGAGTGATTGCGATCGACTTAGAAAATGCTCAGCGTGACCAATGGCAAGAAGTGATTGCAGAAACTTCGGAAACGCTTGATAATGTCAGCCTTTTTGGTCATCAATTCGTTGTGTCATCTCTCAAAGATGCTTGTAGCCAAATTAAGATCCTGAATCTTCAGGGTGAATTGATTCGAGTCGTCGAATTGCCTGGGATTGGTTCAGTGGGAGGATTTGGTGGAAAGCGAAGTCATACTGAGACGTTCTATAGCTTTACGAGTTTTACAACACCCACAACGATTTATCGCTACAACTTAGAGACAGGAGAAAGTACGCTATTCCGACAACCGCAAGTTGAGTTCGATCCTCACGACTACGAAGTTCAACAAGTTTTTTATCAGAGTAAAGATGGAACTCAGGTTCCGATGTTCATTGCCCATAAAAAAGGCTTAGAACTGAATGGAAACAATCTCACCTGTCTGTATGGCTATGGTGGCTTTAATGTTTCACTGACGCCGAATTTCTCGATCGCGAATCTCGTTTGGATGGAGCGCGGAGGGGTCTATGCAATCCCGAATCTGCGCGGCGGTGGTGAGTATGGTGAAGCTTGGCATCAGGCAGGAACAAAACTCAATAAGCAGAATGTGTTTGACGATTTTATTGCAGCAGCAGAATGGTTAATCGAGCATAGCTACACGTCTGCTAGTAAGCTCGCAATTTCTGGCGGAAGTAATGGCGGTTTACTGGTCGGCGCTTGTATGACGCAACGTCCGGACTTATTTGGTGCTGCACTTCCTGCGGTTGGTGTATTAGATATGCTGCGGTTTCCGAAATTTACGATCGGGTGGGCATGGACAAGCGATTATGGTTCTCCTGATGATCCAGAAGAATTCAAGGCACTGTATGCTTACTCACCGCTGCATCAACTCAAAGCAGGAACGAGCTATCCAGCAACTTTGATTACTACAGCGGATCATGACGATCGCGTTGTGCCAGCCCATAGCTTTAAGTTTGCTGCGGCACTGCAAGCGGCGCATCAGGGAACGCAACCTGTGCTGATTCGGATTGAGACGAAAGCAGGGCATGGAGCGGGAAAACCGACTGCAAAAATCATTGAAGAAGTTGCAGATAAGTGGGCATTTGTTGAGGCAGTGCTAGATCAGTAGCTGATGCGATGAGAGAGGAGGAAATTGAGCGATCGCTCAACTTCCTCCTCTCTCAAACGTTTATGAACTTGTACAGCCTTTATCGAGTGCGATAATTTGCATCAACCCAACATTGGGGCAGAGCTTCTCCCGAAGGAAAGACTAAATTCGTTTTCGCAAATTTCTCTGGGTCTTGTTCTTCTTGACCCGCTTGATCTTTTGCTGAAATCGTTTCTTCATTCGGGTCAATCAGCAGTTGGATATCGAGCACTTCGACTAAATTACCTGTTTCTTTCTCTTGTAGCAGCATAGTGATGTTCAAAATAGGGGGATAAGATTATTCAACGGTTTGGGTGTCGATCGAATCGAGCATCTTTTCTTGAGTCGAACTTGCAGCGCCGACTACCTCTTGCTTGAGTTCGTCTACTTTTTGGGAAAGTTCTTGACGAGTTTCGGCGTTGAGCAAGTAGCGGTTCGCAAACCATACAGAGTAGCCAATTCCAACCAGTTCAAGCAGTCCACCGATCAGAGGTAGCCCAGTCACAAATCCAATGAGTCCGAGCACAACTTTCAGGGCAACCAAAGCGGTAAAGATAGCACCTAAGACATAAATAATCGGCTTATATTCTTGCCAGAATGCACGAACATATTTTCCGGGTTCATTGAAAAAGTCTTCAATCTGAGCGCGATCGCGTTCCCAAGCCATCAGCCGACGCGCTTCAATTAGTTCTTGATCAATTACTTCGGGAGGTGCTTCAAGTTCAGTCGTCATAGATGTCTCCTAGGATTTACGGCAGCGATCGAACCAAGTTTGATAAGTCTCTTGATGCTTAGAATCTTTGAGCTTGATTTCGACACGAATTTCAGCACAACTGTGATCCGGAGTTCTTGCGATCGCATCTAAGAGATCGCTGACCGCACGCGGAGAGTCGAATTTGCCAGAGACGATGGCTCCTGAACCTGCGGTTTCAGTGGTTTGTCCAAGATCAATTTCTGCGAGTCGCTCATACTTGGGCTGAACTTGCTCAACGATCAGCTTTTCGCGACGGACGGGAACTTCGACCATGCGGACTTCAACTTCTTTCCGCACCACGATTTCTCCAACCTTCCGCTTATCAGACCGAACGATTAATCGTTCTTCTAACAGGCGAATGGCTTGTTCAGGGGTGAGATCGATTTCTTCGCTAGGTAGTAAGCTGTGAGGTTGAGAGGTCATGATTTGGGTAGAGGGAGTGATCTGTTGGGGTTGTGGGTTCTTAAGTGGGGAGTGGGGAGATGGGGGTAAATCTCTCCCTCCTCCCTACTCTTCACATCAACACTGAGGTTACTTAGCCAAAATTAGATTTGTCGATCGACATTCGGATTGCCATCAATGTCGAGATCGAGTTCTTCTCGGCGAACCTGATCCTCTGCGGTTACTGTTTCATGATCGACGACCTTTTTCACGCGGACTTCTTCGCGCACAAATGTCTCTTTCTGGATATCAGGCACTTCTTCATAGACTTCCACCCGTGCGACTTCGCCTTCGTGGAAATCTGCTTCACCCGGCATCACAGTCGATTCACCTGTAACAGGAGATCGCTCAATGACAACGCGCTCTCTCTCGACTGGAACTTCCACCCGTGCGGTTTCAGTTTCAATGTGTTTACCGACTGCCACTTCACCTGTTTTGCGACGAGCTTTATTGGCAATTAAGCGCTCTTGATACAGACGTAAAGTGTCGTGATCTTCGGTGAGATTGTACAACGCTGGATCATGCTCGTAGCGATAGCTGTCTTGGTCGTAGGTCATGTCGGTTGCAGTCATGCCCGCTGCGACTGTATTCGGACGATAGATATCGCGGACTTGTTCTTCGTAGTCGTAGCCGACCAAGTGATCCGGGTCGTATTCGGGTAAATCTTCGACTTGAGCCTTGGTTAAGCCGTTGGCATACACTCGACGTTCGCCATAAACAATTCGAGCTTGTCCGATCGGCATCAGGACTTTTTTACCCAAAATCCACACACCTGTATTGATCACGAGATAACGGAATGCACCATTATCATCAACGAGAACATCCTCAACTGAACCGATCTTGTCGTTGCCAGAATATAAATCAAGCCCAATTACATCATCATTATCAAAATGCGTCCGATAGTCGGGGTCAAAATCCTTAATCTTATGAAGCGCCATAGTACTTTTGTCGATCCTTAGTAAAGAACGAATATGTCTTCACAATAAGGTTCGCTGACTCTGGCTTCCTCACCCTTTTGATGAGTTGTGTCGAGCCAAAAGCAGTAGTTTCTAGCGTTCTCTCGACCTCAGTAGCTCCATTCTTGCAGGGCGATCGCAATTCCTGTTTTCAAGTCTGATTCTTGTGCTTCGATCTGACCTAATTTTTGATACGCGACTTCTGCATCTAATGTTTTCAAAGCAGAAATCACATGCAATCGCACGCCCTCATCAGCATCTGCTAGCATCGCGATCAGCGGATCGATCGCATTCGGATCGCCTAATTGCCCCAGAGAAAGCGCCACGGCTTGCCGAACGGTTGGTGTACGTGTAGGACAGGCTAATAAAATGGCAGTCGCTTGCGATCGTAAATTCTCTCCAACTCGCCCTAAAGTTTGAACAATCTCAAGCTGAATTCCTTCATCAGAAGTTGTCATGAAAACACATTCTAAATAGATGAGTGCATCCACGATCGGCATCCATCCTAAAGCACGAACTAAGTCGATCGCGAGATTTTCTGGCATATACTCTGACTTCAAAGCTTCATACAGAGCAGTTGCAGCTTCGGGAGTCGCAAGGCGACCTAACGCGATCGCCGCCTGACGACACACTTCTAAATTCAGATCAAACAATAACGGGCGGAGATGCTTGACTAAATCTCGCCCTTCACAAAATCCCAGTCCTGATACTGCGGCAATTCTGACCGGAGCCGCAACATCTTTGAGCGCCGTTATCAAGAGGGCAGTGATTTCAGGAGAATGAAAGCTGCTGAGGGCTTCGATGGCGATCGCGCGCACTTGAGCATCTGAGTCATTCACGACTTGCATCAGCAAGGGCACGGTCTGCGATCGCCGAATTTGTCCTAATGCTTGGGTCGCAAACAATCGAGTCGAATCTTCATGCAATAACTCTTCAATCACATGCACAGCCGTACTCCCTAAAGTTGCGAGCACTGAAACTGCCATTGAATTGAGTTCTTCACTGTGCGAAGTCTTCAAGACCTCAATCAAGGTTTCAACCACTTGAGGGTGATGAAAGTTTCCTAAGATGCGGATCGCAAACCACTGAGACTCCGGATCAGCTTCTTCATCTTTGAGCAGTTCAATTAAGGGCCGAAGTGCATCAATGCCGAAATTCGGAAAGACTTTTGCGATGTCCCAACGTTCTTGGAAACTTCCGGATTCTAGAACTTGCATGGCTAGATTCAGAAGTGCAGGTGTCACATTCGGGTCAGAAAGTGCTGTTCCTTGAGTAGACTCATCTCCTAGAAGGAGCAGTTGTAAGTCTAAGCTTAATTGCTCCCAGTCCGCGCGACGAGCCGAGGTTTGAGCGCGTTCCAAAATTTCGGTGTAGCTGAATTTCTGCACAATATTCGCCCTAGCACATCTCAGTTCTCACGATGTTTACTTTGCCACAGAAAGGGGCGATCGAGAAGTAGGGGTTCCGAGAATAGCATCGGGAGGATTCGGATTGTGCATAGGGTCGGAGTTTTATGGGGAAGTGGGGGATGGGGAGATAAGGGAAAACTGGAAATGATTCTTGTTTTCTATCTTCCCATCCGGCTGAAATTGACTAGCTGCTCGCTTCTGCTTCCAGAATTAGAAGAAGAAAGCGAGTTTTACATTTTGCCGTTTTGCATCACTTGTTGAAGGTGATGACGAATCTCTTGAGCCGTTTGTTGATCTTGCTCTCTTAACCTCTGAAACAGTTGCACACAGGGCTGAGAATTCATCTGTTGCGCATCTTGAATGTAAGTTTCATAAGCTTTGACCGCTTCTGCTTTATTGTGCAAGGCGGTGAGCAAATCATATTCGAGGTCGCTAATTGCGCTGCCGCTTTTTTCTGCCATTTGAGTCATAATCACATCTCCATTCGATCTGATCTAACGGTGGAACAAAGCGATCGAGCCGTCCTCTACCTAAAGTTTCACTACAGTTTCACAACCACATTTTCTCCATCGATGCTTGCCTCGTACTTGGCTAAAGCTGCGGTTGCAGGACCTTTCTGTACCGAGCCATCGGGTGCAAAAGCTGAGCCATGGCAGGGACATTCAAACGCTTTACGCTCAGCCTTCCATGCCACTAAGCACCCTTGATGGGTACAGGTTGGATTCACAGCTAACAGAGATTTCGGATCAGCCGGATTACGAACAACAGCGATCGGTGCGGGTGACTCAGTCTGTAAAAAGCCTTTTTGATCTAACTCTGCCACCTTGCCCACAGTCTGCACCCCACTCGCACTCTTCTGCCCCCCCTGACAAGCTGCTAAAAACGCAGTCAACACTGCCGGAACTCGACTCATGACCCATCCAACGCTTGCCCACGATAGAAATGTTCTCCGACGCATGAGGTTCTCCTAAAGAACGATAGAGGAATAGGGAGTAGGGAGTGGGGAGTAGGGTAAATCCTTTCTATCTCCCACTCCTCCCCCGCTCCCCACCAAATTACAACTATTTCTAAAGTACGCCCTTCCCCCTCTTCCCGCCGACAGATGACGAAAACGAATCGGCTTTATGCAGAAACGTCATATTATGAAAAGTTTTGTAACAACAGATACGAATGTCCTCTGTGATCCCGATTACCTTTACTCAGTAATCACCGCGAATCATCAAACGGTTCCGCAGTTGATATTGATTTGTGTTCGCTCTGGAACACCTTATATTCATAGGCTCAATCCATGACAGACACCCTTGCAGCACCGACCCTCAATAAGTTTGAAAAACTCAAAGCAGAGAAAGATGGTCTTGCGGTGAAAGCAGAACTCGAGCACTTTGCTCGGCTCGGCTGGGAAGCAATGGATGAAACCGATCGTGATCATCGCTTGAAGTGGCTCGGTGTGTTCTTTCGCCCCGTAACTCCTGGCAAATTTATGCTGAGAATGCGGGTTCCGAATGGCATTATCACGAGCGGACAGACCCGGGTGCTCGGAGAAATCCTTCAGCGCTATGGAGATGATGGCAATGCAGACATCACGACTCGCCAGAACTTTCAACTGCGAGGAATTCGGATTGAAGACCTTCCCGAAATTTTTCGTAAGTTTGACCAAGCTGGATTGACGAGCATTCAATCCGGGATGGATAACGTTCGTAACATTACCGGATCGCCTGTTGCTGGCATTGATGCAGATGAGCTAATTGATACTCGTGGGCTAGTTCGCAAAGTTCAAGACATGATCACGAACAATGGTCGTGGTAATTCGAGCTTTAGTAACTTGCCTCGGAAATTCAATATTGCGATCGCAGGGTGCCGCGATAACTCAGTTCATGCTGAAATCAATGACATTGCTTTCGTTCCCGCTTTCAAAGATGGCACATTAGGATTCAATATCCTAGTTGGCGGATTCTTCTCTGGGAAACGCTGCGAAGCTGCAATTCCACTCAATGCTTGGGTTGACCCGCGCGATGTCGTTGCGGTCTGCGAAGCAATTTTAACGGTCTATCGGAACTTGGGACTGAGAGCAAATCGTCAAAAAGCTCGCTTAATGTGGCTGATTGATGAGATGGGATTGGAACCGTTCCGCGAAGCGGTTGAAAAACAATTGGGATATGCTTTTACGCCTGCTGCTGCCAAAGACGAGATCCTTTGGGACAAGCGAGATCACATTGGGATTCATGCCCAAAAACAGCCTGGATTAAACTATGTGGGCTTGCATGTTCCAGTGGGACGGTTATACGCGCAAGATTTGTTTGATTTAGCTCGGATCGCTGAAGTTTACGGCAGTGGTGAAATTCGCTTAACTGTCGAGCAGAATGTGATCATTCCGAATGTTCCGGATTCACGAGTTTCTGCATTGCTCAGAGAACCCATTGTCAAACGGTTCTCGATCGAGCCTCAGAATCTTTCACGGGCACTAGTGTCTTGTACTGGCGCACAGTTTTGCAACTTTGCACTGATTGAAACTAAAAATCGTGCGGTTGCTTTGATGCAAGAGCTAGAGCAAGACCTGTACTGTCCTCGTCCAGTGCGCATTCATTGGACAGGTTGCCCGAACTCTTGTGGACAGCCCCAAGTTGCGGATATCGGACTGATGGGTACAAAAGTCCGCAAAGATGGCAAAACAGTTGAAGGTGTCGATCTCTATATGGGCGGTAAAGTTGGCAAACATGCTGAACTTGGAACCTGTGTGAGAAAAAGCATTCCCTGTGAAGATCTCAAACCGATTCTGCAAGAGATTTTGATCGAGCAATTTGGTGCGCGTCTCTGGTCAGACCTGCCCGAATCCGCTCGTCCAAATCAGACCGCCTTGATCACGCTCGATCGTCCCACGGTGGAAACACCGAACGGGAAATCAACAACCGTGCAAGAGCTTAATGCACAAGAGTTTGACTATGTGCTGAGTGCGCCACCTGTTGTAAAAGCGCCAACAGAAATCGCAGCTCCAGCAACGATTCGTTTTGCTCAGTCAGGAAAAGAAATCACCTGCACCCAGGATGATTTGATTCTAGACATTGCAGACCAAGCCGAAGTCGCGATCGAAAGTTCTTGCCGATCAGGAACGTGTGGAAGTTGTAAATGCACCTTGCTCGAAGGTGAAGTCAGCTATGACAGCGAACCCGATGTGCTCGATGAGCACGATCGCGCTTCGGGTAAGATTCTCACCTGTATTGCTCGTCCTGTCGGTCGTATCTTGCTCGATGCTTGATCCCTAAGTTTGTTCGCTCCGCTCATTGTTCTCACATGCGCCAGCTTTTTGCTGTGCTTCCTTTTCCTTCAGTACATTCTCTAAAAAGGACGATCCATGTCTTCTAATCTTTCAAGACGTAAGTTCATTTTGACCGCAGGCGCAACCGCAGCAGGCGCAGTGATTGTGAATGGTTGTAGCACAGGTCTAAATAAAAGTGCTTCTAGCGGTGCGTCCTCTCCTGCTGCCTCTCCTGCTGCAAATATCAGTGCGGCAGATGCACCAGAAGTCACAACGGCTAAATTAGGCTTTATCGCCCTGACCGATTCGGCTCCATTGATCATTGCGTTAGAGAAAGGATTCTTCGCGAAGTACGGCATGAAGGATGTGACCGTTACTAAGCAAACCTCATGGGCAGTGGTGCGTGACAACTTGGAATTGGGTTCCGAGAGAGGTGGAATTGATGGTTCTCACATTTTGACTCCGATTCCTTACTTTATGTCCACAGGTAAAATTACTAAGGGTAATACGCCTGTGCCGATGTACATCTTGAGCCGTTTGAACACTGACGGTCAAGGAATTTCAGTCTCGAATGACTATGCTGATCTTAAATTAGCAGCCGATAGCTCTCCTTTGAAAGCAAAAATCGCTGAAGCAGCAGCAGCAGGTAAGAAATTCAAGTGTGCTGTGACTTTCCCAGGTGGAACTCACGATCTGTGGATGCGCTACTGGCTGGCAGCAGGTGGAATCAATCCTGAAACTGATGTCGATATCGTGGTTGTTCCGCCTCCGCAGATGGTTGCGAACATGGAAACGAAGACCATGGATGCCTTCTGCGTGGGTGAACCTTGGAACGATCGCTTAGTGAACAAGAAATTGGGTTACACAGCGATTACCACAGGCGAATTATGGAAGAACCATCCAGAAAAGTCATTCTCAATGCGGGCTGATTGGGTAGACAAGAATCCTAAAGCAACAAAAGCTTTGATGATGGCAGTTCTGGAAGCTCAAATGTGGTGCGACAAGGACGAGAACAAAGAAGAAATGTGCAAGATCTTGTCGGCTGACAAGTATGTGAAAGCGCCTGTAGCAGACATTATTGAACGTTCAAAAGGGAACTTCGATATGGGTAATGGTCGCACGTTGCAGAACAGCGATCTGCTGATGAAATTCTGGCGTGAGGATGCAGCTTATCCGTTCAAGAGCCACGATGCTTGGTTCGTCACTGAAAATATCCGCTGGGGCAAATTTGCAGCCGATACGGATGTCAAAGCGTTAGTTGACAAAGTGAATCGCTCGGATATTTGGCAAGCAGCAGCCAAAGCGATCGGTCAAGAAGCAGCAATTCCCAAAGATGCCGATTCTCGTGGCGTAGAAACCTTCTTCGACAAAGTGACCTTTGATCCTGCAAATCCAAAAGCTTACTTGGATAGCCTCAAAATCAAAAAAGCATAACTTCAGACGAGGCGAGTCAGATTTGCCATCTTGCTCGCCTCTCCCTCATTGCTGCTGACTGTCCTACAACGTTCTTTCCTCTCTCCTATGACTATCAACCCGACTCTCCGTCCCGTTCGACCGTCCCAATTCTCAGAAACTCTGAAAAAGTATAGTGGTGCCCTCGTTCCAGTCATTGTCTGCGTCGGCATTGCGCTGGTGCTCTGGCAGATGCTATGTCTGAGTCCAGAATCCAAGATGCCCGGTCCGATCAAAGTCATTGAACAGACTTGGAGATTGATTCTCGATCCGTTCTACGACAATGGCGGGACAGATAAAGGGTTAGGCTTGCAAATTCTCATTAGTTTGGAACGAGTCGCGATCGGGTACTCGCTTGCGGCTGTCGTGGGGATTGCACTCGGCGTTTTACTCGGTGTAAGTAAGTTCATGCGGAACGGACTTGACCCGATCGTGCAAGTTTTAAGAACCGTTCCTCCGCTTGCATGGTTGCCGATCTCGTTGGGAGTTTTCCAAGACAACAATCCAGCCGCAATCTTCGTCATTTTTGTCACAGCAATTTGGCCGATCGTCATTAATACCGCAGTCGGTGTGCAGCAAATTCCGCAAGACTATAACAACGTTGCTAAAGTCTTGAAGCTGTCGGGTAAAGAGTATTTCTTGAGTATTTTGGTTCCGTCCACTGTGCCTTATGTATTTGGTGGACTGAAAATCGGGATTGGTTTAGCATGGCTGGCAATTGTGGCAGCAGAAATGCTGAAAGCAGAAGGCGGCATCGGCTTTAAGATTTGGGATGCTTACAACGCAGGCAACGAGGACAGCATGAGCCAAATTATCATCTGTGTCTTGTTGGTCGGCTTAGTTGGATTAGTGCTCGATCGCTTAGTTGGCTGGCTCGGTTCACTGATTACATCTGATAACTAAACTGATCACTCAACCCTCACCTGATTTTTGCTATGTCTGTTTTCTTAGAAGTTGACCACGTGGATAAGGTATTCCCGCTCAAAGATGGCGGCGAGTACATTGCTCTGAAAAACATTGAACTGAAGATTAACCAAGGTGAGTTTATCTCATTTATTGGTCACTCTGGCTGTGGCAAGTCTACCTTGCTGAATATCATTGCGGGATTAGATCATGCTTCGACAGGAGGGGTGATTCTCGAGGGTCGGCAAGTCACCGAACCTGGTCCCGATCGCATGATGGTGTTTCAAAACTATTCGCTCTTACCTTGGAAGACCGTGCGCGAGAACATTGCGCTAGCAGTCAACAAGGTGATGAAAGACGCATCTAAGTCTGAGCGGCATGAGGTGGTCGAGCGTCACATTGATATGGTGGGACTGCGCCATGCAGCCGATAAAAAGCCGAAAGAACTATCCGGTGGAATGAAGCAACGTGTGGCGATCGCGAGAGCGTTAGCGATTCGCCCGAAGCTCTTGTTGTTAGACGAACCATTTGGGGCATTAGACGCACTGACGCGAGGAAATCTCCAGCAGCAATTAATGAACATTGCTCAGGAGAACAATTTGACCTGTGTAATGGTGACACACGATGTCGATGAAGCGTTGTTGCTCAGCGATCGCATTGTGATGCTCACCAATGGACCAGAAGCCCATATTGGGCAAATTCTAACCGTTCCCATTCCTCGTCCTCGCAACCGTCTGGAAGTGGTGAATCATCCGAGCTACTATGCGCTACGGAATGAAATGATCTACTTCTTAAATCAGCAGAAACGAGACAAGAAACGCAAACGCCAAGCGGTTGCTGCCGTTGCCAAGAATGGCTTAGAGAAGGTCAATCTCGAAATTGGGTTTGTTCCGCTCACAGACTGTGCGCCGCTGATTGTGGCGAAAGAGAAAGGATTCTTCAAAAAACATGGGCTTGAGGATGTCACGCTCAGTCGTGAACCGAGTTGGAAAGCGATCGCTGAAGGAATTCGCAGCAATCGCTTAGATGCGGCTCAAATGGTCGCTGCGATGCCACTTGCAATGACGCTAGGTAACAGTGGTTACGACCCGCTTCCAATTGTGACCGCAATGGTCACGTCTCGCAATGGGAATGCGATCACCCTGAACAAGTCTTTCTTAGACAAAGGCGTTCGCACCCTCGCTGACTTCAAACAGGTGCTAGAAGCAACCCAGGATCAAACTCATACGTTGGGTGTGGTTTATCCAACTTCGATGCACAATTTGATGCTGCGTTACTGGCTGGCATCTGGAGGCATTGATCCAGATCAAGATCTCAATCTCACGGTGGTTCCGCCGCCTCAAATGGTGTCGAACTTAGTTGCCGGGAACATTGATGGATTCTGTGCTGGCGAGCCTTGGAATTCTCGTGCGATCCAAGAAGGTGCAGGCTATGTGGTAGCCACCGATTTAGATATTTGGCAAGGACACCCTGAAAAAGTGTTAGGAGTCCGTGAAGATTGGACATCTCAGCATCCAGAAACTCACAATGCTCTGGTGAAAGCCATGCTCGAAGCTTGCGAGTACTGTGACGATCGTCGAAATCGTGAAGAGATTCTTACCTTACTTGCCCGTCCTCAATATGTGGGTGCAGCAGCGGACTTTGCGCGTCCTGGATTCATTGATGCCTATGACACCGGAACGGGTGAGCCTCCGGTCAACTTACTACGATTCAATCAGTTCCATGTGGACAATGCGAACTGTCCAAATGGTGTAGAAGATTTATGGATCTTGACTCAGTTAGCACGGTGGGGCATTACTGTCTTCCCGAAAAACTGGATCGAAGTCCTAGAACGAGTGCGCCGAGTCGATCTCTATGGTCGAGCTGCACGTGAATTAGGTCTGCCGGATCACGAAGGCGATCGTCGATCGTTCCAACTCTTTGATGGTGTCGAATTCAATCCAGATGATCCGATTGGCTATCTCAATAGCTTGACGATTCATCGTGAAATTCGCATCGAAGAGGTGATCATCGATGTTGCAGAACCGATTAAAACGTCGATCGCAGCGTAGTAGGAACGGGGAGTTCTCCCCACTCCCCACTCCCCACCCTCTATCTCTCTGACCTCTCACCCACCCACTCCTTATGCAAATTCTCTCAACTCCAAACCCACACACTGAAGCAAATCCACTCACTCCCCTAGTCGAAGTTGAGGGAGTTTCAAAGGTTTATCCTAAAAAAGACGGCGGAGAAGCAGTCATTCTTGAGAATGTCAATCTCACCGTTAATGAAGGCGAATTTATCTGCGTGATTGGTCACTCTGGCTGTGGCAAATCCACTTTACTAGATATGATTTCTGGCTTTCGTCAGCCGACTGCTGGTGAAGTCCGAGTCGCGGGCAAGCGGGTTTCTGAACCGGGTCCCGATCGTATGGTTGTGTTTCAGAACTATGCATTACTTCCTTGGAAAACAGCATTCGAGAACATTTATCTCGCAGTTCACGCTGTTTATCCTGACAAATCTAAGGCAGAGAAAACTGATATCGTCAACAAACATTTGGCGATGGTCGGACTCGAAGAAGCAGCCAACAAAAAGCCCAAGCAGCTATCGGGTGGAATGAAGCAACGAGTCTCGATCGCGCGTGCTTTGTCTATCTATCCAGAAGTGCTGATTCTTGATGAGCCATTTGGAGCATTGGATGCGATTACAAAAGAGGAACTTCAAGAAGAACTGCTCCAAATTTGGTCACAGCATAAAGTGACGGTCTTGATGATTACCCACGACATTGATGAAGCGTTGTTTCTTGCCGATCGCGTCGTGATGATGACCAATGGTCCTGCGGCAACGATTGGCGAAATCATGGAAGTTCCCTTCCCGCGTCCTCGCGAACGTGCTGCTTTAATGGAAGATCCAAAGTACTACACGTTGCGAAACTATGCACTTGACTTCCTGTTTGGGAAATACGCTCATGATGATGAATAGGAATTAATTCCTTAACACTTTTACGATCGTACTGAGAGTCTAAAATTTATTCTAAAAACTCACGGCATCTAGCCGATCTCAGTACGGTCAAACCTCAAATTAAAATAAAACTAGAATCGCTAAAATTTATACATCAGAAACGCTTGACTGTATAGGATAGCAATTTCTTTAAATTCTTTGTCAATAAGAGATTCTAGCTTCTTCTGCCTTGTTCAGATTGATGCATCTTCTTGCAAGAGATTGCTAGAGTGATGGATTGAATACAATGGTTAAGATTCTCAACCCGTAACTATTCACACAGCCTGATTCTCCCAACCGGAAACAGACTAGACGCATCTGACAGTTTTTCTTCAAAGACGGCTGCCCGAAACATGCTTACAGCAGTACACAGTGATTTGACTCTGTTCGATTGTCCTCTTTACGGGTGTGATCCCCCCATTACATTCATGACTTCGATTCTTTGCTACTACATCAATACTTCTCATAGCATTCAGCAAATTCGATTACATACTACTCAGCTTGCGCTCGATCGTATGGTTTTTCCCAGTGAAAAAATTGTGTTTGAAAGCTTACCAGAAGAACGATTAGAGATTTATACTTACACAGAAAACGGGTTGCAGTTATTTCAATCGATTGCCTGTTCGCAGCTTGAAGTCTTATCGCGAACGAAAGGCAGAACTTGAGAACTAAGGGGTTATAGACTAATGGCTGATCCAACTAAAACGCTCTGTCCATACTGCGGGGTTGGCTGCGGTTTGGAGGTGCTGCCGCCTGCGATTCCGGGGAAAGCAGTCAATCGAGATAAAGACGGAACGCCACTCTGGAATGTCCGAGGCGATCGCACTCATCTTTCTAGCCAGGGTATGGTCTGTGTGAAGGGTGCAACGATCGCTGAATCCCTGCACAAAGATCGCTTGCGTTTTCCGATGATGCGGGATGCATTGGATCAGCCTTTTCGTCGAGTGACTTGGGAAGAAGCGTTGACGAAAATTGTCGATCGCATTCGTCTAGTAAAGTTTACCCAAGGAGTCGATGCGATCGGCATGTATGCTTCAGGACAGTTTCAAACTGAAGATTACTACATCGCTCAAAAGCTGATGAAAGGCTGTTTAGGCACCAATAACTTTGATGCAAATTCGCGCCTGTGTATGTCTTCGGCTGTTGCAGGCTACCTTCAGAGCTTTGGAGCCGATGGACCGCCTTGTTGCTATGAGGATTTAGAACAAACTGATTGTGCTTTTCTGATTGGCACAAACACCGCAGAGTGTCACCCGATCGTGTTTAATCGCTTTCGTCGCTACCACAAGAAAAACTCCGATGTGAAGCTGATTGTCGTCGATCCTCGTTGCACTGAGACTGCTGCTGCTGCTGATCTCCATCTCGCAATTAATCCAGGAACAGATATTGATTTAATGTATGGAATTGCTCATCTTTTACTGAGATGGGGCGATTTAGACAAAGCTTTTATTGAATCTCATACGAATGGTTTTGAAGAATTTAAGGAAGTGATTCGCCACTATCCACCTGATGTCGTTGCGATTCGATGCGGCATTGCTGAAACCGAGCTTTTGACTGCGGCTCACTACTGGAGCAGCGCAAAGCGAGTCCTCTCCATGTGGTCAATGGGAGTGAATCAGTCGTCAGAAGGAACCGCCAAAGTTCGAGCGATTATCAATGTTCACTTAATGACTGGGCAAATTGGTAAACCTGGGGCTGGTCCTTTCTCGCTGACAGGACAACCGAATGCGATGGGGGGACGCGAAGCAGGTGGACTATCGCATCTGTTGCCGGGTTATCGATCGGTTACGAATCCAGGGCATCGGGCTGAACTTGAGACATTCTGGCAACTTCCAACAGGCTCAATCTCGTCTAATCCCGGCCTAACCGCTTGGGAGATGATCACTGGACTTGAAACAGGTAACCTTGGAATGTTGTGGGTTGCAGCAACGAATCCGGCAGTGAGTATGCCCGACATTGAGCGAACGAAAGCTGCATTACGTCAATCTCCTTTTACGGTCTATCAGGAGTGTTACTATCCGACTGAGATGGCGGACTATGCTCATGTGTTGTTACCGACGACGCAATGGAGTGAGAAGACAGGCGTGATGACGAATTCCGAGCGTCGTGTGACGTTGTGCCCTCAGTTTCGAGTTGCGCCGGGTGAAACTCGATCGGATTGGGAGATTTTCGCAGAGGTTGGACGGAGATTAGGCTATCGCAAGCAGTTTGCTTTTAACTATGCGGCTGAAGTTTATGCAGAGTTTGTGCAGCTTACTCGCAATCGCCCTTGTGATCAGTCGGGATTGAGCCATACTTACTTACGAGAAATGGGTGCAACACAATGGCCTTTTTCAAGCAAAGCTGAACCGACGCAACAAAAAGTAGAAAAAGCAAAACGGCTCTATACCGATCTAAAATTCCATACGCCAGATGGCAAGGCGCGATTTTCTCAGGTCTACTCACGTGGGCTTGCAGAGCCACCCGATGACAACTATCCGTTTGTGCTTACGACGGGTCGATTGTATGGGCATTGGCATACTCAGAGTCGTACTGGAAGAATTGAGAAGATTCGACAAATGTATCCGAATCCATTCATTGAGATTCATCCGCGGGATGCTGAAAAGTTGGGTATTCAATCGGATGATTGGGTGGAAGTACGATCGAGAAGAGGCACAGCCCGATTTCCGGCTAAAGTGACGAAAGCGATTACGCCTAAGACTGTCTTTGTTCCGATGCATTGGGGGGCGTTGTGGGCAGAGAACGCAGAAGCGAACGCCCTGACTCATGAGATTGCTTGTCCCGACTCTAAGCAGCCAGAACTGAAGGCCTGTGCCGTGCAATTGATTCCGGTGAAAGCGATCGAGAATTCTAATGCTTCAACTCATCTAGTTGCTTCGCCTTCTTGAGGATGATTTTCTGGTTTAGATTTACGAGCGTCAATTCAATCGAGCAATGCAATCTGGTGTGTCGTGGGTTGGGCGATTGACTGCCGTTGAAACGGGATAGCTGAGCATCTTGTCGCTCGCATATGGATGAAGCAGCGATTGTGGGGATTTGAAATCTGGATCGAGCCAGCGATCGTAGAAATCTTCGCTCAAGATGACGGGCATTCGATCGTGAACGGTTGCAGCAAGTTCGTTTGCTTCAGTTGTGATGATCGTACAAGTTTCGATCTCGTCTCCCTCGGGAGAATTCCAGTGCTCCCACAAGCCAGCAAAAGCAAAAGGCTCACCAGATTCGAGTCTGAAATAGAACGGTTGCTTTCTCTCAGATTGCTTTTTCCATTCGTAGTAGCCGTCGGCGGGAATCAGGCAACGTCGCCGCCTAAAGGCAGTGCGGAAAGCAGGTTTTTCGCTGACCGTTTCGGCACGGGCATTGATCAGGCGAGAACCGATCGTTGGATCTTTTGACCAGGATGGGATTAAGCCCCAGCGTAGAGGTTTAGAGTGATGCGGTGTAACGATCGCGAGAATCGGTTGAGTCGGCGCAATATTGTAGCGAGGCTGCCAATCGGGAGTTTCTTCGAGGTCGAACATGGCTGCGAGTTCGGCGGCAGAGTGGGTCTGTGTAAATCTTCCACACATAGGACTGACTTCATTTTCACAGGTACAGATGTTGATCTCTCACGCCCTGAATCTCCCTAATTTGAGAGATCTGCTGAAAGAAATGAGAGCACTCTAGCCTCCAAGAAAGCTAGAGTGCTCTCGTTCTAGCCTAGCAATTATGGCTTTTGAAAGTCGATCTCTTGCCGCTCAAAATGGTTCTTGACATTCGTCACCACGTTGTAAGCATTTGCACCCGGTTCAGCCCGAGTTTCGTCGATTCCTTCTGTCGAGCCACCAACCGCTTTCCAAGCTTCCAGTCCGCCTTTGAGTTCTGCAACGTTCACAAAGCCTGCTTGACGTAGCATTCTTGCTGCTTCAGTTGTTTCTTCATCAGTTGCGCCATAGACATAAATATCGCGCTTGTATTCAAAATTCTTCTGGGACAGTTCGACCAACTGATCCATTGGAAATTCCATTGCACCCATGATGTGCCCGTGATTGTAAACATCACGAGAACGAACATCGAGAATCGTCAAAGCAGGCTCTCCCCACTCTAGACGAGACTTGAGATCGTGAACAGAAGACTCTGCCTTCAGTCCTGGTGGAGTTGGCGTAATGTTAGGCAGTGCTTCTTTAGCATTTTCAATCGCATCTTCTAGTTTAGACATAATAAAAACTTCCCGTTTAGAGGTCTATTGCACTCTATCGGGAAGGACAGGAAAGACTAATCTGGCTCAAGTTAGAAGCAAGCGATCGTCAAAAGGTAGATTCTGCAATTTTGGATGTCGTACAGCTTGCTTATTCAAACGTGCCAGTTCGCCAAGGAGTCGGATCTACAGCTAAGCTATGGACAAATACGCCCCAATGCAAGTGAGGACCCGTTGCAGACCCAGTTGCTCCGACTGCACCAATGCGCTGCCCAGGTTTGACAAAATCGCCTTCTTTGACATCAATTCGACTCATATGAATGTAAATCGATTCGACTCCTTGACCGTGGTCGATTCCGACGCAGTTTCCATGCACTCGGAAGCCTTGAGATTCGCGTCCGATGAGAACAACACGACCTGCGGCAGGAGCAACGATCGCTGATCCTTGTCCGCCTGCATAGTCAATTCCTCGATGATAGTAATCTTTCGCAAAGACTCCGTTGTAATAGCGGCGAATTCCATAGCCAGAGCTAACCTCGCCTTGGTTCGGGCGTAAGAATTTACCTGACCAAAGTTTTTCTGGAGAAACGATCGCTTTAAAAGCATCAACTCGATCGAACTCAGCATCATCACCATTACTATCTTTACCCGGTGGAAGCCAGATGCTTTGGGTCGGAAACGATCGATTTCTCAACGTGATTGGAATCGTTTGTGTGTCCGTTCCAGCAGTCACTTGAATCGATAGGCGACCTGGACGATCGAGCGGAGTGGTCGGTAAGAGTGTGCGATAGCGATTGTTGCCCAGATCAAACGAGGGATAGGTCTTACCGTTAAAGCGAACAGACGGAGCAGTTTGAGATTGAGTAATCAGTGAAATGGTATCTCCAAGCGCTGGAGATTTCGGCGTGATTTGGGCTTGGAAGGCGCGAGAAGGTGCAGTGCAGAAGATGATCGATAGAGCGATCGTCATTGCCAGCGCGAATTGAAGCAGGATAGAACGTTTAGTCAGGAACACGGCACTCTTGATTGCTACAAAACTGACAACAGTTTACAGTCTCTAGAAGAGAGAATCCGTATCGAGGTAGGACAATGTTTTGGAGAAGATTGGCAGCAATTTTCGCGGTTTGGATATGTCTAAGTTCGCCTGTGTGGGCGGATGCGTATGAAGTGCGTGCCAATCACGATCCGGATGGAATTGGCAAAATCTATATGGGGCGCGAGATTGCTCAGGTGATGGGGCATCAGGGCGCAGGATGGTTAGAGCGATCGAGCCGCGAGACCGAGGAACAACCGCAAAAGGTGATTGCAGCTTTGCAGCTTAAACCGAACAGTGTTGTAGCAGATATTGGAGCCGGAACAGGATATTTTAGTTTCCGAATTGCATCTGCTATTCCTCAGGGAAAAGTTTATGCGGTTGATGTGCAACCGGAGATGTTAGAGATTCTAAATTATCTAAAGGCTCAGAAAAAACTCTCTAATGTCGAACCGATTTTAGGCAATGAGACAACTCCGAATTTGCCTGAGAACAGTGTGGATTTAGCATTAATGGTCGATGCGTATCATGAGTTTGAGTTTCCTCAGGAAATGATGTTGGCGATTGCGCGATCGCTTAAACCTCAAGGACGCGTGGTTTTAGTTGAGTATCGAGGCGAGAATCCATTTGTGATGATTAAGGGATTGCACAAAATGACTCAAAAGCAGGTCAGACAAGAAATGAGTGTTGCGGGCTTAAAGTATGTTGAGACTCGCAATGGGTTGCCACAGCAGCACATTATGATTTTTGAGAAAGCATAACGGGACGAAAGTAACTGCTCATCCCCGCAAGCAGATTGACCTAATTGCAATTGTGTTTTCAAATCTGGAAGCGCGATCGCGATCTCATTGAGACTCTAACAAACCCCTCCAATCGATATGACAAAAATGGGTTAATCCTTCGTTAGAGATGAAATCGAGTTCGCTCGATCGTTGGGCCAGTTTCAAAGTACGGCAATGGATGGCGATCAAAAAATGGTACCCCTTCAGCTAATAGGCAACCTACTCACCAGACAGTAAAGTATAAGCAGGCAAAAAGATTTCTCGCTTCATGATTGGGTGATTTCTCTACATTCAACACTGCAAATTCTTGCTCTATGGCAAACCTCAGATCACTCCTGCTCGTTGCCTTGTTGCTAGGCACCGCATCTAACCTGTCTGCATGTATGGTTAACAATTCAGCAACGATACCCTCCACGCCCGCAGCAACAGCAGCGCAACCCGAGATTCAACAGAGTAAGGTTCAGCTTGCCTTTCGCGAACAGAAGCTAGGAACTGAAGCCCAATTACAAATCGAGCGGCAAGTTCAGCAAGAACTCCTCAAAAAACAGACTGACCTGAAGAAATCCGGCAATCAATCCGCGATCGCAAGCAATGCCGCTGCACTCAAACTCAGTAATGAGACAATCTCCTTGCTATTCGAGAAACCGACTCTAACCGAAAAGAATGTAACGAAAGCCTATTTCGATTCAAGCCCAAACTCAACGCCGTCTATCATCGTGACTTTTGATGCGAAGGGAAGTAAGGCTTTTACAGCGCTGACGAAGAAACTAGCAGGAACTGGGCGAACAGTAGGCATTTTTCTCAACGGTAGTGCCCTGAAGGAAAGGATGAGAATTAAAATGAAAAAGATGCTCAGACTAC
>VFQU01000613.1_pt1 | contig 29217 bp, 21 predicted proteins | sample 3512311 | NCBI WGS metagenome assembly VFQU01 (sample SAMN10412377, study PRJNA504923) | tailings metagenome | isolation source: Relicate 3 Philex TSF3 active mining site | place: Philippines: Tuba, Benguet | collected 2017-08-29
GTAAAGGATGTCGTAGTTGGCGGCGTTTTCCTTGTCGGCTTCAATGGCTTTATTGATGTACTCAATGGCTTCCGCGTTCTTGCCACTCTGCATCAGCACCTGGAAAAGAACCGTCGTGAGTTCCTTACGGAAAGGCTGGAGTTTGTCAGCCGCCTGCATATCTTCGAGAGCACCGGGCAGATCGTTATCGGCCAGCTTGAGGAAACCGCGCAGCCGCAAACCGTCAAAGCTCTTGGGATCCTTGTCGAGCAGGCGCTTGGAAATGCTTTCGATTTCCTTGAGCAGATTCTTGGGCTTTGAATCACTGCGGGAATATGCGGCGAGGTAGATCTCGGCCAGCTTGCTAGCCGCTTCGGTATTGTTCTGATCCAGTTCCACACAACGCTGCAAGGCGCGCATGGCCTCGATAGCGCTGCCCCGCTTCAATTCCGCATTCCCCAACTGGCAGTAGGCCTCGGCAAAGCGGGCGTCCTTTTGCAAGGCGCGCTTGTAGAAGATCACCGCCTCCCGGTACTTTTCATTCTTGAGATAGCGGTTGCCGGTCTCCAGATACTTCTGCCGGGCCACCTTCGGATCGCTGTCGCATCCCACAACAGCCAGCCCGAGGAAAGCGGCAATGCCAATCTTGAAATGTTTCATAACCTTCTGCACCTGTTTGGTTTCTCCCCTATCATACCCCGTCAAAACTTGACGGCACTGCCCCCCCTTCGTACTAAAACTTTCCAGAGTTGTAAGAATCCGCTTTTCCTGTCGTCTCCACAACAGAAGGAAAATCACACCCCTATGCCCATTCCAGCTCCAGCGGCAACTTCGTCAGATCATGGCTTTATGGTCTCTGCCGAGTTCGAGCGCGTTTACCGGGAACATAGTCAGGCGGTCTATCAGTCCGCATTCCGCATTCTGGCCAACAGCGCAGATGCGGAAGACGTACTGCAAACCGTCTTTTTGCGTTTTCTTCGCCGCGATGCATCGTTGGGCTGGATCGACCAGCCACAACACTATCTGCGCCGCGCGGCGGTCAACGCTGCTCTCGACATCTTGCGCTCACGCCAGCACGGCGACAAATCGCTGGAGGATCTGGCGCAGCCGCCATCCCGCAACGCCACCCAGGAATTGTCCTCCCGGCTGCGGGATGCCCTGCGACAGATTGACTCCACTTGGGCGGAACTCTTTCTGCTCCGCCACGTGGAGGGGTTTTCCAACAAGGAACTGGCCCAAATGCTCGGCGTTACCCAAACCTGGGTTGCCGTCACTCTTTTCCGTACCCGACAGAAATTGCAAAAAGAAATCCAACTGAACGCACCCGAAAGGTAACCCCGCCATGGAACAGCTGAACAAAAATCAATCCCTCGACGACGCCATCCGCGCCATGCGCGAAACCACGCCCAGCCCGGAAGAAAGCCAAAGCGCCACGCAGCGTGTCTTTGCCCAACTGGCAGAAGAACCCGGCCAAGCGTTGCCGGGCAGACTGCGTGACGACAATGACTTCGCCGCCCTGTTGCCGGCGTACCATCGTGGTGAATTGAACGAAGCACAGCGCCTGCTGGTGGAAGACCGCTTGGCGACTGACGCCGCGTTTCGGCGTCAATTTGATGAATTGCGTGGCAAGGTGCGCCCGCTTCGGCCGGTGCAACGCCCCCGTTCGATCACCCGGACAGTAGCGCCGTGGGCCATTGCGGCGGCACTGATCCTCACGACCGGCTATCTGGCGCTCGACTCACTGGACCGCCTCTTTGCCCCGGCCGGCCCCCGGGCTGAAGTGGCAAGCATCAGCGGTGAACTCTTCAAGGTCTCCGCGGCCGGGCTGGAAGCCGTCAAGCCTGGTGCGGCGCTGGCCGAGGGGGAAGCGCTACGCACAGCCAAAGGCGCCGCTGCGGTGGTCCGTCTGCCCGACGGCTCGCTGATCGAAATGAACGAGCGGGCGGAACTGAGCATTTCCGCCGCATGGTCTGGCTCCACGATCCGGCTCGATCGCGGCAACATCGTCGTCCAGGCCGCCAAGCAGCGTAAGGGTTCACTGAAGGTTGCCACGCGGGAATCCACGGTGTCCGTGAAGGGAACGATATTCGCGGTTTCGACAGGCCTGCGGGGTACCCAGGTGGCCGTAGTCGAAGGCCGGGTGGAAGTGGATCAGCATGGCCAGAAAGAAAGCCTCTTGCCGGGGCAGGTCACTGCTTCACAGTCTACGCTGCGAGCCACCACTGTTCCTGCCCAGGTGGCATGGTCCAAAGACGCGCAGCGCTATAACGCGATGCTGGCGGAGTTGAGCCAGATCCGGCGTGAGATTGCGGCCCTGCCGCTGCCCTCGCTGCGCCATGAATCGCGGCTGCTGCGCCTGTTGCCGGCGGAAACCGCAGTATTCGTGGCCATCCCGAATCTCACCAGCAATGTGGCGGATGCTGCGCGAATTTTTGAACAACGTCTTGCCCAGAGCCCGGCTTTGCAACAGTGGTGGGGTTCGGAAAAGGCAGCTGAGGCTCGCAATATCGCCGAACAACTGCGGGCAGCCGGCGCAGAGATCGGGGAAGAAATTGTGATTGCGGCGGCGCCCGACGCACAAGGGCATCTGGGACAGCCCATTGTGCTGGCCGAGGTGCGCGGCGCCAGTGCCCGTTCCTCGCTCGCCAAACAACTCTCTCCGGTTCTTGGTAACCCCGAGGCCGCGCGTCACATCCGGCTTACGGATGACCTCATCGTTTTCGGCGGCGATACGGCACTGAGCGGCGGCTTCCCCGAGTCGGCACTCGCCGCTACTGTCCTGCCCGCCTACGAGCGCGGCGCCTCCTGGCTGTTCGCCGCAAACATGGAACAAATTCTGCGCAGCGGCGTAAAGACCTCTGAACGCATGGAAACCGATAAGGCACTCACCGCCAGCGGCGCCAACCAGTTGCGGCACCTCCTGGTGGAGTACCGTGAACTGAACGGACGGCCCAATACCAGCGCCGCCATCACCTTCAGCGCTCCACGCACCGGACTTGCCAGTTGGCTGGCCGCTCCGGCGCCCATGCCATCGCTCGACTACGTCAGCCCCGATGCCCTGGCGGCCTTCAGCGCGGTCACCCGCGATGCGCGCCAGATGGCCGAAGACTTCTTCCGCAATGTGGGTCAGCCTACGACGCTGGAGCAGCGGTTGGGCATCAGCATTCTCGACGATCTGGCGGGTCCGCTGGGCGGGGAAGTCACCCTGGCCCTCGATGGTCCGCTGGTTCCCGTGCCCAGCTTCCTGTTCGCCGCGGAAGTCTACGATTCCGGCCGCCTCACTTCCACACTCGGGCGTTTCGCGCAACAGGGCGTGACGCTGACGGAACAATCCGAAGGCGGCCGCACCTTCTACACGCTGAAGCTCGCGCAGGTAGCGCAGGAGCTTCATTTCACCTACGACACGGGTTATGTCCTCGGAGGCACTTCCCGCGACCTGCTCCGCAAGGCTCTGCAAACACGGTCATCCACGCTGAGCCTGCCGCGCAGCCAGCGCTTCCGTGACCTGCTGGCGGCCGATGCCCAAGTAAATGCTTCCGCGGTTCTGTACGCGAACCTCAGCGCGGCACTACAGGCAGCGGCCACATTGAACCCCAATCTGCAGCAAACGCTCACCACTCTGGCCAGCGCCGAACCTGTGCTGATCACCGCCTACGCTGGCCCCGATTCCATCCGGGTGACATCCACCACCGGCTTTCTGGGCCTGGGCCTCGATACGCTCTTCGCCGCCGGTCAAGGAGCGCCGGTGCTGCCTCGCATCATGGCGGGCGCCGCCCCGGGTATCATGAACAGGCAACGCATCCAATGAGTGAATCCTCCGCCGTCATCGAACTGGATCAGCTCTCCGTCCAACTGGGGCCACGGCTGATTCTCAATCGCCTCCAGGCAACCCTCCGTGGCCGCACCATCGGCCTGCTGGGTCCGAATGGTGCGGGAAAATCCACCCTCATCAACACTCTGCTGGGATTCTACGCGCCGTCCTCCGGGACGGCGCGCATCTTTGGCCATGACACGCACAAGGAAACGCGCTTCGTGCGGTCCCTGATCGGCTACATGCCGGAGAATGATTCTTTCATTGCCGACATGAACGCCGTCACCTACATCCGCATGATGGCCGAACTTTCCGGCTTGCCGCCGGAGACTGCACTTGAACGCGCGCATGAGTGCCTCTTCTATGTGGGACTGGGTGAGGCGCGCTACCGCAAGCTGGGCAGCTACTCACTGGGCATGAAGCAACTCGCCAAGCTGGCGCAGGCCATTGTGCATGGTCCGCGGCTAGTGATTCTCGATGAGCCCACCAATGGCCTGGATCCGCCAGCGCGCCGCCGCATGCTGCGGATGATCCGTGAAATGCGGGACAACGCGGGAATGCGTATTGTTCTTTGCTCCCACCTGTTGCGGGACGTGGAGGACACCTGTGAAGAGGTCCTGATTCTGAAGGATGGCGCGATCGTGCATTATGCGGATCTTGAAGCCGAGCGCCGGGCCAACAAGCGCTTTGTGGAATTGGAAACAGTGGGCGATGAACAGGGCTTCGCCGAAGCCATGGAGGCGCTGGGCGCCACTTGCGCCCAATTGGCCAAAGGCCGCTGGAAAATGGTGTTGCCCCCTGAGTTCCAGTTCCGTGATCTCTTTGCCGTGGCGCACGCCCGCGACCTCGAACTGCGCCGGTTGAACTACCGCAAGGACACCCTCGAAGACATTTTCCTCAAGGCAATGAACCAGTAATGGCTGTCTACAAACGCAGTTACACCACATATTCCGGCCCGCTCACCTCACCCCGCAGCCGATTTCTTGTGCTGCCTCGCTATTCCTACGAGCGGCTATTCACCTCGCGCTTCCTCACCGGCTTTCTGGTGGCCTGCTTCTTCTTTCCGCTGGGCTGCGCCGGCTACATCTACCTGGTAAACAACCTTTCCGTTTTTACCAGCATGGGTCTGCCCGCGCCCAGCTTCCTGAAGATTGACGCCTCGTTCTTCCGCGTGTTCATGAACTTTCAGGCCGGCCTGGCCTATATTCTCACTGCCCTGATTGGCCCCACGCTGATTGCGCCTGACCTGGCGAACAACGCTTTGCCCACCTACTTTGCGCGGCCCTTCTCACGCACCGAGTATGTTGTCGGAAAAGTGTCAGTGCTCTTCATTCTGCTGTCCGTCATTACCTGGATCCCTGGCCTGTTGCTCTACTTCCTGCAGGTGTCGCAAGCCGGGGGCGAATGGTTGAGCGCGAACTGGTTCATTCTGCGGGCCATCCTGTTGGGGTTCTGGGCGTGGATACTGCTCCTGTCGCTGCTGTCAGTGGCGCTTTCGGCCTGGGTGAAGTGGAAGGTGGTTGCAGGTGCGCTCATTCTCGGTGTGTTCGGTATCGGTGCGGGCCTGGCGCAAGTGATCAACACCATCCTGCGCACTGACTATGGCTCACTGGTGGATCTTTCACGCATCATGTACACCATCTGGTCCGACCAGTTGAACATCGACGCCGCCACCGGCATTGAGCCTTTTGAAGCCTGGCTTGGCTTCTTCGCCGTCTGCGTCGTCTGCCTGGTGATGCTGGAGCGCAAGATTCGCCCCCGGGAGATCGTGCGATGAGCAGCCAGATCGTCTTCGACAACGTCTCCCGATTCTACGGTGAGGTGCTGGGCGTCAACCGCGTCACTCTCAACATCCCTCCCGGCATCACCAGTCTCGTTGGGCCCAATGGCAGCGGCAAGACAACGCTGATGAACCTCATGACCGGGCTGGTGCGGCCCACCCGCGGGTCCATTACAGTGCGGGGCATACGACCGGATCAACCCGAGCCACTCTTCCGCATCCTGGGGTATTGCACCCAGTTCGATTCGTTCCCGAGGGGCTATACAGGCTTTCAGTATGTGCTCTCCTCGTTGCTGCTGCAGGGTCATCCGGCGCGGGAGGCGGAGAAACGCGCCTGGCTCGCAATTGAGAAAGTGAACCTGGTCGAAGCCGCACCCCGTAAGGTGGCCGCTTACTCCAAAGGGATGCGCCAACGCATTCGACTGGCGCAGGCGATTGCTCACGACCCGCAAGTACTCATTCTCGATGAGCCCTTGAATGGCCTCGACCCGCTGGTCCGCGCGGAAACGATTGCGCTCTTCCGCGAGCAGGCCGCACGGGGCGCTCATGTCATCGTCTCCAGCCATGTCCTGCACGAAGTGGACATGATCTCCGACCAGGTCATTCTGCTTGCCAACGGCTATGTAGTCGCCGAGGGGGCCATCCGCGGTGTCCGGGAGGAGATCTCCGACCGGCCGCATCAAATCCTGATCCGCTGTGACCGGCCATCGGAAATGGCCAGCCGGATCTTCCAGCATGACCACGTCGTCGAAGCCCGCATTCATGCCGATTTTCAGGGCCTCCTCGTCAAAACGACCAACCTCAGCCAGTTCCACAAACTGGTGAATCGTCTGGCAATGGATGGCATTACCATCGAAACGGTTTCCCCGGCCGATGACGATGTCAATTCGCTGTACGAATATCTCATCACGGGTGAGGACTCTTCTCAATGACCGGCTTCGCACTCTGGCAACAACAGGTGTTCACCATCGTGAGCCTTGAATGGCGCAAAACCCTTTTTAACCGGCGCGGCGCCTGGATCTATCTGCTGGCCCTGTTCCCGGCATTTCTGTACCTGATGATGGCCATCAACAGCCAAACCCGTCAAGCCTCGCGCCCCCAGGCAGACCCAGTATCACCGGCCGCCGCGGCGGTGATTGCCCAGATTCAACCCGGCATCAAACTCGACGATACCGTTGCACTGTTGGAACAGAACAACATTCGCTTCACCCGCTTCAGCCGTGGCGAACGGCGCCAGTTCATACACCTCAGCGACGGCCAGCGCCAATTGGAGTTCCGCTATGTAAACCGTGTCATGACCGAACGGCGTGACCGGTCCATGCCTTCGCTAAACGATAACATCCGTGCTTTTGCCGGCATCTTCCAGTACTTTTTCCTGCGCCTCGCCATCTTCTTTGGCTGCGTCGGCATCTTCATGAATCTCTTCCGCGGCGAGATGCTCGACCAGAGCCTGCATCATTATCTGCTCGCCCCGGTAAGACGTGAAGTGCTCATGGTGGGCAAGTACCTGTCAGGCCTGGTGGCCACCATCCTTGTCTTTGGCCTCAGCACGACGCTTCAGTTCTTTCTGATGCTTTATGCCCATCCCGCCAACGAGCGGGCAGCTTATCTGGCCGGGCCCGGCTGGGGACATTTTCTGTCTTACCTGGGCGTAACCGCATTGGCCTGTGTGGGTTACGGCAGCCTGTTTCTGGCGGCAGGATTGATTCTGAAGAACCCACTCATCGCCGCCTCGCTGGTGCTTTTCTGGGAAGGCGCCAACTGGTTTCTTCCGGCCGTGCTGAAGCAGTTCAGCATTATCTACTACCTGCAGGCCCTTTGCCCGGTGGTGGCGCCCTTAAGTGCTGACATCCCCGAACCGCTGAAGTTGCTGGTCACAACGACCGCACCCATACCCGGAGCAGTTGCGGTACTGGGCCTCTTTGCCGTCTCCCTCGTGGTGCTAACGCTTGCTGGCTTCGCCGTGCGCAAGCTGGAAATCAACTACGGCGCGGACTGATCTTCCTTGAGCATTTCCAGAAATGCCTGCACCACACGGTTCATGCGGGCATGGCGGCGGTGTATGATCCCCAGCGGACGCACAAGACTTGGGCTGAGTTCCGCCACAGCAATACGGCCATCCGCCAGTTCCTTTTCCACTACCGGCCGGGGCACAATACTCACGCCATTGCCCAGCACCACCGCTTCCTTGATCATCTGCAAGTTGTCGAAGTGCATGCGGACATCCACTTCCGCGCCATTCTCCTTCAGATAGGCGTCAATGTCTTTTCGAATCGGCAAGTCCTCATCAAAGGCAATGAACTGCGCCCCATCCAGCCGCGCCGGCGTCACACGCTTCATACCTTCCCACGCGTGCTTCACAGGCATGGCCAACACCATCTTTTCCTTTCGCCACGGCACCGCCACAACTTCCCGGCTGGCCGTCGGGTAGCTGACCAACCCAATGTCCGCCCGCTCATCCTTCACAGCCGCATACACTTTCTCGGGACGCAAATACTCCACTCGCAGACGCGCGTCCCGATAGCGTTTTCGAAATTCCTCTTCCAGTTGGCTCATCTTCGAAAGCCCCACTGAGTAGATGGAAGCCACCCTGACTTCTCCCACCGTCGAGCGCTTCAACTCCGCCAGTTCGCTTTCGAACTCCCCCTTCTTGCGCAACACCTCGCGGCAGAATTCCAGATACGCCTGCCCCGCCGCGGTGACCCGGATCGGCCGCGTGCTGCGGTCCACCAGTTCCACTCCAAAATTCTTTTCCAACTCCTGCAAATGCTGGCTCGCGGCACTCTGACTCACCTCGTTCAGTTGCGCGCCACGGCTCACACTGCGATTCACCGCAATGTCACGAAACAGTTTCAAATGTTCCAGTTGCACGAGCCGCAGAATATCATAATCCTGCCTAATAGTACAAGACTTCAGTTTCAACTTGCCTAATGGAGCGCTCTGTCGCTATACTCAGTGAAATCCGAGGTGTATCTATGACTGATCGCTCCCCTTCCGCCATGCTTCGCGGACTTCCTGAGGCCCAGGGTCTTTATAACCCGGCGCAGGAACGCGATGCCTGTGGCCTGGGCTTCATCGCCAACATCAAAGGCGAAAAATCCCATGACATCATCCAGAAGGGGATTCAGATCCTCATCAACCTCACCCACCGCGGCGCCTGTGGCTGCGACCCGGACACGGGCGACGGCGCCGGCATCCTGATTCAGATTCCCCACAAGTTCTTTTCGCGGGAATGCCAACAGCTGGGCTTCACGTTGCCGAAGCCAGGTGAGTATGGCGTCGGCATGGTGTTTCTGCCCGTGCGGCGTACGCAGCGTTTGCAGTGTGAAGGCATCCTCGAGCGGGTTGTTCGCGAAGAAGGGCTGACCGTGCTGGGCTGGCGCGACACGCCGATCGACTCCAATGCCATAGGGCGTCTGGCGCGCGATTCGCAGCCTTACATCCAACAGCTCTTCATCGAGCGCGCCCCGGGCATGAGAGAGGATGAACTCGAGCGCCGCCTCTACCGCGTCCGCAAACGGGCCGAGAACGAGATTGCCTCGTCCGATATCCGCGACCGCGACTTCTTCTATCTGCCGTCGCTCTCCTGCCGCACCATCATCTATAAAGGCTTGCTGCTGGCGCCGCAAATCGCCAACTTCTATCGCGAACTCAAAGACCCCGATGTCGCCAGCGCGTTGTGCCTCGTGCACCAGCGCTTTTCCACCAACACCTTCCCCACCTGGCAGCTGGCTCACCCCTTCCGCTACATGTGCCACAACGGGGAAATCAATACCGTGCGCGGCAACATCAACTGGATGCACGCCCGTCAAGCGGTGCTGGCCAGCAGTGGCTTTGGTGATGTCCGCGGGTTGTTTCCCATCATCACGGCCAACGGCAGCGATTCATCTTCCCTCGACAACGTAATTGAATTCCTCACGCTCGGTGGCCGCGAGTTGCCACATGTCATGGCCATGCTCATGCCGGAAGCCTGGGATCAGGACCCGACCATGGACCCCGCCAAGCGCGCCTTTTACGAATACCACGCCTCCTTGATGGAACCCTGGGATGGCCCTGCCGCAGTGGCCTTCACCGATGGTCGCCTGATTGGCGCCACGCTCGATCGCAATGGCCTGCGCCCGGCGCGCTATCTCGTAACCCACGACGGAGTACTGATCATGGCCTCCGAAACCGGAGTACTGCCCGTAAAGCCGGAAGACATTAAGGAAAAGGGCCGCCTCCAACCGGGCAAAATGCTACTGGCCGACTTGAGCGCCGGCCGCATCATTCCCGATGCCGAAATCAAGCAGCGGCTTTCCTCCCGCCAGCCTTACCAGGACTGGCTCGACAAGCAACAGATTACGCTGGACCGTCTGCCTGCGCCGCCCCGCTGGCATGAAACCGACTTCCACACGGTGCTCGAACGGCAGCGCGCTTTCGGCTACACCGAAGAAGACCTGCGGATGATCATGCTGCCCATGGCCAACACGGGAGAAGAACCCATTGGCTCCATGGGTTCCGATACTCCGCTGGCCTGTCTGAGCGACAAACCACAGCCCCTGTTCAATTACTTCAAGCAACTCTTTGCCCAGGTCACCAACCCGCCCATTGACCCGATTCGCGAAGAACTGGTGATGTCGCTCACCAGCTACATCGGCTCGGAGCGCAACATTCTCGAAGAGACTCCCGAGCACTGTCACACGCTCAAGCTCAAGCATCCGATTCTCACCAATCACGACCTGGAGCAATTGCGCAATGTGCGCTGGGGTGAGTTCCTGGCCACCACCCTGCCCACTCTGTTTGACGCCACGGGCACCGAGCAGGACCTCGAAGACGCTCTCGACCGGCTCTGCCGCCGCGCCTCGCAGGCCATTCAGAAGGGCTTCCGGCTCATCATTCTGAGTGACCGCGGTGTCGATCACAACTCGGCGCCCATTCCCTCGCTGCTCGCGCTCACCGCGGTGCACAACCACCTGGTGCGGGAAGGCACCCGCTCACAGGTAGCCCTCATTGTCGAATCCGGCGAACCTCGCGAAGTCATGCACTTCGCCCTGCTCATTGGCTATGGCGCCAGCGCGGTAAACCCTTACCTCGCCATCGAGACCCTCGAAGACATGGCCGCCAAGAATCTGCTGGCCGCCAACATGACTTTCCAGAAGGCACTGGCCAACTACAAGAAGTCCATTGGCAAAGGCTTGCTCAAGGTCTTCTCCAAGATGGGCATTTCCACGCTGCAGTCCTACCGCGGCGCCCAGATTTTCGAAGCAATTGGCCTGAACAAGAACTTCGTCAAGAAGTACTTCACCGGCACGGCCAGCCGCATCGAAGGCGTCGGGCTCGACGTCATCGCACGCGAAGCGAAGATGAAGCACGACTTCGCCTTCCGTCCGGTGAATCGCCATTCGACTGGCCTCGATATTGGCGGCAACTATCACTTCCGCGTCAGCGGCGAGTTTCATTCACTCAATCCCGAATCGGTCGCCAAGTTGCAACATGCTGTGCGCCAGAACAGCTACTCGACCTATGAAGAGTACGCGAAGACCATTGACGAACAGAACAAGCAGCTCTGCACGCTGCGCGGGCTGATGACATTCCGCAACGCCGCGGAACCCATTCCGCTGGAGGAAGTGGAGCCAGCCACCGAAATCGTCAAACGCTTCGCCACCGGCGCCATGAGCTTCGGCTCGATTTCGCAGGAAGCGCATGAGACGCTGGCCATCGCCATGAATCGCATGGGCGCCCGCTCCAACACCGGCGAGGGCGGTGAAGACAGCATTCGCTACACCCCGCTACCCAACGGGGATTCCAAGCGGTCCTCCATCAAGCAGGTAGCCAGCGGGCGCTTCGGCGTCACCACGGAATACCTGGTGAATGCCGACGAACTGCAAATCAAGATCGCCCAGGGCGCCAAGCCCGGCGAAGGCGGCCAGTTGCCGGGTCACAAGGTGGATGAGAACATTGCGCGGGTGCGCTTTGCCGTACCAGGGGTCAGCCTCATCTCTCCCCCGCCCCACCACGACATTTACTCGATTGAGGATCTGGCGCAGCTGATCTACGATCTCAAGAACGTCAACCCCGTCGCGCGCATCTCCGTCAAGCTCGTCAGCGAGGTGGGCGTCGGTACCGTGGCGGCCGGCGTCGCCAAGGCCCACGCCGACGTCATACTCATCTCCGGCGACACCGGCGGAACGGGCGCCAGCCCGCTCACCAGCCTCAAGCACGCCGGCTCTCCCTGGGAACTCGGACTGGCCGAAACCCAGCAAACACTGGTCATGAACGACCTGCGCAGCCGCGTCCGCCTGCAGGTGGACGGCAAGCTGCAAACCGGCCGTGACGTGGCCATCGGAGCGCTGCTGGGCGCCGAAGAGTTTGGCTTCTCAACGGCCCCTCTCATCGCGATGGGCTGCATCATGATGCGCAAGTGCCACCTCAACACCTGCCCCGTTGGCATCGCCACCCAGAACCCCGAGTTGCGCAAGAAGTTTGAGGGCACGCCCGAGAACGTCATCAACTACTTCTTCTTTGTCGCCGAGCAGTTGCGCCACATCATGGCCAAACTGGGCGTGCGTACCGTGCAGGAAATGGTCGGGCGTACTGACCTGCTCGATACCCAGAAGGCCATCGCTCACTGGAAGGCACGCAGCCTCAACTTCGCCAGCATCTTCTACAATCCGCCGGTGCCACAGCGGGTCTCCCGCCATTGCGCCACCGAGCAGGATCACGGCCTGAGCGAAGCGCTGGATTACAAGCTGATCAGCCACGCGCGGGAGGCCATTGAGAATGGTACCCGCGTGGAATTCAAGCTGCCCATCCGCAATGTTCATCGCACGGTGGGCGCCATGTTGAGCGGTGAGATTGCCAAGCGCTATGGCGCGGAAGGCCTGCCGCATGACACGGTTCACTTCGAGTTCACGGGCAGCGCCGGACAGAGTTTTGGCGCCTTCCTCGCCAGGGGTGTCACGCTCCGCCTCGAGGGTGACGCCAACGACTACATCGGCAAGGGTCTTTCCGGGGGAAGCATCATCGTCTACCCGCCGAAGAAGTCCACTTTCCTGCCGGACGAAAACATCATCATCGGGAACACTGCCCTCTATGGCGCCACCTCCGGCGAGGCCTTCTTCAACGGGCGCGCGGGTGAGCGCTTTGCCGTGCGCAACTCCGGCGCCACCGCGGTGGTGGAAGGCGTTGGCGATCATGGCTGCGAGTACATGACCAAGGGTCTGGTGGTCTGCCTGGGCTCGACCGGACGCAACTTCGCGGCCGGCATGTCGGGCGGCCTCGCCTACGTCTTCGATGAGTCCGGACAATTCCGTAGCAGCCTTTGCAACCGGGCCAGCGTGGACCTCGACCCCGTTGAATCGTCCGAGGACATCAACACTCTCAAGCAACTGCTGGAACGCCACTGGAAGCTGACTGCCAGCCCCAAAGCCCGCTGGCTGCTCGATGACTTCGGTAAACTTCTGCCGCACTTCGTCAAGGTGTTCCCGCACGAATTCAAGCGAGTGCTGGGCGTCAGCCGTGCAGTTGCTGAAGTGTCCACTCCCCAACCTGACAAGTCCGCCAAGCGTGAGGTGATTCATGGGTAAGATTACCGGTTTTCTTGAGATTTCGCGCGAGATCGCACCCCGCCGTCCGGTGGCCGAGCGGGTGAATGACTGGTTTGAGGTGTATCAGCCTTTCCCGGCCGAAAAGGTTCAGGAACAAGGCGCCCGCTGCATGGATTGCGGCGTGCCCTTCTGTCACACCGGTTGTCCCCTGCACAACCTCATCCCCGATTGGAACGACCTGGTCTTCCACAACCGGTGGCATGACGCCATTCAGCAACTGCACGCCACCAACAACTTCCCCGAGTTTACAGGCCGCCTTTGTCCCGCACCGTGCGAATCCGCCTGTGTGCTGGGCATCAATGAACCTGCCGTCTCCATCAAGCAGATTGAGAAGTCCATCGTTGACCGGGCTTTTGAAGAAGGCTGGATTGTGCCGGAACCGCCGTCTCTGCGCACCGGTAAGAAGGTGGCAGTCATCGGCTCTGGCCCGGCTGGACTGGCCGCGGCCCAACAATTGAACCGGGCGGGGCACACTGTTACCGTCATTGAACGTGAAAACCGTCTCGGCGGACTGCTGCGCTACGGCATCCCGGACTTCAAGATGGAGAAAAACCATATTGACCGCCGCATCCACCAACTGGAAGCCGAGGGCATCCAGTTCCAGCTGAATACCAACGTGGGCGTGGATGTCTCCTTTGGCCAGTTGCGCCGTCAGTATGACGCCGTTCTCCTCGCTGTCGGAGCCGAACAGCACCGCGATGTCAAAGTGCCAGGCCGCGAATTGAAGGGCATCCACTACGCTATGGAGTATCTGCCCCAGGCCAACCGCCGGGTAGCGGGTGACGAAGTCCCGGGCCAGATCATGGCCACCGGCAAGCACGTCATCATCATTGGCGGCGGCGATACAGGCGCCGACTGTCTGGGTACGGCTACGCGTCAGGGCGCGAAGTCCATACACCAGTTCATGATCCACCAGCGCCCGCCGGATCAGCGTGCGGAATCGACGCCCTGGCCTCTTTGGCCCGTAATGTACCGTGAGGAACCAGCGCACGAAGAAAACGGCAAGCGCGAATTCGCCGTGGCCACCACTTCCTTCTCAGGAGACGCGGAAGGCAATGTCCGCAAACTGCATGGCGTCCGGGTGGGGCCAGCTCCCCGCTTTGAACCGGTGCCCGGCAGCGAGTTCGAATTGGACGCAGACCTGGTGCTGATTGCCATTGGTTTTGCCGGCGTTACCCGGCCAGGCCTGATTGAAAAATTGGGCGCCCGCCTTGATGCGCGCGGCAACATCATCACCAACGAACACTACGAATCGAGCGTGGAGAACGTCTTCGTCGCCGGTGACGCACGCCGCGGCGCCAGCCTCATCGTCTGGGCGATCGCCGAAGGCCGGCGCGCGGCACGGGCCATTGATGAAAGGCTGATGGGCGCCTCATTGCTACCGCATTAGCTTTAAGGCTTTTCTTCGGTTTTCTCCTTCTTGCCGACTAGCGGTTTTCCCTTCTCCCGCCAGTCCTTCATTCCACAGGCGGCCGCTACTTTGTAGCCGGCCTTGGTGAGTATGTCCGCGGCACGCGCGGCACGGCCTCCGCCGTTTCAAGCCGTGATGATGGTCTTGTCTTTGGGCACCTCACTGAGGCGCTTTTCGAGCTGATCCACCGGGATGTTTACATACCCTTCGATGGTGCCCAGTTCTTCAATTTCCTTGGCTTCACGAACATCGAGAAAGAACCGGTCCTTGGTGTCGCGCAGCAACTGCTGCAACTCCTCGGCGTCGGTGACTTTCTTGACGTCCTGTCCTGCCAGTCCCAGCGCGAAGGCCAGGCCGAGGATGACGTTCTTCATGTCTTGATTTTACTGTCTTGGCGAAACCAGTCCACCGCCCGGCGGAGCGCCCCATCCACCGGCCCAGGGCTGTAGCCCAACTCCCGCACCGCCCGGTCATGCTTCACCCACATCCGGATATGCGCGTACCGCACCCCATCCAGCGGAATGCCCGGCTCGCTTCCGGTGAAATTCGCCCACATCGTTGAGCACCACGCCGCGCCATAGGCCACCGCATAGGGAATCTGAATCTCCGGAGCTTTCCGGCCAGCCACCACGGCCAGCCGGTCCAGCATCTGCTTTAGCGTCAGGTTCTCACTGCCCAGAATGTAACGTTCCCCCACACGGCCCCGGTCCCAGGCCAGCAAGTGCCCCTCCGCCACATCGGACACGTCCACATAGTTCAAGCCGGTATCGATGTAGGCCGGAATCTTGCCCGCAAGAAAGTCCACAATCACCTTGCCCGTCGGCGTCGGCTTGAAGTCATGATCTCCCAGCGGCGTTGTCGGGTTGACGATCGTCACGGCCACGCCCTCATGCGCCGCCTCGCGCGCAACCTGCTCGGCCAGGAACTTCGATCGCTTGTAGTGGCCCTTCATGTCGGCCAGACTCACCGGCGAATCTTCATCCGCGATCAGCCCGTTCCGCATCCCAACAGCCCCCACCGTGGAGCAATACACCACTCGCCGCGCCCCGGCTGCCCGCATCACGTTCCGCGTCCCTTCGACATTTGAGGCATACATCTCATCGGGTTGCGCCGTCCACAAACGATAATCCGCCGCGACATGAAAAATCGCCTCGCAGCCCTCAGCCGCTCTGGTGACAGCTTCCGCGTCCCTGAGATCACCGCGCACCACTTCCACGTCCAGTTCGGCAACTAGCCCCGAACGCGAAAGAGCGCGGACAACAACTCCGCGCTCCTGCAGTTTCTTTGCGACATGCCACCCCACGAAACCGGTGGCGCCGGTTACCAGGGCCCGCTTCACAACTTACTTGATCATCCAGCTCAGGTAGGTGAAGGCGTCCTGCCACTTGGAATTGATACCCATCGCCGCCGAGGGCTCGTAGCCGCAATGCACCATGCAGTGGTCACAACGCGGGTCTGCCCCGTGGCCGTAGTTTTCCCACTGCGTCTTGGTCATCAGTTCCTCAAATGTGTTGTAGTGACCGTCCGTAATGAGATAACAGGGGCCTTTCCAACCCTTGATGTTGTAGGTGGGGTTGCCCCACGCCGTGCAGGGCAGCTCGCGTTCGCCCTCCAGAAACTCCAGGTACACCGGCGAGTTATTGAACTTGAACTTGTCAAACTTTTCGCGGAAGCCATGGAACTTCTCAAGGATGTCTTCCCGGGTCATGAAGATTTCCCGGTCGTTCACGGCCGAATACCCGTAGGCGGGAGAGATACTGTGGCCGTCCACCTTCATTTCCTTGAGCACGGTGAACAGCTCCACCAGCTCATCCATGTCGGTCTCCTTGTAGACCGTGGTGTTGGTGCAGACCTTGAAGCCAGCCGCCTTGGCCGCGCGGATGCCTTCCATCGCCAGTTGGAAGACGCCCTCGCGTTCCACCGCGATGTCGTGATTCTTCTCCATCCCATCGAGATGAACGTTAAAGAAGAAGTTGTCGTTGGGCTCAAACAGGTGCAGCTTCTTGGTGATGAACATGCCGTTGGTGCAGAGAATCACCAACCGGCCGCGCTTGTTCAATTCACGCACCAGCTCCGGCAGCGGACCATACAGCATCGGCTCGCCACCGCAGATGGCCACCACCGGCGCTCCACACTCATCGCTTGCTTTCAGGCATTGCTCAAGGGTCAATTGCTGGGTGATGGTGGATTCATATTCCCGGATGCGTCCGCAACCCGTACAGGTCAGATTGCAGGCGTGCAGTGGTTCCAACTGCAGCACCAGTGGAAAGCGCTTCTGAATCATCGGATGCGGCTTCTTATCGGTGGAGTCACCGAAGCGCGCGTGCACAATGCGGAAGGGGTTGGCGCTGTCCTGCTCCGTCTTGACAGTCTTCTGCCATTCCGGCCGCGGGCTCATTTTGTTCTTGGCGATGTAAGTTGCCAGACTCGCCATGGTAGATACTGAGAAGCTCATTTTGCTTCACGACCTCGATTCAAATACATGGCCAAAGCCATCATCGGGAATGCGTTGCGGTACATGTGATAGGTCAGGTAGAACACCTTGGGGAAACCCGTGCCAGTGGCCAGTTCCTCCTCCCAACTGCCATCCGGCCGCTGTGTGCGGATTAGGTATTCGATCCCCAGCCGCACGCTCTCGCTGGTTTCATCCCCCCCTGCGAGCAAGCCCATCACCGCCCAGGCAGTTTGACTCGCCGAGGAGGGACCATTCACATACGTGTTGCGGTCGTAGCTCTGACAGCTTTCCCCCCAACCACCGTCGGAATTCTGAATGGAACGAAGCCATTCGCCAGCCCGCAGCACATAGGCCTCCCGGTCACTCACGCCCGCCTGGCGCAAGCCCTTCAGGGCCAGAAAGGTTCCGTAGATATAGTCCACACCCCAACGGCCATACCAGCTGCCATCCGATTCCTGCGATTGAATCAGATACTGGACGCCGCGCCGGATAGCCGGGTGGTTACCCGCCACCCCGTAGCGGCAAAGCGCATCCAGCACTCGCCCGGTGATGTCCGGGCAGGACGGGTCCAGCATGGCGTTGTGGTCCGCAAAGGGCACATCGCTCAGAAAGTTCCAGTTGTTGTCGACGTCAAAAGCGGCCCAGCCGCCGTCCTTACCCTGCATGCCCAGCAACCAGTTGACGGCGCGGCGAGCGGTTGCCTCCTGCGCGGTACGGTTACTGGCCTGGGCATTATGCAAGCCAATCAGCACCATGGCGGTGTCGTCAATATCGGGGTAAAACTCGTTGGCGAATTCGAAATACCAACCCGAGGGCTCAAGGTTGGGACGCTTCACCGCCCAATCCCCCTTGCGGCGGCATTCCTTGGTGAGCAACCAGTCGGCGCAACGGCTCAACGCAGCCTTCACGTCCAGATTGGCGGGGGTGTTTTCCACCTCGGCCAGAGCATAAGCAGCAATGGCCGTATCCCAGACAACCGAGAAGCAAGGCTGGAAGTAGAAGCCCTTGGCGTCATCATCCACCATCAGGTTGTAGAACTGACGCAAAGCTTCCACTCGCCGCGGATCATCGGGGGCATAACCCAGGACGTCCATCGCCATCACCGAGTACATCATGGGCGGATAGATGGCTCCCAGGCCATCGCTGTACTCGAGCCGCTGCAACATCCACTTTTCACACTTCTCTACCGCCCGGCGCCGTAGCAGTCCACGCAGGGGAGAGTTCTCGTACAGCTTCAACGCCGAATCAGCGGTGTAGAAGAAGTTCTTGAGACTCCAGAACTGGTCCGCGGGCCGGAAGTCAAAACTCACGCCCGGCTTGGCGATTTCGTCCAGATGAAAACCCGCCGGCACAGGACAGGTTTGCTCGGCGGTCGTGATGATCGACAGCGGGACGACGATAGCCCGTGACCAACTGGACATCTCATAGATGAAGCGCTCGGCCAGGATCATTTCCGGCGGCACGCTGGGGACGCAATTTTTCGGATAGAGGCCGAAAAAGCTCAGATTCAACTTGGTGTAGCTATTGGCGGCTTGTATGCCGCCGAGGGCCAGAATTCGTTCGCGAAGGCGCTCCATGCGCTCGTCCGCCGCGTCCACACCAGCCACCTTCAGCGAAAAGTAAGCCTTCACGCAGGCCGAGATTTCCGACGGTCCACCGGGGTAGATATTAAAGCCCCCATCAGGCAACTGACGCGCCAGAATGGACCCAACCGCGCGATCAATGACATCCCGGTTCGGCGGATTCCATTTCCCGTCCTGAACCCGATGCACCCACAACTCGAAGAGAATGAAGTCTGACTCAAGCGTAGTATCCGCCGTCAGGTCTTCCCACCAGTAACCGTCCCGGTGCTGCCGCTTCAACAGGAACGAACTGGCTTTTTTTACCGCTTCTACTGCGTTGGCGGCAACCATATCCTCCAGTTGAAACTGTGGCGTCATCCGTTCGCGCCTGCCGGAACCATGTTTGAGATCGTATGCAGCTCACTCGGCAATGTGAATCGCACGTCTTCTTCCTTGATCTCCATTTCCACCATCTCTCCGAAACCGTGTTCCGTTCTGAGGAACGAAATCAGTTCCTCCACGAGATTCTCGGGGGCACTGGCGCCCGCCGTGATCGATACCGTTTTGACGCCCACCAGCCATTCCGGTTTCACTTCCGATTTGTCATCCACCAGATGAGCCGGCACGCCAGCCTTTTCGCAGACTTCCACCAGCCGGCGCGAATTCGAGGAATTCTGACTGCCCACCACCAGCAGCAATTCGCACAGCGGCGCCACGGCCTTTACCGCAATCTGGCGGTTCTCGGTGGCGTAGCAGATGTCCTGAGCGGGCGGGCCCTGGATCTTGGGATACTTCGCCTTGAGTGCCGCAACAATGTCGCGCGTCTCGTCGAGGGACAGCGTGGTTTGCGTCAGGTAAACGATCTTTTCAGGGTCGGGGAATTCCGTCCGGGCTACATCCTCGGGCGTCTCCACCAGCCAGGTGCTTTCCGGCGCTTCGCCCATGGTGCCGACGACTTCATCGTGATTGGAGTGCCCCACCAAAGCGATGGAGAAACCCTTCTTTGCGTAGCGCACCGCTTCGAGGTGCACCTTGGTCACCAGCGGGCAGGTGGCCTCAATGACATTCAGATTCCGCTCGGCCGCTTCCTTGCGTACAGCCGGGGATACCCCATGCGCCGAGAAAATGACTCTCGCCCCCGAAGGAACTTCCGCCAACTCTTCCACAAACACCGCGCCAGCCTCACGCAGTTCTTCCACCACGTGGCGGTTGTGCACAATTTCCTTGCGCACATAAATCGGTGCTCCGTACAGGTCCAGCGCAATCTTGACGACATCGATGGCCCGCACCACCCCAGCGCAAAAACCGCGCGGCGAAAGCAGGATGATCTTCTTTTCCCCGGCGGGACTCGTGGGCAAACTCGAGCTGGTCATGGACACTTTCAGTATAACCGAGCCTAATGGCCCAATTCCTGCAAAAGGGCTAACAATTCCGGGGGCAAGACATACTTCTGTTCTAAAACGTACACTTTCTTGCGCGCCTTGACGGCGTCCTTGGCCGTCGTGATCCAGATCTCTCCCTGCGCCGCTAACCGGGCCCAATCCTCAGCGGTGTACGGGTGATGGTCGGGGAAGCGAACGAGGGTGACCCCTGCCAGCCCCATCCGGTCCAGACTCTGACGAAAGGCCGCGGGATTACCGATTCCGCAGAAGGCCAACCGGCGTCCGGCTGCGGGCAAGTCGGGGAGGCTCTCCACCACCTGTGGCAGCCAGACGGGCTTGTTTCCGAGAATCGAGCGGAGGCCGGTGTAGTCGAGACCCTCTTGGGTCCGTGTCAGCAGAAACCCGTCCGCCCGGTTGAGCGCCGCCAGCGGTTCGCGCAGCCAGCCCGCGGGCGGACAAGCCCAACCTGGAAATGGCCGCAGCGCATCGACGCAGACCAGGTCCAGATCGCGATAGAGCCGGCGGTGCTGAAAACCGTCGTCGAGCACGAGCACTTCCGCGCCAGCCTCATCCACCAGCCGTCGTCCCGCCCGGTAGCGATCCGCGGCGATTCCGACGCAAAAGCGGCCCTCGCGCAGAAACAACTGTGCCTCGTCCCCCGTTTCAGCCAGCTCTGCCTCAGCCCCAGGCAGGAAGATCCGTTCCACCTTCCCAAGCCGTCCATAGCCGCGCGTCAGAATTCCCACGCGCCTTCCGTTCTCTACCAGAGCCCGGGCAATTGCCAGCACGACGGGGGTTTTGCCAGTGCCGCCCATGCTCAGATTTCCCACCGAGACCACGGGGACGGGCAGTTTTCGCTGTTTGACGGGGCGCTGCGAAACCCAAACCCACGGCGCGCTCAGGGGGGTCAAGACGGTGGAAAGCGGCAGCAAGCCGCGCGCGACGCCTTCGCCCGCTTGCCGTACAAGCGCATCCGCCATTTTCGCGGCGACGCCGCGCATGCCGGCAGCAATCTGACGGCCCCGCTCGCCCATCTCCCAATCGCCAAGCGCCTCACGTACCGCTGCCGCCAGCTGGGCGGGATGCTCCACCACCTTCACGGCGCGGCGGGCCACAAACACAGCAAAGATGGCCGCGAAATTTCGCATATTCGGCCCCGTCAGAACAGGCTTGCCAAAGAAGGCCGGTTCAAGTAGGTTGTGGCCTTGCGTTTCGTTGAACGAACCGCCCACGAACACCACGTCCGCCTTGGCCAACAGCGCCGCCAGCTCGCCGATACTGTCGAGCAGCAGCACTTCCCCTTTCTCCCGTCCGGTCAACTGCGACCGGCGCCGGAAACGGATTCCGCGCTGCGCCAGCATTTCCGCAACCACTTCAAAGCGTTCCGGCTTGCGCGGCGCAATCACCAGCCGGACGCGCCCATCCAGTGCTTCATAGGCATCGAGCACCGCCTGGTCGTCATCCACACTGCCACCAGTGGTACTCGCGGCAATCCAGAGGGGCTTGGCGTCCTGCCCGGCAAAAAATGCCTCCAGTTCCGGCGCCACCGGCTGGCTGGCGGGTTCAAAGTCAAACTTCAGGTTGCCCACCAGATCAGCTGGCCGCGGGTAGCCCAACTGCTGGAAGCGCTCTTCATCGAGACTGCTCTGGGCAGCCAGATAATCCATCTGGGGCAACACTCCGCCAAAGAGCCACTGCAACTGACGATACCGCGGCCAGGCGCGGTCTGATATGCGCGCGTTCACCTGCGCCCAGCGGGCGCCGCTGCGCTTGGCCTCACGCAGGCGTACCGGCCAGATTTCCGTCTCGAAGTTGATCAGCAGCACGGGCTGAATGCGCCGCAGCACCCGCCGCACCACCCAGGTGAGATCCACTGGGGCGAAAAACACGCCATCACACCAATCCCGCAAACGTGACTCGGCCAGTTCACGTCCCGCCAGGGTGGTGACGGAAACCCAAATGGGAGTCTCGGGCAGGCGGCGTCGCAGGTGCTTGAGCAAGGCCAGTGCACTCAGCACTTCGCCCACGCTCACGGCATGCAACCAGATGCCGCCGGGCTTCGTCGAGCCTATGTGCGGCGGCAACCAGCCCAGCCGCTCCTTCATTCCTCTGAAATATGCTTTTTGCCGGATTCCCCGGCCCAGCGCGTAGAGTAGGAGAAGGGGAAGTAATGCCGCGCCCAGCAACCGGAGCAGGAGGTAGGTCAAATTGACACGTAGAGACTGGATCGTATTTTCGAGTATAGCCGCCCCGCTGTATGCCATTGGCGAGTCTTCGTTCAAGGCGCCGGCGGCCGCGGACATGCCTGCCAAAATCCAACTGGATCAGGTCACCATCGGCATTGAAGCCTTTGACACCTCCGACAAGGTTTCCAAAGCCTTCGGCAAACTGGACCCTAACAAGTACGAGATTCTGCCCGTACTGGTGGTCATTCAGAACGACCGTAAGGGGCCCCTGCGCGTTTCACCGCTTGAGGTCCAGTACATTGTGCCGGGCCAGGGCAAAATTGACGCACTGCAAGGGGATGAGGTGCTCGCTGCCGGTGGCGGCCCTTCGCGTCCCAATCTGGGCCCGAAGCCCCTACCCTTACCCACGCGCGTCAAAAGGAATCCCCTCCGGGCCCCCGAAATCGAAGGCCGCGCTTTTGCCGCCAAGGTGATCGCCCCGGGTGATTCCGCCAATGGCTTCTTCTACTTCAACATCCGCCACCGCACCACGGCCAAGCTCTATTTAAGCGGGCTCTACGATACCGCCGCCCGGCAGGAATTGTTCTACTTCGAAATCCCCTTCGCGGGTTAAGAGGGCGAGTGTCTGCTGCCATGCGGCTGGTGATCTACGATCCGGCCTTTGCGCTCTACGAACCACGCCTGCGGCGCTACCTGACTACCAGTTGGGAGATCGCGGCTGATTGGGGCGATGAAGCCTGGCTGCGTCAGGAGTTGCGGGGAGCAGACGCACTGCTGGCCAACCGTTTCCCCCGCGACTGGAAACAGTCCGCCCGTCACCTGAAGGCCTTGCTGATTCCGGGAGCGGGTCTGCCGGCGATTGATGCCGCTGACCTGCCCGCGGAGTGCGTAGTAACCAATGTCCATGAACATGCGGCCCCTGTTGCGGAGTATGTGCTGTACGCGATGCTGCGTCATGCTTTGGACATTGAGCCCCATGCCGGCGCCTTGCGGGAAGGGATATGGACCGGCAGCAGCCGGGTGGGTGGAAGGCCACACGGCGAGTTGAGCGGCAAGGCAGTTTCCATTCTGGGCCGCGGGCAGATTGGCCAGGCGGTCGCCCGTCGGGCCGAGGCCATGGGCATGACCGTGCGCTGGAAGTGGAGTACCGGAGAAGATGAGGGCTTCTGGGAGCAGGCGGATTACCTGGTGCTCGCCTGTCCCCTGAATGAATCCACCCGGCGGCTGGTGGGCGCCGGCGAACTGTCACGGCTGCGGGACGGGAGTTTCCTGGTAAACGTGGCGCGCGCCGAGATCGTTGATGAGACTGCGCTGTTCCAGGCCCTGCAAAGCCGGCCATTGGGGGCCGCCCTCGACGTCTGGTGGGATTATCCGAGCGATCTCGGCGAGACGCGCCACGGGTCCCGCTACCCCTTTCACACCCTGCCCAATGTAGTGCTGACGCCACACCTGGCGGGCTGGACCGAGGGCCTGCTGGAGCGCCGTCTGCGCCGGATCGCCGCCAATCTCGACCATCTGGCGCGCGGTAAAGCGTTGGAAAGGGTGGTTCTACGCGGGAATCCGGTATAGCCGGTGGGCATTGTCCCAGGTGATTTTGCGCAGCGCCGGCGTGCCTTTTAAGTGGCTGTGCAGCAGACCGAGGGTTTCCCGGGCCACACACTTTCCCTGCAGACGGGGCGCGGCACGGCCGGTATCCGCCCCGCGGCCATCCGAACAGGGACAATCACTGCCGAAGAGCAGTTTGTCCTGATGGCGGCGCAGAAATCCAGCGGTGAACTCGGGGTCCCGGCTCAGGCCATTGTTGCCGGAATTGGCGGAAAGATCGCCGAAGAGGTTCGGGAAGTCAGCCAGCAGTTTGTCGGTGATGCCGCCCGGCTTGACGCGACCTGTGGGGTAATCGATTTCCTCGTGGTAGTCGGCGCTGATATTCGCCCAGAAAGCATCCGCATGCCCCACGAAGCGGGTTTTGGGAAAGTCCCGTAGTACGCGGGCGAACTGTTTGAAGCCAGTGGACCACTTCCCTTCCCCAGGAAAGTGATCCACCTCCTGAAAGTGCACCAGCACCGGAACATCGAGATCTGCGGCCAGGGCGTAGGCTCGACGCAATTCGGGCCCGTTCGCTTCGACATGAAATTTCAATTCGCCAAAAGCCTTCGCCCCGAGTTTGACGGCAGTGGTGAACTCCTTTTCCGCCTCTGCCTTGGTGATGTCCGCGCTGACTGACCAGACAAACTTGTCCGGGTGTTTGCCGACGGTAGCAGCGGCGGCCTCACCGGCGGCGTAGCGGGTGAGCAGCACCGCTCGCGAGACGCCGCAGCCGTCCATGTGAATCAGGTTGGGGTCGCGCGGCAGGCGCAGATCCTGTCGCCAATGCAGGTGTATGTCGATCACTGGGACATCCCAGCGCGGATTGTCCTGGGCCAAGGCGGCCAGAGGCGCGGCCAGTATCTTGCGGCGAGAGAACATGGCGGGCAGTGTATCGTATCTGGCCCTGCCTGCGCGAGGGTTGACAGTCCCGGCAAGTGCTTGCTAGCCTTCAGGTTAACCCCGGCGCTAGACCGGGGAAGTTGGCTTGCGAGTATCGTCCTGAACTTGGATCTTCTACACCGGAGGGGCGGCAGCTCGCTGACAGCAGGAATGTAACTGGTGCAGCAGCCCTATTTCATCGTCGTGGTCGCGCATAGCTTGCACGGCCGCCTGAAGCGTCTACACGTCCCCTACAGCGTGCTCTATGGGGTGTTGGGGCTTGCTCTGCTCGGCATGGTGACGCTGGTGGGTGCGGCCAGTTCCTACGCGCGCATGCTGTGGAAAGTTGCCAACTACAACAACCTGCGTGCCGAGATCGACACCGTGCGGCAGCGCTATCTGAGCCTTCAGAAAGAACATGACGCCGGCAAGCAGCAACTGGCGACGCTACAGGTGCTGGCCAGTGAAATTTCCATCGCCTACGGCATCAAGCGCGAACTGGAAGCCAAGGAACCGCTCAGCCTCGAAGCCAAGCTGACGCCAACCTTGCATGAGTCCATTGAGGACTACAACTTCCTGCGCAACACCACCTTTGCCTCCACTTACCGGAATCGCTTCCTCGAAACCAGCCCAATCCGGCGCCGGAATCTGCTCGAAGATGCCCCCAGCCTGTGGCCGGTGCAAGGCCGCCTCACCAGCTTTTTCGGTCAGCGGCTCGACCCCTTCAGCGGACATGGATCCTTCCACTCGGGCATCGATATCTCCGTGCCCATCGGCACACCCGTACTGGCTACCGCGGGAGGGCAAGTGAAGTTTGCCGACAGCTTCGCTGCCTATGGCCGCCTGTTGGTGATTGACCATGGCAACGGCCTCGAAACCTACTATGGCCACCTGTCACGCTTCAATGTGGTGGTAGGCCAGCGGATCGCCCGCGGTGAAACGATCGCCTACTCCGGTCAGTCCGGCCGCGCTACCGCCCCCCACGTTCACTATGAAGTGCGGCTTTCCGGATCGCCCGTCAACCCCTACCCTTACCTGCGTTCGCTCACCGTCTTGACCGCTGAGGACAAGAAGCGCGATCTCCCCTTCTAGCCCGCCAGTTTTGATACACTCACGGCGTGCGCAAAACCATACTTCGTGTTCTGATGGCCGCCCTGTGTGCGGGTTTGTTGGCTACGGCCTATATGCGGATGACGGTGCAAGATCAACTGTCGGCCGCGGCGAATGCCTTCCTGGCCTCACTCGATGAGAATCAGCGGGCCAAGGCCACCTTCAAGTTCGAGGATGATGAGCGGTACTTCTTCCACTTCATTCCTGCCGAAGACGTAGCCAAGCGCTATGGCCGGCCGCGCAAAGGGGTACCCTTCACAGAACTCTCGGCGCCGCAACGCCATCTGGCCCATGCCATGCTCAGCGCAGGACTTTCCGCGCAAGGTGCGGTGAAGGCAAGTTCCATCATGAGTCTCGATGACGTGTTGCGCATCATGGAAAAGGACACCACCGGACGCCGCAATTCGGACAAATACTTTGTCTCCATCTTCGGCACCCCCTCAGCCACCGGCACTTGGGGATACCGCTTTGAAGGCCACCACATCAGCCTCCACTTCTCCTTCGTCAACGGCAAGGCTGCCGTCAGCCCCACCTTCTTCGGCTCCAACCCGGCCGAAGTCCGCGAAGGACCCCGCAAGGGCTTGCGCGTGCTGGCTCGCGAGGAAGATCTGGGCCGCGATCTGGTGACCGCCCTCACGCCGGAACAGATGAAAGCAGCGCTGGTGAGCGAAAAAGCGCCGGATGACATTCTCACTTCCGCCGACCGCGTCGCGGCCCTCAAAGGCCAACCCAATGGCCTGGCCGCTGCCAAGCTGAACGCCAGACAGAAAGAAATGCTGAAGGCGCTGGTGGAAGAGTACGCGAACAACTTCCCGGAAGAGCTGGCCGCGCAACGCAAAGCGCAGTTCAGCCGCGTCGCCAACCAGGCCTACTTTGCGTGGGCCGGCGTCGTGACCAAGGGCGGCCCCCACTACTACCGCGTGGCTACCCCGGAGTTCCTGATCGAGTATGACAACACCCAGAACGGCGCCAACCATGTGCATGCCATCTGGCGTGATTTGAAGAACGATTGGGGCCAGGACCTGCTCAAAGAACACATGCAGGCCGCGCACTAAAAAGGGGATGTATCCGGCGGGGCGCGGAGCGCATCTAGATCATTGATGACGCTGACGCGCCGGCAGTTCACCTGGAATCTGGCGGGTGCGGGAGCAATCGCACGGGCGCAGGTGGCGCCGATCCGGCGGTATTTGGATCCTTCGACGGAAACGGAGGTGTGGGCGCTTACCGACCCGGACCTCACCTGTCTGCTTCCTCTTCCACAGAACCGCTCGGTTTCCGCCAAGAATGGCTTCGTTCTGTTCGCCATGGAGACCCCACAGGGCTGGCAGGCTGCCCGTATGGACATCAAGGGCGGGGCACTGCGTGTTCTTACCAGCGCGGCCAGGCTGTGGCCCCAGTCGCTGGCCCTGAGTACCGACGATAAAACCGTCTATTTTGCGGACGGCGCCAAGCTGATGGCTGTCGCCAGCAACGGGGGCCGTCTGCGAGTGCTTTATGAGTCCTCGCAGGAAAATGCCTTTGCCGAGGGGGTGAGCTTGACGGAAACAGGCTCCGCACTCGCATTTCTGGACGATCACCGGGTAACGGTGCTGCCTCTGAACAGTTCTTCGAAGGCTGTCCCGCGAGTGGTTGGCGAGGTGGCGGAGACGAATGAGCCGCCGCAGTTGCACGCCAGCGGCGCGGTCTTCTACCGGGGTCCGCAAGGGGAAATCTGGTGCGCGCCGCCAGGCGGAAAGTCCGCAAAGTTGCCGGTCGAAGGAGATATCGGGCAGGCCGTCTGGAACCCGGATGGCCAGAGCATCCTGTACCTGAAACTGAACCAGGGCAAGGGAGTTCCCAACACCCTTTATGAGTATTCGCTGGAATCGGGCCGCGAAAGCCTGGTGGGCCGCACCAGCCAATACATCCGGTTCAGCCGTAATGGGGATTCCAGCGTCTTTGTTGGGGCGTCGGGGTCCAAGGCCCAGCCCTTTGTCCTGCTCATGCTCCGCATCACGCGCCGCGAGTTGGCCCTCTGCGAGCATAAGGCCAGCAACCCCGCCATGGTGATGCCGCGATTCTCGCCCGGCTCACAGCGCGTGTTCTTTCAGTCAGACCGTTTGGGAAAACCCGCCATTTTCACCGTCGCGGTGGATCGTCTGGTGGAAAGCACCGACCCGGACGAAGGCAAAACCAACAAAAGCTAGCGAATCGACGGCATGGAACTGGCCGCCCGCCAGCGGAAATCCTTCTTGCCGAGGTTTGCCAGGTCGCGACTGCGGGCGGCTTCCTTGCGTTCTTCCTTCATCTGATACATGCGCCGGTCGGCCTCGCCCAGCAGCGTCTCGGCATCCCTGCCGTCGGCCGGCGCGTGCACGGCGCCAATGCTGATGCCGATAATGTCCTCGCCGATCACTTCCCGGGCCGCTTCGGTGATCATGCCGCTGATGCGGGTGACCCTTCCCAAAAGGTCGTCCTGCTTCAAGCCCGGCAGCACCAGCACAAACTCGTCGCCGCCCATGCGGGCCACATAATCATATTCCCGGCAGTTCTGCTTGAGCACTCCGGCTACTGCCTTGAGCAAACGGTTGCCTTCGAGGTGGCCAAAACGGTCATTGACGGTTTTGAAGCCATCAAGGTCAGTGACCAGTACGGTTACGGTTTCGCCCGTACGGGCACGGCGCGCCAGTTCGGCATCGAGGTGCACGAAGAGACTGCGCGCATTGGGCAAGTCAGTGAGGAAGTCGGTAGTAGCCGTGCTCTCGGCTGCGGCGATGCGCAGTAAGTGGTCAATCGTCATGCCGACTTTGGAGGCAATGGCCAGCATGACGCGGAGGTTGTCGCGCGAGAATGCGTCGCGGTCAGCCTTGTAGAGCGCCAGTACGCCGACAATCGATTGCTTCCCTTCCAGGGGCACCGCCAGCGCGCTGCGTAGCGTGGAGAACTTTTCGGGGTCATTCAGATAGCCGGGTTCCACGCTGGGATTTCCATTGAGAATGGGTTTGTTATTCTCCGCCACCCAGCCGCTCAAACCCTGGCCGATCGGGATTTCCAGCGATGAGAAGAGCCGGAAGTTCTCGCCGCACACATATTCCGGCACCAGTTTGTCACCACGGCGAATGTAGACTGCCATGGAATCGTAGGGAACCATCTTTTTCACTCGGAGCGAGAGAATGCTGAGCATTTCATCGAGATTGAGCGAACGGCCAATGTCCTGCGAAATCTCAAAGAGTTGCTGCACTTCTTCGCGAGCCGAGGCGATGGAGTGGATGAAGTCACCCGGATCCCCATTGGTGATGGGCTGTATGGATTTCTTGGCCTGTTCAAAGCCGGTCGCGGGAGCAAGCCCCGCCTCGATCTTCAAATGCTTGCTGAGTTTGGGCTGCGGCGCCACGCTGCGGATAGCCGCCCGCGCCATTTCCTCCAGTTCGACATAGCGCTTCTTCAGCACTTCCACCACCCGGGGGTCAAAGCTGATGCCGCTTTCGCGCTCCACCACGGCCATGGCTT
>VFQU01000614.1_pt1 | contig 29185 bp, 24 predicted proteins | sample 3512311 | NCBI WGS metagenome assembly VFQU01 (sample SAMN10412377, study PRJNA504923) | tailings metagenome | isolation source: Relicate 3 Philex TSF3 active mining site | place: Philippines: Tuba, Benguet | collected 2017-08-29
AGGCCAACAATCATGTTCGCTCCCGTTTCGAGATCTTGACGCGGGACAATATCACGTATTCCCGCCGGAAAGTCGAGATTGAAAGCGGGGTCCGCGATCTACTTATACGTAGGTTTCCAAGAGAGTGAAGTCCTCTTTGCATTGCGAGTTTAACGTTATGTCCACGAGCCATCATCAATGATGCGTAGCGCGCAATATGGAAGTTGAGTTCATACACTCCCGTTTGCTATTGATCCTGTGAACGCTGCTCCGCGTGTGCCAGCAACTTCGCAATAAGACCTTGATCAAAGGCAGGATAGACCGGCTCGGCCGTGGTTATTCCGAGAATCGGGTTTCCCTTCGGATCGACGGGGCCCCCTTGTAAAACTCCGAACACTCTTCCGGTCGCCGAATCAAAAATAGGTCCGCCGCTATTGCCAGGTGCGGACAGCAAATCGAGCTGGAAACCCGACAAGTACTCACGGGCAATCCCTTGCGCGGGTAGGATCGCACTCATCATGCCCACGGTAAAGGAGCTAGTGACGGACCCGACCTGGTTCCAAAGAAAATCCCCGAAAGGGTAGCCGCATGTAGCAACTGGCATCATCTCGTGAAGGTCGGCGTAATCGGCAATCTCTCATGCCGGGAAGCCTTGAAGGAACTCAGGATGGTCGCGGAGCTTGAAAACGGCGATGTCGAAGTCGTTGACAATCCCGACCTCGGAAGGAACTGCCTCGTGCATGTAGACCTTGGAACCCTCGGCGCCCCCGTAAAACAAGAGGCCAAACACCGTCATGGGGGTTGGCACCATCACGCCTTCACCGACCCGTTCCAGCACGCTCTTGTGATGCTGGTCCTTGACGAAGCTTTGAAACACATGGTTGGCGGTGATCACGATGCCGGCGGGATGAACGCAGAACCCGCTGCCTATGATTTTGAAGGGATGTCCTGCTCCTGAATATTCTCGACGCGTCATCACTGCAACAGTGGCTTTCTTTACCGAGTCGGAGATATCTCTTGGATTCATAACTTTTTGTCAATCAGTGCTTTGGGCGTCCGTCAGAAGCCGATAAAGTCAAAGCGCTCGGATGTATTGGTCCAACCTCGATGCCAAGGATTTCATGTACTCGTCCCCGATTTCAGCCTGGAGAAATGCAGTCTGGGCAGCCCACCCCTCGCCCCCATCAGCGCCTGGAGTCACGTATGCCATGGTCGCCATTATCTTGTCGAAGATATCCGGATTCATCCATTTAGCGAGGTCCGGGCGATGCTGCCGGCACCAACTGACCGCACTTTTCATGATGAAATCCATGCGAGCTGCTTGGGGCGGATGAGAAAGCCTACGGATGTTTTCAGGCGTCAGCACTTTCGTTGGCCTTACGAATAAGAAGGTCCCAAGCGCTATAACGAAGCAGGCCAACAGAGTTTGGTCCTGTCGGTCCGGCATGGTGGAACCAAGATTGAGCAAGTCTATTGCGAAAGCACGCTCGTCCGCAAAAAGATTTGAGAGCACATGGTACGTGCCATAGGCATCGGCATCTAGCTCATGAACTTGACCTTCAATGTCGCCGTCTTCGACGCTGGAATCGATTTCATTGGCGAACCGGGAGTCTAGGGTTGAACCAGTCGTGTGCCCGTGGACGTGGTGAGTATACTCGTGCGTGGTCACGAAGTTCAGCTGTATTCGAAACAGGACGACGTGAAATCGCCCTTGTCGTTCCGCCGTGTCGAGTCGCAAACCGAGGAGCTTGGCTATTTCCGCCGACTGCGCTATCGGAAGACAGATGCTCCAGATTCTGTGGATCAGTGCAACCGTGATGCCGATGAATGAATAGTCGCCTTCAGTAAACGCCATCGCATTCGCATCTTCCGAATCGACAAAGTCCATATAGAAGGGCGGATGCGGCACATGCTCGGGCACATCGCGCCGCTCGTTTCGCAAGGCCTCATTCAGGTTCATCTGAATGCCTCGAAGTAAATCCTGCAATGGCTGTTCGAGAAGATCGAGGTCCTTCTTCCCACGATAAATCTCGCGCTTGTAGTCGGGAAGCTGTTGGAAATATCTATGGAAAAGTATGTCCGGTGCCAGCGCCATTATTCGACCTCCAATACACTCCGCTGTCAGCATTCAGGCGGCATAGCCTCCGGCTTTGCCGCTTGCGCTACCTCTGGTCCGTATTTCCAACCATCCGTTCTTTTCGAGCAACCGGATTACCTCACGCACCTTTTTCGGCATGGCATGCTGATTATATCCCGCTGTCAATTACATGCTGATGAGCGAGAAGTAGGCTTATGGGTGAAGTGCCACGCCCATTGGTCCCGAAACGGCGTTCTGGGAGATTGACGGATCACGCGCGATTCGGAAGTTAAGCCAATACCAATATCCCCTTGAACTGAGAGTTGGGAACCAAACCGAGAAATAGTCTTTGGTTTGGAGCAAGGGTTCATCTCTGACAATGAAGGAAAAACATGAAGGCCTTTCTCGAACTAGGCGGCTCCGAGAGTATCGCCCTGAAGGGAGCACTGCTCCTTTATGGAGGCAGAATCCGCGCCTTCGGCGTTTGGTACGACGCGAAGCCAGGCAGGAACGAGTGTCCTCAGCTTGGAGAGGGCCAAGCCCTGACGACGGATTTAGTGAGGTCGCTCAGCCAAGGACTCCGAGCGGAAATGAAACCAGAAGTGCTGCCGGATTGTGTCCTGGTCTGGAATTCGGACCTGGTTGTCTGGTGGTCCGGTCGGTGCCCTAGGCGGATGTTCTTTCGCAACAGCAGCGAGGCACCAACTGGCCTCAGTGGCGCGGAGTTCCCGCAGCCTCCGCTGGTTTGGTGCGCCTCAGGCCAGGAATTGACAGTCCGGGCTCTATTTGCGAACTGTCGTCCAACCGCTGACACGTCGTTGATGATTGCTCCCTATTGGAATGTGGATGGGGATACGGGCCGAGTCTGTTTGGGCAGCATGAAGGTTCCGGAGTTGGCTGGCGTTGCCGCGCTCGCACAGTGGGAGAAGGCATTCTTCGAGAGTGAGTTCACCCACCAAACCGGAGTGAAGCGGTTGGTCCAGAGCGCGAACGAATACTTCGATGTATGGGAACGGGTTCGCAGCGGGCCCCGAGCGTTTCCTGCAAAGTGCCTGGTGCCTGCCAACGAAACGTTGTCTGATTTGATTCGCCGCTGCAGTTGAGGAGGAGCCATGCACCAATTGCCAGCCGACCTGCTCGGGCGGCCTGTTCGAGTCGTAATAATCGGTTGTGGCGGCACCGGCAGCGCCATCGCGGCGGGGCTGCCCTATCTTCATCAATCGATGCTGGTCGCCGGCCATCCCTGCGGACTTGTCGTGACGGTGATGGACGGGGACAACATTTCGCCAACGAATACCGTTCGCCAGCCATTTTGCATTTCAGAAATTGGCCTGAACAAGGCGATCATCACCATTAGCCGATTAAACCTGTTCTGGGGTTTGAACTGGACGGCCGTGGCCGAGAATTTGAATGAACGTTCCGATATCAGCGCTTTCGACATCGTCATCGGCTGTGTGGACACTCGCGCTGCCCGGTCGCTGATTCACCGGAAGGTGCAAGGGTTGCGAAGCCGCATCGCATACTGGCTGGACCTGGGCAATGGATCGGATGGAGGGCAGTTCGTTCTGGGGCAGCCGCTCAATGGAAGAAATCTTCGCAGCGCCGAACGCCTTCGAACCTCGGGAGAGCTATTTCCCGAAATCATCGACACCACCATGGACGAGGATGACCTCCCCAGTTGCAGCGCAATCGAAGCACTGGAGCGTCAAGAGCCGTTTGTGAACCCGGTCTTAGCGAATCATGCCCTCGCCCTTCTGACCCGGCTGTTCCGCTATGGCCACCTCGAGCACCACGGTGCGTTTATCAGCGTGGCCACCCCGCGAGTCGTGCCGATTCCGGTCAGCCCCTCGATCTGGCGACGCATGCGTCAACGCGGGACGAAGCAGCTTTCGGCCGCCTGACTCAATTCGGTTATGGGATGTCCCGCCAACTCCCCCAAATCGGGTTCGAAACTCTGAGGAAGTTCCTCCGCCAAGACCACCCAGATGCCTGTCGGGTGTTCCCTCAAAATGATCTCCTTCAATTCCTCATTCATCGGTACTACTTCCATATTCGTTTTCCTTTCCAGTCGTCGAATGCTTGAGCACATCGGCCAGCCATCGCTTCTTTTTTGTGCCACGTAGTACTCGCACCACAAAGCCAAGTTCTGTCGCTACGCCGTCCTTGTTCATGCGAATATCGGTCCGCACCACTCCGCTGTATCGACGCAGGAAGCAATCCATGTCTGGAGGTTCGGCAAAAATATAACTGGCATGCCCGGGCATGGGGATTTCCGAGACAACGGCGCCTGGCAGGACGAACAGGTATTCCTCGCGGAACAGGAACCACACCCGCGACCGCTGCCGCAATTGGTCGAAATAGAACTCGTCGTAGTCGGGTTGCCAGGTGGTGAACTCAGGTCTCAACGCCGGAGCAGCACCCAGTTCGTCAAACCAGAATTGAACGGTACCGGCTTCCACTGGCTCGCGCGCTACCTCTTCGCGAACCTTGGTCAGAATGTCAGCATGGCGTCCCAGTAAATCGTGAAATGCCCGAGCGCGTTCGATGTCCTCCGAGAGCGACACCGGCGTCGTTACGCTGATTCTGGAAGGGAGCGCAATCCACCAAGAGGTCACATCCCGCTCGCCGTCTTCGAAGTGAACTTTGGGTGCCGCCACAAAGTCTGAAGCGATCACGATCCGAGAGCGCAGCCACTGCTTCCAATGATTCCATGTCGAGTCCCACACCATTTCTTCCATCAAACCGGCATCCACCCAAATTTCAACTTTACGTTTGGAGTCTTTGAACGTGATCCGGTCGGGTAGGAACTCGCACTGCCGCAGGAGCGCTTCAATCCGTTGCGGCCGAATGATCGGCTTAAACGCCAAAATTGAGTCGGCAAAGAAGGTTGTCCCATCACCTGATAATCGTCCACCCGCAATACATTCACCACTGGAACTGTAAGGGAACGGCAGTCCAATCTCGTTATCGACCAGCGAGGAAACGTAGGCTGATCGAAGCTCTGGGTTGGCAATCAGGTTGAAGGCGCGCTCTGCTCTCGCCTTGAGCTCTGTATCGTCAGATATTGAAGCTTCCAATGACTTAACGCGCCATGCCAGCCGAAGTTCGGAGAGGTTGGCGTTTTCGTCAGCCGACAAAATCTCGTAAAGCGACGTTCGGTCATCTCGGCTCGATCCAGGGTAGAAATACAGTCTAATGGCTTCCGCCGAAAATGAGATGCTCTTTAGTTCGGTTGCGCCCTGAACCTCCGCCATAACTAACCAGCCCCTTGAATCAGCCCTTTTACGTGGCGGGTAGACTGGGCCGATTCGTGCGTAAAGGATTTCGCATGACTTTCGCCCGACTTGTAGTGAACGAACGAGAAGCACCTTGTCGTCCACACCTAGCCGGACAACCTTATCTCCGAATCGGAAGTAAGGTCGTAGCAACCGAGGTAGCAGGTTCCTATCTTGAACATGGTTGAGCTTCGCCATTTCAGATTCTCAGGCCCTCTTCACCTCACAACAACCCTTCCTGATGAGAGTGTAGGCACTTGCGTCCAAACCTCCAAACCTCCAAACCTCCAAACCTCCATCTGAAAATCGCCAGGGCTACGCTGAAAGCTGTGAGCTTCAGTTTGCATGACTGTGTTTGTGCAGAGTGGCAGGATACTACCGCCACTTTACATTCCTGTTCCGCCTGTGAGCCCCGACTATATCCTCGTTTCAACCGGAGGATTCCTGGCCGGACCATGCTCTGCGCTTTTGTTATTCCTCCTCGATTTCAGTGGTCTGCTTCTATGGCAGCATGATCATTCGATGTTCTGGCCCGACTTCTTTGGGCCTCGCCGCAATGCTCTCAACTCTGTACTTTTCGTCTTGTTGCTTCTTTCTCGTGGCGGAGACCTCCTTCTTGTTTCTTTACGCGCCCCGAGATTCGCGGAAGGGCGATGCTCTCAGCTTGCGTTGGCGGCGTATTTGACATTTGAGGAGAACCTGCCTAAAGTCAGAACATGCGGAGAGGCCGGGTCATTTCGACGTTGATCATCGCCATGATCCTCATCCTGCGCGGTGGCGACTGCGTCCCGCTGTTGTTTGCGAATCAGCAAACCAAGGATTGTTGTACCAAGGGCAAGTGCAGCCGATCGCAAAAGGCTGACCCGTGCTGTCAAACCAGCAGTTCGGATTCTGTTCAGCACTTCCAGGCTCAAGAGAAGGTTTCTCTTCCGACATTGGCTCAAGTGGATTCCATTACAGTGGAGATTTTCTCGACCAACCTTCACTCCGTCTTGGTCGCCGAACCACTCCTAGTCGATACGTCGCCGCTTCCGCATTCCAGTCCGATTGCCCGGCTCTCACTCCCACTCCTGATCTAAACACCTGGTCGCTCTTGGCCCGCGTGCTCATTCGCGCGCTTTTTGTCGTCCCCAAGAAACAATCAGGAGGAAGTGTATGCCCGTACCCAAGTGGTTCGGCATGCTCCTATCGATCCTCGCGCTCGGCACAAGCCCAATTCAGGGGCAGCAGGCCGATACGTCGCGTGGACAGGAGTCTGTCGTGCAACTGGACGATCTCGTCCAGGAGATGCTGAAGAGGAGCCCCACGATCCGCGGCGCTCAGTACCGCGTGGACGCTGCGATGAAGCGGCCATCGCAAGTGAGCACACTGCCCGACCCAAAGTTCAGCGTCAGCAATTTCGGAGTGGGGCATCCGATCTCCCGACTCGGTAACAGCGACTTCGCCTACGTGGGCGTCGGCGTCTCGCAAGAGATCCCTTACCCCGGCAAACTTGGCCTCGCGGCGGAGGAAGCCCGACGCGGAGCCGAGGCGGATCGTCAAACCTACCGGACCATCGTCCTGAGTGCCACGGCGGAGCTGAAGGCGCTCTACTACGACTGGTTTGGAACCATCAAGGCAATCGAGGTCACCGGCAAGAACCGCGAGCTGCTTCAGCGCTTAGAACATATCGCCCGCGTCCGCTATTCGGTCGGCAAAGGTCTGCAACAGGACGTCTTGAAGGCGCAAGTAGAACAGTCCACGCTGGCGCAACAAGTGGAACTACTCGGGCAGCGAAAGGCAACGATTGAAGCGAGAATCACGTCGCTCATCAACTCGGATCGACCGCTGGGCAGACCAGCCGACATTGTGCTTTCACCGCTCACCACAGGGCTTGAACAAGTCTTGGCCTCGCTCGACGCACAGTCGCCTCGATTGAAGTCCAAGCAGGCCATGATCGATGGCCGTACGGTTGCCATCGAACGGTCCAAAAAGGACTACCGTCCCGATTTTGCCGTGAACGCCCAATGGCTCAAGAACGGCGCGCCGTTCCGCGACTACTACATGCTTTCTGCCGAGGTGAAAGTGCCGTTGTACTTCTGGCGGAAACAGCGCTTGGGCGTGGAGGAATCGGTCGCTCGATTCCGCGAGGCGCGTGAGGACTATCTCTCGGATCGGCAGGAACTCGTGTTCCAAGCCAAGGACCTTTACCTCACGGCAAAAACCAGCGAGCGCCTTCTGGCCCTTTATCGAGAGGGCATCATTCCGCAATCGGCGCTTTCGCTCGAGTCGGCCTTGGCAGGATACGAAGTCGGGAACACGGATTTCCTCACGCTGATGAACAATTTCTCAACGGCGCTCACGTACGAGATGCAGTACTACAGCGAGTTGGCTAAGCACGCGCAAGCAGTCGCGCGCCTGGAAGCCTTGGTCGCCATGCCCTTGGGAGGCAACTAGCCATGAAGCGCATAGTACCGATTCTTTTCGCGATTCTTGTTGTTGTCGCAGCGGCGGTCGGCACTCTCTATATGTGGCGTCCCGATCTGTTTCTCCGTCCTGCCCTCACGACCGTAGCAGTCACCAAAACCGAATACTACTGCCCCATGCACCCGCAGCAGAAGTCGGACAAGCCGGACAACTGTCCCATTTGCAGCATGAAGATGGTGAAGCTTGTAAAGGCCGCCCCGGAGGTTCACGACCATGCGGAAGAGACTACGGTGTCAACAGTTTTCATCTCACCTGAACGGCAACAACTCATCGGCGTCAAGACTGCCGTGGCCGAGCGCCGGGCGCTCTCTCGCGAAATTCGAGCCACCGGAAAGGTGGCGTTCGACGAAACCAAAGTTACTCACATCCACACCAAGATCTCCGGTTTCGTAGAAGAAGTCTTTGTCGACTTTGTCGGCAAGCCCGTTCGCCGGGGTCAGCCACTCTTCACGCTCTACAGCCCCGACCTCGTCGCCACGCAAGAAGAGTATCTGCTGGCACTCCGATCCAACCAGAGCCTCAAAAACAGCTCGTTTCCTTGGGTGTCTGGAGGCTCGACGAATCTGCTGGAAGCGGCGCGGAAACGCCTTCAGCTATGGGACATCAGCGAGAAGGAGCTTCGCGAACTGGAGCAGTCCGGCAAGGCGAAGCGCGCGTTAACCATCTATTCGCCCGTGGACGGAATCGTCACTCAACGGGCGGCATATCACCATGGCAAGAATGTGACGTCCGAGATGGATCTTTACACCATCGTCGATCTATCAACCGTCTGGATTCTCGGGCAAATCTATGAGCACGAATTGCCGCTGATTCGGATCGGTCAATCCGTCGAAGTGGAGTTTCCTTATGGAACGGGCACGCGCTCGCGGAACGGGCGGGTCTCGTTCATTTCTCCGGTATTGGAACCCAAGACGCGAACAGCGGAAGTTCGTGTCGAGTTCGCCAATACCGATCTGACATTGCGCCCTGAGATGTACGTCAACTTCAACGCGCGGATCGGCCTCGGCTCTCTAATTGTGGTTCCCGCCGATGCGGTCCTCGATACGGGCAATGAGCAATATGTGTTCGTGGACAAAGGCCAGGGCTACTTTGAACCTCGTGCGGTCAAAGTCGGTGAGGAGGCCGATGGCTTCTATTCCATCGAGAGTGGTCTCAAGGCGGGCGAACGTGTCGCCACGGCCGCGAACTTCATACTCGACTCCGAGAGCCGTCTCAAAGGCGCGTTGGCCAACATGGGCCGGCCCTCGCCTGTACTGGCCGCTGCCGTGCCTGCCCAGGCCTTACAGATCGAAATTCTGGAGCCCAAGACCGGCAAGACTGGCGCGAACCGGATCAGGTTGATGGCGAAGGATGCGCAAGGCAATCCCATCCCCGATGCCGAGATTGAAGTGAGCCTCTTCATGCCGCAAATGGGAAGCATGGCACCGATGCGATCGGCAGCGAAATTGACGCCGATGGGCAATGGCGAATACGGCGGCGAAATCGAGATTCCGATGGCCTGGACATGGGAGACCACGGTGACGGCCAAAAGGAACGGCAAGATCATTGGTTCCGCTCGGACCAGCATCACGGCGAGATAAGCATGATCAATGCCATCATCGAATATTGCGCCGAGCATAAAGGCATTGTGGTCACCATCACGATGGTGCTGACTCTGATTGGCGTCTGGTCGATGCGGAAGATTCCGCTCGACGCGATTCCCGACCTCTCAGACCCGCAAGTCATCATCTACACCGAATGGCCCGGCCGCAGTCCCAATCTGGTGGAAGACCAGATCACTTATCCCATCGTCTCGGCCATGCTATCCGCCCCCGGCGTAAACGTTGTTCGAGGCAGTTCCGACTATGGCTTCTCCTACGTCTATGTAATCTTTGACGAGGGCACGGACATCTACTGGGGTCGCAGCCGCGTGCTCGAATATATGAGCAAGATCGGCGGCAAACTACCGCAAGGCGTCACGCCGAAGCTCGGACCGGATGCAACCGGTGTCGGCTGGGCTTTTCAATACGCCGTTGTCGACAAGTCGGGTAAACACAACTTAGCCGAGATGCGTTCCTTCAACGACTGGTATCTGCGCTACTGGCTGGAGAGCGTGCCGGGCGTGGCGGAAGTGGCGACCGTTGGCGGGTTTGTCAAGAACTACCAGGTAACGATCGACCCCAACCAACTGCTGGCGTATGGAATTCCTATCTCAAAGGTGATGGACACCATCCGGAAGAGCAACAGCGAAGTGGGGGGGCGCGTCGTCGAGCTAACGGGCAAGGAGTACCTGGTCCGGGGCCGAGGCTATATTCAGTCGCTCGATGACATTGGAAATCTCGCCGTGGCCTCCGATGAAGCGGGAACGCCCATTCACGTTCGCGATGTGGGCCGGGTAGAGCTGGTGCCAGACATGAGGCGCGGGGTGGCTGAGTTCAATGGCGAGGGCGAGGTGACCGGCGGCATCGTCGTGGTCCGCTATGGCCAGAACGTCATGGACGTGATCGAACGCGTGAAGGTGAAGCTGGCCGAAACCAAGACTGGCCTACCGGAAGGGGCCGAGGTCGTCATCACCTATGACCGTTCCGACCTGATTCAGCGATCCATCGACACCCTAAAAAGCACTCTGATCGAAGAGCTCATCATCGTCAGCTTGGTGATCCTCATCTTCCTCTGGCACGTCCCGAGTGCGGTGATCCCCATCGTGACCATCCCGATTGCAGTAACGCTGGCCTTTATCCCCATGTACGGCAGCGGCGTCACCGCGAACATTATGTCCCTGGGGGGCATCGCGATTGCCGTGGGCGCCATGGTGGACGCCGCCATCGTCGTCGTCGAGCAAACGCACAAGAAGCTCGAACAGTGGGAAGCACATGGCCGGTCCGGCAGCCCAACGCGCGTCATCATCGACGCAATCAAGGAGGTGGGCGGGCCCAGTTTCTTCTCTCTCCTTGTGATTGCAGTTTCGTTCATGCCGATCTTCGCTTTGCAATATCAAGAAGGCCGGCTCTTCAAGCCGCTGGCATTCACAAAGAATTTCTCGATGGCCATCGCGGCTATTCTCGCCATCACGCTCGACCCAGCCTTGCGCCTACTCCTGATGCGGGTCGATCCGTTCAAGTTCCGCCCCCGATGGATGGCGAGCATCGTGAATGCAATCTGTGTCGGCAAAATCCACAGCGAGGAAAGGCATCCGATCAGCCGTCCGTTGATGTGGGTCTATCAGCCGGTCGTTCGCTTCGTCCTGAACTGGAAGTGGCTGGTGATTACGCTGGCGGTCTTGCTGGTTGTGGCGACGATTCCGGTCTATAAAAGACTCGGCTCAGAGTTCATGCCGCCGCTGAACGAAGGCAGCATCCTGTACATGCCGATCACGCTGCCCAGCATTTCAGTGGGTGAGGCCACGAAGTATCTCCAGATTCAGGACAAGCTTCTCAAGCAATTTCCTGAGGTTCAAAGCGTGTTCGGCAAGGTGGGCAAGGCCGAAACCGCGACAGACCCTGCGCCGCTCAGCATGGTGGAAACTACCGTCGTGTTGAAGCCAGAGAGCCAGTGGCGGACGAAGCCGCTGACGAGATGGTATTCGAGTTGGGCTCCCGAAAGAATAAAGGATAGGCTACGGAGGTATTGGCCTGAGCGGCGGCCAATCACCTGGGAAGAACTGACGGACGAGATGGACAAGTCGGTGCAGATCCCTTCCTACGCGAACGCCTGGCTATTTCCGATTCGCACGCGCATCGACATGATCACTACCGGCATCCGCACCCCCGTGGGGGTAAAAGTGCTGGGACCAAACCTCGACACGATCCAGCGCATTGGGCTTGAGGTCGAGAAGGTCTTACAGCAGGTCCCCGGCACCCGAAGCGCGTTCTTCGAGCGAGTCACCGGCGGCAACTATCTCGATATTCAAGTGCGCCGCGAAGATGCCGCCCGCTATGACCTTTCGGTTGGGGAGGTTCAAGATGTCATCGAAGCCGCGATTGGCGGCATGCCGGTAACTACGACCATTGAGGGTCGTGAGCGCTATCCGGTAAGCGTTCGCTATGCTCGCGACTACCGCGACAACGTGAGCCAGCTTGCTCGCGTTTTGATCCCGACCATGAACGGCGCGCAGATCCCGTTGACGCAGGTGGCGGATATCACGGTTCGCACCGGTCCCTCGATGATCAAGAACGAAGAGGGTTTCTTGGCTGGCTTTCTCTACGTCGATGTGACGGGGCGCGACATGGGCCGCTACGTCGAAGAGGCGAAACAGCTAGTTGGCAGGCAGGTGACGCTGCCCGCCGGGTATCAACTCGTCTGGAGCGGCCAATACGAATACCTCAGCCGCGTGGTCGAGCGCCTGTGGATCGTCGTCCCCATCACCCTGTTCCTGGTGTTTTTGTTGCTCTACATGAATACCGGATCGATGACGAAGACAATGATCATCTTGCTTGCCGTACCGTTCTCGGCGGTGGGCGCTATCTGGCTGCTGTACTTCCTCGGTTACAACATGAGCATTGCCGTTTGGGTCGGACTCATCGCCCTGCTGGGTGTCGATGCCGAGACCGCGGTCTTCATGCTGCTCTATCTGGACATCGCTTACAACCAACGCAAAGCAGAGGGCCGGATGCGCAATCTCTCCGACCTCAAGGAAGCCATCGAAGACGGCGCGGTGAAGCGTCTTCGGCCAAAAGTCATGACCGTTGCGGTCATGTTCATGGGGCTGGTGCCGATCATGTGGTCCGCAGGTGCGGGTTCGGACGTCATGCGCCGAATCGCCGCACCCATGATCGGCGGCATCTTCACATCATTCATTCTCGAACTCGTCGTGTACCCGGCGATCTACGAAATCTGGAAGGGTTTCGAGGTACGAAAACTGAATCAAGGAGAACAATCCACATGAAACGAATCCTACTGATCGTCGCCCTAGCTGCGAGCACGCTGAGCGCACAGCAATCCGCAAAAAAGCCCGTCAAACCCGAGGCAAAGGTGGTTGACCCCGTCTGTGGGATGACCGTCGACCCAAAGACTGCCGACAAGTCGGTCTACAAAGGGAAGACTTATTACTTCTGCTCCCGTTCTGAGAAGCAGCAATTCGATAAGACGCCGGAGAAGTATTTGGCCAAGAAGTAAGTTGTCAGTCAACAAACCAAGGAGGGCTATCCATGCTCCAGGCAATCGCCTCGTTATTGCTGGTCTCGGCTGTCGGCGTTCAAGCCGCCGACAGCTTTGAATTCTCAGTATTCCGCGATCAACTTCCGCGTAAGGAAGCTGGTCACCTGATGATTTCTGAGACTGGCCTCAGCTATCGATCCGAAAATCAAAAGACGACGATAGACATTCCGATGTTGAGTGTGTTCCAAGCCGATTTGTCAGATCCAAAGGTCATTCGAATCGAGACTTACGACATCCTGAAGCAAAAGCTTTTGGGCCGTCGGGTTCATGTATTCAGGCTCACCGACGCCATGCCCGATGACGCTCTCGCGCGATTCCTGTCCAAGGCCTTGCAACGCCCGGTTATCGGCGCATTTGGACCGGCTCCTCAACCTGAAGCTGCGATTCGCGCTTATCACCGGCATCGCCTTGGCGGCTGCCATGGAACGATCCGGATCGATTCGGACGCCATCAGATTTTTGAGCGACAGGCCCGAGGATTCTCGAACTTGGCTCTATCGCGATCTCGCGACCATCGGAACAATGAACCCATTTCATTTCCGAGTGAGCAGCTTTGCCGAGACGTTCAACTTCGATTTGAAGGAACGGCTTCCGGATACCGCTTACGATTTCGCAGTACGTCGCGTATATTCGCTCCCAGCAACTTCCGCGGCGCGATGGGAATAAATGGGGCCATGGTCGGAAGACACAGAGGAGCCATCTTGATCCACAAGATTTCAATAAGGCCAGAACAATTGGGGGCTGGTTAGACCTATCGTCACGTGGCGCACGTGTTCAAAGCTAGCCTCCAGTGGAAATCGCCGTACCAATAGGTATATGGTCGAAACTAATTCGCGAAGTCCTGCTTTTGCTTAGGTAAAAATCACAAAACTGCCATTTTTCCGGGCAAAGACCGCGCCGAAACTCCATGTGGGGCTCGGTCCAGCCGCAACCACTTCAGAGATGGGATTGCCTTTCGAATCGAAAACCCGCCAAGTGAGGACGCCGCCCTTCTGCCACCCGGACCCCTCGATCCAGATCAACATCGTTTGCCCTTTCGAGTTGGCTGCGAGGAATGAGTGTTTGCGTTTCGAAGGTTCAGCCGAGGCTGCAACGACCTTGCGCGGAATAGCTGTTGGTCCATCCACCGGAGCCAAGTATACCTGCCCATTCGTCTCCCAGCTTGCTAGAACTTCGGCTTTAGTCTCACAAAAAGACATGCTGCTCATCGGACAAGCGTTGATGTCCCACCTGTGCAGGATGCCGCCGTTAAATTCCTTGCCGCCTTTGGCGGCGCTGAGGAGGTATACATCGCGGTGAATCCCCTCTGTCGCGGAACGAAACATCAAGTGAAGCGTGCCTTGACGATCCGCAATGATTCGCATGCCGCAGCATCCGCAAGCGCCAGTTGCCCGACTCCAAACCGGCGATTCCACGTCGAAGCTATTTCCATCATCGGTGGAACGAGCGAGAAAAACTTGGCGGGCACCCTCACCCTCGATCGCATCGGGTCCACGACCGTGCCAAGCCACAAAGACGCCACCAGTTTGGTCGGCGGCAATTGTGCCGCCACCGTCAAGGCCATTGGTTCGGGTCATTAAATTCCGCTGGGGCTCAAAGTCCTTGCCGGAGTCCGAGATTCGAGAATAGAGCATTGGTTCGCCCGGCTTGCCAGATTCACGATTGACTGAAGCCTTCGGGTTTGCGATGTGCGAGCCATTCCAAGCGACATGGACGCGACCTCCACGGCCCACGGCGATTTGCCCGCCCCGAATGGTTCCAGCCGCGATAGCGCTACCCGATTGGCTGTTCACTCGGATTGCGTTTGAAAATGTGCGCCCTTCGTCTACGGAACGGACGTAGAATAAGTCACCTTGGCGTGCGTCGCCGAGAAAATAGAGAAGGTGCAGAATCCCGTCCCGATCCATCACAATCTGAGGTTGAATCCCACCGTTCGGCACTTTTAGTAACTCTGGCTGTAGATCCAGATTCGCAGCAAAGCCCCTCGCGCCAATACTTGCGAGGCCCATAGCTGTCCTACCGGCATTTGAAACGAAGTCACGCCGATTCAATTCTTTTCGCATAGTTGTTCCTATTGTCGACGCCAGAGAGCGACTTACGCCCCCTGGCGTAGTCAACCTATTGAAGGCTCTTGGCCATCTCCTCGTGCATAGCTGCCAAATCACTCATGGATTTGGCGGCCTTGCGGCAATGCTCGGCGTACATAACGCAATGAGAAGCAGTGTCCGGTGCGTTTGGTCGCTTAGTCTCACTTGCAGTTGGATGGGCACGATACTTTGCCGCCAACTCGATGTGTTCTTTTGCTTCCAGTTCGTGTTTGGCAGCCATGGCGCGATAGTGCTCCGCTAGTCGACGATGGTCAGCAGCCGTTTTGGCGTTGGCCACCAAATCAGCCAGTTGCTTCTTACTGAGCGCCTTTCCTGAAGATTGGCCGCTGGCCGTCGAGGTAGCAAATAGCGAAATTAAGGCTGGGCTAGATAGTGCAACCCAGCGGCGCGATACAGAAAACGACATAGTGAAATCCTTCCGATTGCACGAGCATTGTCGTGCTGTGCGAGACAAGTTGCCTTGGATTCGGGCGACGGTCGCAATGGAATGCTGCCAGCCGCCCAGGTACATTTGCGGAAGACTGCTAGAAGTTACTTGGATTCTTCAATTGCCTTGATGGCAAAACCCTTAATGCCTCCCTTTTCCACTATGCTCCCAGTGACCTTCACCTTTTTTTCTATGAAGGGCATGAGCTTCTCGTTCTGGTTTTTATGGTCGGTGGCTACGGGAAGATAGAGTGTCCCGGTCGATTCGTCGAGCAGTGCGAGAGGAACCCCAGCTTTCGCGCAAGCGGTAGCGCAATTTGTGTGTTTCTCTCCTTTGCTGTTGTGAGACATGTAACAGCCGGTATCGACGACCAGGCTAGTCATGGTGACATCTTTGCCTTTGTCGCCGTGGTCATGCTGGGCCCACGCGAAAATAGCGCCGAAGGCTGCGATCAGTATCATTTTCTTCATTTGAAACTCTCCTCTGTTGTTCTGCGATTGGTGCGGCGGCGCTCTTGGGAGCGAGCCAGAAACGAATGTGTACTACTGTTGGCCGTCGGCCTCTGTGGAAGCGTCTTTAGCGCTATTGGCAATCCCCAAATGGGAACTGCCTCCTAGAAGCAAGCCTTGGATTTCGATGGCTCGCTGCCAAGCGAGTACGAGCGAGGCGACATAACCATCTTGAAATTGAAACAGATTGCGTTGAGCGATCAGTGCTTGCGGGTATGCACCCGACATCTGCCGGAAGTTCGACAAATAGAGGTCGTACGCCTGCCGCGCTTTTGGGAGGATTCGAAGTTTGTAACGTTCGACTGCCGCAGTGGCATCTTGGTAGTCCTTATACTCGGCGGCGAGTCGCGCTTTCAATGAGAGCTTCGTTCGAAGGACTTCCAATCTCGCGTGTTCCGCCTCGGCTTTGGCCGCCTTTACACCGCCTTGGTTGCGGTTGAAGATGGGAATATCAACGCTCACATCGAAGATGCCCTCCAGCCCACGGCGGCGCGTCGGTCCAAGTGGACCAACCTCACCGAACTCTCTGTTGTTGCGCAGACCGCCTCGAACGAAGATGTCTGGAATCTTTTCCACTTGCGCGCGCCGAACGGAGAATTCCGATTGCCGCACAGAGACTTCGGCTGCACGTAGTTCGGGACTCTCCCTGTAAATCATTTCGAGCGCTTGCTCTGCGTCAAGTTTGGGAATCTCTTCAAGGCTTCCTTGCAGAAAAGCTGGCTTTAGCGTTGGGGTGTTCAATAGTGCAGCCATCTGGCGCCAAGTTCTATCCTGCGCGTTCCGGGCGTTTACCAACTCCAGTTCGATTCGCTCGGCTTCCGTCTCCGCCGCCAGCAAATCAGGTTTGTCGGCTTGCCCGACATTCGCCAGTTCTGTCGATACGGCAACCGCGTGGTTCGCAAGCTTGGCCAAATCTGAGCGAACCTGGATCAGCATCTGGTCGCCCAAAGCCCGGTAGTAAAGACTACGAACCGCATTCAGCAGCCGCTGCTTTTGCGCGTTCAATTCTTCAACATGTATGGCTTGGCCCTGTTGCGCCACCTTTCGATCCAATCCAAGCTTGTGAGCGGTGATGAATCTTTGCTCGACGAAACCGCCGATAGCGCCACCTCCTGTCACCTTTGAAACATGTTCACCATTGGCGCCAAAAGCCGGATTCGGCCAAAGACCTGCCTGCTGGGCTTTGCCGGCAGCTGCGTCTACCATCGCTTGTGCCTGGGCAATCGTCGGGTTTCTTTCAAGGGCTAATTTTTCTAAATCCGCGAGGCTCATGCTTGCGCCATTGGCGGCATCGGCGATCACTGGCAAGCCGCCTGCTTCCGCTGCCGTCATGGCCTTGATGGCTTCCAGTTCCATAGCGCATTTCGGACATTTTCCCGCCTTGCCCGATCGGACTTCCGGATGCATTGGACAGCTATAAACCACAGGTTTTCCAGGCTTCGGCGCTGGGGCCTCGTGTACGTGCTGGTGCTCTTCTACCTTCGGCGGCTGTTGAGCCAGCGCCCCTTGGATAGTTAGGGCCGCGACAAGGGAGAGACTGAGCTTTATTTTCTGAGTCATATCTTTAGTTCCCGTGCTCATGGTGGGCGCCCGCCGCAGGCTTCTTTGTCTTCGGCTTGCCTTCCTCGGCCTTCCTCAGTTCCATAATCTTGTCGTAGACCTCAGGCTTGACCACGCGAACTAGCGTCATCATGCCCATCATCGATCCGGTCCAACCTTTTCGCAAGCCGTAGTTCTCGGGCTTCGGCGGGATAACTTCGTCCATTACCATCCACATGTCCTGCGGATAGCCGGGCACCTTCTTCTTTTCGGGATCATTTTTGGGATACATCTCCATCGGATCGCCAGGCTTGGGCATTGTGTGCCCCTCGTGCCCTTGCTGTGAGGTGGCTGGGGCCGCTTGTGTTGAATCCGTCGCCTGCCCGTTGGACACGAGGTGTGAAGTAGCCCGGTCTCTGTCGGCACTCATTCCCAGACCACGACCCAGGGCTGGGCCGAACTCTTCTGAAAGTGCATCTCCCTTCTTGAGCATTCCCATACCGTCGGTCATGCTGCCACCGGTATGAAGACCATGGCCACCGTGGCTTACCGGTCCAACCATCGAAACCATTTGGTTCATCATGTGGTGAGGCAGATGACAATGCAGCATCCAGTCTCCGACGTACTTCGCCTCAAACTCGATGTTTCGCGCCTGTGCCACGCCGACAATCACGGTGTTCATGTCGTACCAAAGCTGCTGAGGAATGCGCCCTCCTTCGGTGCCTGTTACAACGAATTGCATCCCATGCATGTGGATCGGATGGTGATCCATTCCGATATTCATCAAGCGGATTCGGACGCGCTCGCCCTGCTTCACAATCATTGGCGTGCAGTCGGGGCCAGCCTTCCCGTTGAAGCTCAGCCAGTTGAACTCCATCGATAGAGTATTGGGAACATTGTTGTTAGGAAGCAGCGCCCACTCTTGCAACACCAGGCCGAAATCATGGTCTACCTTGGGCTCGTATGGAACTTTCGGGTGCATGATGAACATGCCAATCATGCCCATCATTTCTTGCATCGCGAAGTGCGAGTGATAGAAGAAAGTTCCATGCTGGTGCAGGTCGAACTCGTATACGAATCGACCGCCGGGAGGAATGGGATCTTGGCCCAAGCCGACGCTTCCGTCCATCTCCATCGGCACCTCAAATCCGTGCCAGTGAATGGCAGTCATCTCAGGTAGCTTGTTGTCTACGATCACGCGAACCTTGTCGCCTTGGTTCACTTCAATGGTCGGGCCTGGAATGCTTCCGTTAAACCCCCATGCCGTCATTGGCCGACCCGGCATAAGTTCGGTTTCGACCACTTCGGCTATTAGGTTGAACTCCTTAAAGCCATCCACCATCTTGAAGGGCAATTTAGGTAGATCCGGCGTCAATACAGGCAAGTTGCCGCCCATGGAATGTCCAGCATGGGGATCCGCCGCAATCGTTTTGGCTGCCAGTTTCTGTTCTGAAGCGGTATTGCCAGCCTGCGGTTTTGCGGTTTTCGGTCCGCTTGCCGCCGGCATTTTGTGTCCAGCGTGAGGGTCTGGCTGCTGCTGCGCCATCGCATTGCTGCCGCCCCACAGAGCTGCTGACAAGGAAGCCAACCGGGCAAAGAACGTTCTACGTTCGGTCATTTTGAAGTCCTCTTCACTCGTTGAATGCCATCGTGCCCTTTCATAGTGGACACTGAAAGCAAGTGGATTCTGCGCCAAAACGCAGTCACGGGAGGCTGTGAAACTTTCTTGTTTGAAAGTCCTCCCAGGTCAACGAAGGTGCCAATTCTACCGCCACAGGAATTAAGGCTTTAGTCTTCTAAAGCTGGGGTGTGTCAGTGAAAAGGCGTTTGAGGGATCAGACTCTAAGCACAGCGCTCAATGCGCGTGGATTCGGTCGAGGAGGATTCGATTGGGGGGGTGTATGAATCGAGCCGCTGAATCCGGGGGTGTCGGTTACAAGCTTAGAGATCAACCCAAAAACGACCAAAGGCACTTTGTCGAGCGAGTTGTCCGACGTTCGCTTTTCGGCAAGCAACTCACGATGGGCACACTGATCTGGACTGGCAGGTGTTGATGTGTCTGGACTGTCTTGCTTCTGATGACAAGGCATTTCCGGTTCGTGTGTTTGTTCGACTGGAGCCGGGGTTCGGTGGGATAAGAACTCGCACAACTCAACGCATTGCGCACCGCTGAGCACTGCTCCGACGAGCAGCACTGCAACGACTTGACTATAGATTCTCACCACTCCCAATCGTAATCCCAAATTGACCTGCGAGCAAGTTGCGCAAGTGGGTAGACGCATTTCAACGCAATTCGTAACGCAAGTGGAAATCAGTTTTTTCGGCCCGAACCAAATCGCAGTTGATGCCTTCTTTCTGGAGCGTTGCTGCGAAGACGAAACAAGGCTATACCATGGATGAAAATGCGCCAGAGGGGAAAGGTCGCGGTTGTCCTCAGAACGCTCCGGTCCTCCATCCTCCACAACTAAGGCCATTGGTGTATTTCAGCGAGCAGAAGCGCTTCATTCTGCTTCGATTGCCAATAGGCGCAACGCATTCGCAATCACTAACAGCGACACTCCCATGTCTGCGGCGATCGCAGTCCATAGCGACGCCGTTCCGGCAAGTGTCAACGCTACGAACACGGCCTTGACGGCGAGGGAAATTACGATGTTGGCGCGGATGATGCCCATCATGCGCCGGGCGTGACGGATCAGCCACGGCACCTTCGTCAGGTCGTCCGACATCAAAGCGACGTCGGCTGCCTCCATCGCGGTATCGCTCCCGGCGGCGGCCATCGAGATACCCAGGCTGGCGGCCCGCAATGCGGGAGCGTCGTTGATTCCATCGCCGATCATCGCAACCAAACCGAAGCGTTCGACGAGCTTACCAATCGCCGCTACTTTGTCCTGCGGCAACAATTCGGCCTCAAAATCCGAAAGCCCGATCCGTTTCGCCACCTCTTGCGCCGTGCCGCGATTGTCGCCAGTTAGCATGATGACATGCTGAACGCCGCTCTGATTCAGCGCCGACACTACCGCTGCGGACTCCGGCCGGATTTCATCGGCCAGGGCGATGAAGCCACAGACATGTTCGTCGTTGCCAATCACGACTACCGTCTTTCCGGTAGCGGAGAGTTTTTCGAGAGCGTCGTGCACTTCGGGTGTCTCTTGCCGGCGCTCTTCGAGAAAGCGGTGCGAGCCAAGCCAATAACGCTTGCCGCTCCAGGTTCCGGAAGCTCCCTTGCCGGGAATGATAGAGAACTCTTCCGCGCTCACCGATTGAATCCCCTTGAAGCGGCCGTACTCGAGAATCGCGATGGCCAGTGGGTGGTCGCTATGAGCTTCAAGCGCCACAGCACGCTCCATCAGTTCCACCTCGTCGTGTCCATTGAGGCTTACCACATCGACGACTACGGGCTTCCCTCGGGTGAGAGTTCCTGTCTTGTCGAAGGCAACGGCCTTGATTGACGCCGCCGTTTCAAGATGCAGGCCGCCTTTGACGAGCACACCGTTTTTGGCCGAAGATGCCAGGGCGGCCACTACACTCACCGGTGTGGAAATGACCAGCGCGCAGGGGCAGGCGATCACAAGCAACACCAGGGCCTGATAGATCCATGGCCCAAACGCCTGTCCAAATGCCAGCGTCGGAACCAACAGCACGAGTAGCGACAGCGCCATCACCGCCGGCGTATAGTAACGGGCAAATCGATCCACCCACTGCTCCGACGGCGCCCGTTTTTCTTTCGCCTCGTCGACAAGTCGAATGATGTTGGCAAGCGTTGTGTCGCCTGCCGCTTTTGTCGAACGAACCAGCAGGGCGGCCGTTCCGTTGAGCGTGCCGGCGAACACGGCGTCGCCCGGTTCCTTCGATACCGGAACGCTTTCGCCGGTGATCGGCGCCTGATTGACATCGCTGAAACCGCTCACCACTTCGCCGTCGAGACCGATACGCTCGCCGGGACGAATTTGGAAATCCGTTCCGACCGGCACCACGTTGGCGGCTACTTCGGTGACTTCCCCGTTGGCTCCGACAACCCTGACTGTTGCCGGAGCTAAATTGAGCAGCTTCTCTATCGCGCGCCGCGCACGGCCCACACTCCACGATTCCAGCGTTAACGAGAAGGCGAACAGGAACGACACCGTTGCGCCTTCAAACCACTCCTCGATCGCCAGGGCGCCCATAACCGCAATCACCATCAGAAGGTTCATGTCTGGACGAAGACTGCGGGCCGCGAACAACGCCTTGGGCAGCACAAAGAATACACCCGCCGCAATGGCGAGCAGATAAAGGATGCGCACCATAATCGGCACCGGCGCCGCGATGCCCATGCCTTCGGAGCCCAGGGCCGCTTGCCAGCTTCCCGCCTGCCAGACGTGCAGCGACAGCGCGGTCGCTGTGAGAACGCCACTCGCGACAGTCAGCGCGACACGCCCATGACGTTGCCACCAGTTCGCACGCCCGGCATCGCCGGTGGCCTCACTCGCCAACTGCGCTTTCATCCCGGTGCGGTTGATTGCGTCGATGATCGCCGAGGCGGGCTGCGACGCGTTCCGCACCGTCATTCGACCGCTTAAAACGTCAAACGACAGGTTATCTTCGCCACCCACCAACGGTCCGATCTCACGCTTCAAGATCCCGACTTCCTCGGCGCAATCGAGGCCCGTAACCTGAAACGTCGTCCTGGACGAATTAGATGACATTACCAACCTCTTTCACGGGAAGCTCACGCCCACTCTCGAACCAGCGATAAAGCACCGGAACGACGAAAAGCGTAAGTAGGGTAGAAGTAACCAAACCGCCAACTACCACTGTCGCCAGCGGGCGCTGTACTTCCGCGCCCGCTCCGAAAGCGATGGCCATAGGAAGAAAGCCCAGGCTGCCCACCGTCGCCGTCATCAGCACGGGGCGCAAACGGGTATGGCACCCACGCAGGATCGCTTCCTCTAACCCCACTCCGTCTTGCCGCAACTGATTCATGAACGCCACAAGCACCAGACCGTTCAACACGGCCACGCCCGAGACGGCCACAAACCCGACGCCCGCGCTGATCGAGAAGGGCATGTCGCGTAGCACCAGGGCAAACACGCCGCCGGTGAGCGCCAGTGGAATCCCCGTGAAAATCAAAACGGCTTGCCGGAAGCGACCGAACGTGATGTAGAGCAAGGTGAAAATTATCAAGAAAGTGACCGGTACCGCGATTGCGAGACGCAGTTTTCCTTCTTGGAGGTTCTGATACAGACCACCCCATTCCAGTCGGTAGCCTGGCGGTAATTTGACCGCCGCCTCCACTTCTCGCTGTGCCTCGACGACGAAGGTTTCCAGATCGCGGCCGCGAACGTTGGCCTCGATTCCAATGCGCCGTTCGGCATTCTCCCGCGAGATTTCGGCGGGACCTTCGGAGGCTTCGATCTTGGCCAACTGCGTGATCGGAATGGTCTGCCCGCCGGGGCTCGCTACACGAAGCTCGGCGAGCGACGAGGCATCGCGCCGAAACTCTTTATCGAGACGCACGACCAGACCGAAACGCTTGAAGCCTTCAAAGACCTCGCCCGCCTCGGTTCCCGCAATCGCGGTCTGTACTATTTCCTGTACGTTGGAGATGTTGATGCCATAACGGGCGATCGCGCGCCGGTCTGTTTCGACGATCAGCGAAGGAAGCCCAGTGAGTTGCTGCACCTTGACGTCGGCGCTGCCTTGTACCTTGTTCAGGACCCGCGCCACCTGTTGGCCGTAACGGTCCAGCACAGTCAGGTCGTCTCCGAAGATCTTCACAGCGACATCTGAACGCGAGCCCACGCCTTCGATCAACTCGTTCATCCGGAGCTTGATCGGTTGTGAGAACGAAAAGGCGGTACCGGCCACCACGCGCAGACGCCGCTCCATCTCCTCGACCAGCGCTTCCCGCGTCTTGGGCGCCGGCCATTGGTCGGGCGGCTTCAGGATCACGAACGTATCGCCGATGTCCGGGCCCATCGGGTCGGTCGCAATCTCAGGCCGTCCAATACGTGAGTAGATCGTTTCCACTTCGGGCATCGGCTTCAAAGCTTTTTCCAGTTCAGTGGTAGAGAGCACGGATTGTTCGATCGAGACGCTAGGTGGACGCATGGAATTCACCAGCACCGCTCCCTCGTCGAGTTCCGGGATGAATTCCGCGCCCAGGCGGAAGTAAAGAAAGAGTGCTCCGCCAAAGAGCAGTAGCGAAAAAGCGATCGGCGCAAGCGGTACGCGCAGCGCCCAGCGCAGCATCGACGCATAGCGATCCCCGAGCCATCGGACGACGGGGTTTTCTTCGATCTCGACCCCTGGCTCGCTATGAACACTACCCTCGGGCTGCTTCCGGTCTTTGAGGAAGTACGCACACAAGGCCGGGATCAGCGTGAGGCTCAACATAAGCGCGCCGCACAGAGCGAAGATCACCGTGAAGGCCATCGGCCGGAACATTTTTCCCTCAATCCCGACCAGCGCCAAAATGGGCAAGTAAGAAGCGATGATGATCATCTCGCCGAACTGGCTGGATTTACGAACTTCGAGAATGCTCGACTCGATGACCGACAGGCGTTCTTGCTTCGTCAGGGCGCGGGCCACTTTCGTGCGATAGGCCGCCAACTGGCGTACGGAGTTTTCTACAAGGATCACCGCCGCATCGACAATCAGACCGAAGTCGATGGCACCCAGGCTCATCAGGTTGGCGGAAATGTTGAAATATTGCATGCCAATGATGGCTGCGAGCATGGAGAGGGGAATGGCGGCTGAAACGATCAAGCCCGCGCGTACTTGCAGCAAAAACAAAAACAATACGGCGATAACGATGACTCCGCCTTCGATCAGATTCTTTCCCGCCGTCCAAACGGTCCGGTTCACTAAATCGCTGCGATCGTAAACCGGGATTAGCGCTACGCCCTCGGGCATAGTCTTCTGCAGATCCTCGAGGCGCGCACGCGCAGCCTGCGCCACCTCGCGGCTGTTCTGCCCTTTGAGCAGCATCGCGATTCCGAGAACCGTCTCGCCTTTGCCGTCCTTGGTTACCGCGCCTTGGCGCACTTGCGCGCCAAAACCGACGCGCCCGACATTGCGCACATAAATCGGAAAGCCATCGTGAGACGAGACGACGATGTCTTCGATATCGGCAAAATCCCGCACCAGGCCAATCCCGCGGATCAACTGCTGTTCGCCGCCCTTTTCGATGTATGCGCCGCCGACATTTTTGTTGTTCTTCTCAAGAGCGCCAATCACGTCTCCGATACTCAGCCGGTAGGCCAAAAGCTTCACCGGATTCACCAGAACCTCATACTGCTTTAACTGGCCGCCGTAGACGTTTACCTCAATCACCCCAGGCACATTGCGCAGGATGGGATTTACGTTCCAATCGAGAATCGAGCGCAGGTCCATCAGCGAATACTTGCCCTCGTAGCCCGGCTTGGCTTCGACGGTAAATTGAAACACCTCGCCCAGACCAGTGCTGACGGGCGCCAATTCCGGTCGCACGCCATCGGGAAGATTCTTCTGGGCGTCCATCAAGCGCTCGAACACCTGTTGGCGCGCTCGCAAAATGTCTACGTGGTCGGGAAAGGTGATGGTCACCTGCGACAAGCCGAACTTCGACAGCGAACGCACCTCTTCTTTGTCGGGCAAACTACCCATCATGACTTCAATCGGGTATGTGACGAACTTCTCCATTTCCTCCGGCGCAAAGGCCGGCGCCATTGCGTTAATCTGCACCTGGTTGGTTGTGACGTCAGGCACAGCGTCAATCGGCAGCCGCATCGCGCTGTAGACGCCTATGGCAATCAACATAAAGGTGAGGATGACGATGAACCCGCGCCAGCGGATGCTGGCCCGGACAATGTGATCAATCATGCGAGTGCCCCGCTTCGCCAAGTTCCGCCTTCATATGCTCCGCCTTCAAGACGAACGATCCGCGGGTCACAACGGTATCGCCCGCCTTCAAACCAGTCTCGATCTCAACCCAGCCCTGCACTTCCACGCCTGTCTTTACCGCTCGAATTTCAAACTCGTTCGGCTCTTCCCGCACGAACACCACGGTCTTGCCCTCAAGTTGCTGAGTGGCGCCGGTTGGCACCATCAAAACTTTCCGCTCACCCTTGCCGGGAAGTTGGATTGTGGCGTATTGGTCCAGCTTTAGCCGGCGGCCAGGATTAGGGACTTCACAACGGATTTTCGGCGTCCGGGAGTCGCGGTCTACCATGTCGCCGATGTAGGTCACGCGGCCGAGGAAGCGCTCGTCTGGGTAAGCTTCGAGAAACACAGTGGCAACGTCGCCGACACGAACCGAACTGAGATCGCGCTCGTAGAGATCGGCTTGCACCCAAACAGTAGAAGTATCGACAATCTCAAAAAGCTGCGTTTCCGGTTGAACCGCTTCACCTTCCGCAGCGCTCATCTTCAACACAATGCCGTCGAGCGGCGCGGTCACCTTTACTCGCGAAGATTCACGGTGCGGCAGCTTCGAATTCTGCACAGAGAGCGCTTCGATCTCGGGACGCTGCAAACCGAAGCGATAGAGCTTCTCCTGCCACACAGACTGATCGGCGAGCTCGGCGTTAATCGCCGCTTCCGCGTTTTTGGCGTCCGCCTCGCGCTTGTCGAGTTCCGTGCGTGCGATGCCTCCAAGCTCAACCAGGTTACGAGCGCGCTCAAGGGCCCGGCGGGCGACTCCTGCTTCTGTTCGCGCTTTCTCGATGTCGGCGAATTCGCGCAGATACTGACCAATCGCCTCTCCAAGTTCGACGTTGTCGTAGACCAGAAGTTCCTGTCCTTTGCGCACGACGTCGCCGATCCGCACGTTTACGGACAAGATCCGGCCCCTCGCCAGCGGGCGAAGCCGTGCGATGCGCGACTCGTTGGGAGATACCGTGCCCGTAGTCTGAATCAGACGGGTGACGCTGCGCTCTTGAGCCTCGGCGAACTCAAATCGGTTGGCCCGCTGCTGGTCCAGTTCCACCTTGACATGTTCGGCACTATGCTCTTCGGCTGCGCCATGATCATGTCCGGCGTGCTCATCCTTCTTTTGCGTTTCTTTCTTTTCGTCGTGGCCTTTGTGATCGTCTTTGTGCGCCTCTTCGGCTACCTTAGTTTTTTCAGGCTGGGGTGACGCGCCGGCACAGGCGTTCAGATACATCGTGGCCGCCGACAGAGCCAAAATTGGCAGAACGTTTTTCATGGTTTTCCTCTCATTAGTTCCGATCCGGTTGCGCGCTCCAGGTCCACCAGAGCCAGTAGGCGTTCTCTCAACAAATCTGTGTAGGTGCGTTGCGCGTCGTTGAGTTTACGTTGTTCGTTGATGACGTCGAGAAGCCGTAACTCGCCTGCGCTATATACCGCTTGAACCACACGCAGGTTATCCCGCGACTGTTCGAGCACTTGTTTCTCAAACAACTGCACCGCCGATTGGGCAGCTTCCCAGCGTTCGACGGCCGCTTGCACTTCCTGCGTCACCACGTTTTCCTGGTGCTCACGCATCAACCGCACATTCTGGCGCCTCGCTACTGCCGCTTCGATGTTGCCCTGATTTTTGTTACGCCAGGGCAGATCAACGCTGAAGCCGACGGTGATGATCGGGCATCGATCGGTGACCGCGAGCGATAAGGACGGGCTGATTTGCAGGCGCTGGATAAAGTCGTAGGTATAAGTAAAACGGCTGGTTGCAGTCACGTTCGGAACGGCCAGACTGCGCTCCAGCCTGATGCTGGCCTCGCTGCCAACTTCCATCTGGCGCAGCAACTGAAGATCAGGGCGATTGGCTAACGCACCTTGCACGGATTCACTCGTCAACACGATCGCCGAGTGTGGAGTCTCTAGCGCCGGGGCTAAGTCCAGCGGCGCGCCAACGGGCATAGCGGTCAACGTTCTCAGTGTCGTCAAGGCGCGGGAGCGCTGGTTCCCAAACAAGACCAGGTCCGCTCTAACACGGCCTAACTCCACTGACAGTAGCGACCGGTCCAGGGCCGGAGCTTCGCCTTGCTGTACCCGTGCGGCCACAACCGCCGCACCCTGCTCTGCAAGCTTCAGAAGTTCTTGCGCGGTTTGAAGATTTCTCGCGGCGGCCAGCGCATCGACATAGGCATTTTGCACGCTGGAGCGCAGCAGCCGTTCGCGCTCCTTGATCTCCAGTTCCGTCGCGCGGATATCGGCTTCGGCAACCTCAACTCGGCGCTCTCGCTTCTTGCCAAGTTCGATAATCTGTGACAAGCCGACACCACCATCCCAATAGCCGCTATTGCGGATGATTGCGCCGTTGCTGAGATTCATGTCGAATGTGGGATTGGGCCGCAGCCCCGCTTGCAGCCTTGTTCCGCGAGCCTCGGGCAGTTTTTGACGCAAGGCCTGAAGTTCCCGGTTGTTTGCGAGAGCTTGTTGTACCAGTTGATCCATCGTGCTCTGAGCGAAGGCACAGGACACAAGAGTCCAGGCCAATGTGATTTTTGAGATATACAAGGGGTCCTCCGGATGAATACACGCATGCGCTCATGCGCGTGCGCAAATAGAGTTCGGTTTTAGCTTGGAATTGGGGACGACTTAGGCTTTGGGAGGGTGAAAGGCCGAGGTATGAATATGCGAAGTTACGTCAAGAGGTGAGATTGGATCGTCTGCTGCTGTAATGAGGAACTCGACCAGATTCGTCGAAACCGGGAAGGTTGTGACGCCTCCAGTGCAGAATGGGCAGTGATCGCATGAATCCGCTGCATCGCTTGGGAGGGCCGCGAGAAAGGCTTGTGCAGAGGCTGAAATTGCACTTTCTTGGAACGATGCCTCAAAGTCGCACGCACCTTCGAAACTGCACACAAGGAGGGCAGCTATTGTGACTAAGAGGAATAGTTGCCGCGCCATATGAGAGTAGTGTACCCAAGTGAATTGGGAAGTGCAAGTGATTGAAAATAAAAGTAATGATAGATCGGTATCACGCCTAAGTAGCTGCTAGAGAGACATGAGAAATGCAATCAGCCATTCACGCCTCGAACCAAGCGCCTCGTAGTTTGACTTGGAACGTTCGGCTTCGCCTGCATGGCGCCTGATCGCGTGATCAAGTGTTTGGGAACCGCCGTCATGCATCAAGGGCCGTCTCAAGCGGAGGCCCCACAGCGGAGGAGTGCGGATCTCATTGGCCTCTGCAGCCGCTTGTTCAATCCCGTCTCCTGTAGCCACGTCGTGCAGAAGTAAGTCGGAATAAAGCGCCACCGCTTTACGGTCGAATACCGGATTTGCGTTCGATGCAGTAACCATCCCTGGTGTATGACAGGTCGCGCAGCCAATCTCCTCGAACAGCGCTTCGCCTTGCTTGGCTTCGGCCTTTAAGGGCGCACGTTCGATGGGTGCCAAAAAGCGCATGAAGTTGGCGAATTGATCGATGCCGCGCATGCCGGTCCGCCGGTCGCGTACGTCTTCCATCGATCGTTTCGGGCTACACTCTCTCATCGTGGCTTCGTCTATTCCAAGCGCGAACTCGTTCGGCAGTAGCTCGTTTGTAATGCCCATTTCATTGCGGTAAGCGTCGGCGCCGAATGCGAGAAGCGTCGCGTGTTGAGACTTCCAGCCGAAGCGTCCGGCGCGGCGGCGGCCGTCTTCTAAATCGTTCACCCAGCCAACCCGTCCGCTGACACCGTCGCCGTTAAGGTCGTCGGGGTCGGCGCCGGCTTCGATCGTCTCGTCCGCGATCGCCTCTATCAATCC
>VFQU01000615.1_pt1 | contig 29170 bp, 27 predicted proteins | sample 3512311 | NCBI WGS metagenome assembly VFQU01 (sample SAMN10412377, study PRJNA504923) | tailings metagenome | isolation source: Relicate 3 Philex TSF3 active mining site | place: Philippines: Tuba, Benguet | collected 2017-08-29
GACGACCCCGGCTCCCGTGCCGCATTGCGCGTTGATCGCAGCCGCGATCCGGTCGGCTCCTTGAGGAGACAATCCCGGCTGCTTCAGCGTCGTGGCATTGATCCGCACGATGTCGTAGGCCCGCTGACCCATCTCCGCATAGGCCTGGCAGAGCCGCATTTGTGCCCCTGGCGAGGCTTGGCCAAGCGCAATCGGGAAGATCACGGTATCGATGTCGGTCGGCGAGTACAGGCGCACGAGCCACGGTTCGATCGGCGCGCCGCGGGGTGTCTTGATCGGCAGCGTGGCGTCGCCGGAGCGCAGCCGAACAGGGATCACATCCGCCGCCACCATGTGCGCGGCCGTGAGCTGTGAAACCGTGCCGCGACTGGAGACCTCGCGCTGGATGTTCTGCGCCAACTCCTCCATCCCAACGACATGCTCCAGGTCGGCCACGTTCTCCGAGCTCGCCCCGGCCCAAGTCAGCAACGCCGCGGTGGTCACCGCGATCAGCGCCATCAGCAGGGCGATCTCGAGCAGGGCGTAGCCCTGCATGCGCAAGGGTCTAGTGCTCATACAGTGCGACGCGACGCGGAGGCACGCCGCTCCGGCAAAGCGAATCCAGGCTGGCGCCGTTCACCAGTAGCGGATTGCTGGTCACGGAGGCGCCGCGGGCGGCGAGGTTCCTCAGGCCGCCCACCTCGGTGCCCAGCACGAAGACCAGGCCGAACCGCTGCACGGCCTGCTGCGCCAGCTCCATGCAGCGCTCAGGCGTGCGGTACTCGATCTGGACGCCCAGTGCGCCATTCACCGCGAGGCGATCAGTCGCAAGCTGCACCTCCACATCGTCGACCGACACACCGGAGGCTCCGACATGCCGATCCGCCGGGATACCGGCGCGGGCCCGCACTTGGGTGTAGTCGCCGCCGGCCCGAAGGCCCTGCGCCGCCTCGATGAGTGCGGTACTCGTCTGCAGGATGTCCTTGTTGGCGCCGGTCCGATCGAACGTGCCGAGGCTCGCGATCATCACTGCCGTGGTTGTCACCGCGAGCGTGATCACTATCAACAGTTCGAGGAGGGTGACGCCTCGCTGGCGCCTGGGAGTCGTCAGGCGAAGGTAAGCCACAGCTCGACTCCTCCGCCCCGGCAGACGTTGCCGACGAACTCCACCCCTCCCGGCAAGACCTCACCCTCCGCGCTGTCCGCAAGCAGGAATGGCTTTCCGCGCGCGACTACATAGACCCTGCGCGCCGTCGTCGCAAAGGTCGAAGTGAGGGTGGAGCATAGAGATGGGTTCCTCCCCAGCACCACCCGGATCTCGAACGCCGTGTTCGCGCTGTAGCTATCTGGCCAGGCGCCGGAAAGGACGGGGTGAACCGTCATCACGCCGACATCCTCGATGCGAATGCCGTTGTAGCTCCAATCCCATGGCGCACCCTCGAAGCCAGGGGCATTCGCGACAGTCTTCGTGTCGACCTGATCGTAGAGCTTGTACGGATGCGACGCACGAATCGCGTGCGCAGCACCATGAATGAGTCGCGCCGTCTGCACCTCTCGGTCTGCAGCGGTCGCTTTCGAATAGACGGATGTCGCAATGCCGACAACGACCCCCATGGCGACGATCGCTGCCAACAGCTCAAGGATGGAGAAACCTGACTGGTGCTGCGCGCGCATGGTGGCTCCGATAGACAGGAACCCCTCGGGCGCAGGGCCCGAGGGGTTCGGTGATCCGCTGATCAGTTGGTGACGAACGCGATGGTGTTGGTGTCGTTGTTGCAGGCGGTGGTCACGCTACCCGTGGTCGGGACGACCGGCGTTGCAGCCCAGCGGTCCTTGACCGAGGTGCCGGCGGTGCCGCTGCAGGTGATCGCACCGGTGCCCACGCCAATGCGACCGAAAGCGCCGGCGCTACCGTTGACCAGCGAGTTGCACTCCGAGCGGCCGACGTTGGTGACGCAGATGGCGACTGCATTGTTGGTGCCGCCCGCCACGTTCGCCGCCGCGACCTGGAACTGGCCGCCGAAGGGGTTGTTGATGGTGTTTCCGTCGGCCAGGCCATCCGGAACCTTGCCGCTGTCGATGAGAACCTGCGTGGTGAGGCCGGTGTAGCGGCCGCCCTGCGCCAGCGACTTCGCACCGGTGACCAGCGCCAGCAGGGACTTCTGGGCCTGGTCGGCCTGCTGCGACTGCGAAGTGCTGGTGAACACCTGGAACAGGATGCCGAACAGCACGAGGGCGATCACAAGCCCCAAGCCGATTTCGAGCAGGGTGACGCCACGCTGGTTCTTCTTACGACGAATGTTCAGCTGCTTCATGAGTGGTTCCTCTTGGAGTGGAATTTCAGATCTCGACTTGGACGGGATGACAGCGGACTCCGCTACCTTGATGTGTGCCGCCGGGGTCCAAAACCCGGCGTCCTTACCTGCGACTTCTGTTCGTGTGCTTCCCCCTGTTTCATGCAACTGCGACCGCTTTCCGCACGGTTTCCCAACCGGCTCTCTTTCAACGACATGGCTCTGCCCGGCTCCGCCGGGGAGCCCCGTCACTTCGCTTCGGAAGGCCACCAACTGATGGCGGTAATGCTAAGGCCCCATCGCTTCGTCCACTTCCGTTTACCCCCCTGTTTTCGGGGAGATATCGGGCAGTTCTCCGCGTTGACTCCTAGACGTTTGGCACCAACCGAAGCGCAGGTGCTTCATTGGCGCTGCAGGCGGCGACTACATCCGCCGGAGTCAGTCCACTGAACAGCCGCGGCGAGGGGCTCGCGCGCTGCACCAGAACCTCGGCATCAACCTCGATAACCTGCATGTTTCGGCCGAGCGCCTGTATCAATTCGACACACGCATCCTTGGGAAGGCGCTGGATGGAGATCAGCACCGCATTGGGCTGCGAGGCCTGTCCGAACGTGTACGCGGTTACATCCATGGGCTCGAGCCACGGCGTGATCAACGAAACGCCGTCTTCGCCGATGAACTGGTCGGGGACGACGCCCAGGTTGATCAGCGTCTCGCTGGTCAGACCCGCGTACGCCCTCGATGGCGCGGTCTTTGGGACTTCCTTCATCAGCGTCGCCACCAGATTGACCATCGTGCGCGAGCGCTCGGCTTCGTTCAGCCGGGTGAACTGAGCGAGCACGAGGCCCACAACCACCACCACCAGCGCCAGGCCCAATGCGATTTCAATCAGGGTTAGGCCGCGCTGCCGCCGTTTTGGTGCGTGCATTACAACGCCCCCTGGCTTGCCGCCGTCTGGATCGCCATACCGACCATCGTCATCGAGCCGTACATCCAGAGCAGGACGCCCGTGACCAAGATGAGGATCACGCCGTTCATGATTCGGGCCTGCACCCCGATGCGCTCGATCGCGTCCTCGATCGCATAGCGACCGAGATCCTTCATCGCTTCTTCGACCGTGCCTGAGTCCGTGTAGTCCTCAAGGTCCTCCTGCACGGGCTTGCTGAAGAGCCCCGTGTTCGCTGCCGGCCCAGGCGCCTGGCCGGACCTCAGATTCTTGAGCCACCGCGCGAGATGCTGCTGCAACCATGGCGGCGCCAGGCGGCGCTGCATGTCGATGGCCTGATCCATCGATTGGCCAGACTCCAACACCGCGGCCAACGCGATCAGCACGCTCGACGCCTGGATCTCCCGGTAGATGGTCCACGGCGGGATCTTCCGATCCAGCGCCGCACGCACCTCTCCCTTCCACGTCGGCAGTGTGCGGACGATGACGAAGATGGCGCAGGCCGCGACGATCACAGTGACCAGCCCGAAGTCGCGGATGTACGAGGTCAGGAAGTGGAAGCCCCGCGCCAGTGGTGGCCACTGATCCACCGGCAGCAGCCCTTCCATGATCGGAAGCAGCTTGAAGCTTGCGACGTACAGCAGCACCGAGAGCAGGACAAGGAGCATGACCGGATAGGCCAGGGCACCGGCGACGGCACCTCGGATGCGAGCCGCCGCTGTCGCGATGTACTCGGCGGTGCGGAACCCTCGGGACACGTTGCCGTTGGCCTCGCCGGCCGCAATCATCATCCGCTCGGCCGACGGCAGATACCCCTCGGCCGCCGCGGAGAACGCACGCCCGTTGTTTAACTCCGCGATCCAGCGCCTCAGAATCAGGCGCTTCGCGTCGCGATTCGCCTCGGTCCGAGCACGCATGCGCTCCAAGACCTGCTTGATGTTCTGCTGGCGTTCCGTTGCCCTTGCAAGTTTGTTGTAGAAGCGCACCCGGCCGCGGCCGGCGAATCCCGTGAGCTTTGCCCACGCGAACTGAGCTTCGAAGATCTTCTCTTGAAGGGTCTCGCCCCACGACGCTTCCTGCGTGCTCATCGTCAGTACGCCCTCATCTCCGTCCACTCAGGGTGGTTGCTCAGGACAAACTCGCGATCCGCTTCGCGGTTCGGGAGATCGTCGATAAGCCCCAGCTCGTGCTCGATGTCGTCCGGCGAGACCAGTCCCAGTTCCGCCTTCGACATCGCGTGCTCCAGTGCGGTCTGGCCGCAGATGGGCATGACGTCCGCCTGGAGCTTCGCCAACCCCGCGCGCCAGTAGGCGCGCGCAGTCAGCATGTCGGACTGCGTGATCAGCTGGTTGATCGTGCGATCAGGCACCAGCATCTCGGCTGCCACCGTGCGCGCACTGACCCCCTGCCCCGAACATGTCGGGCACTCTCGGTCTCGTCCACGCAGGTACACACCCGAGAGCTTGTCGCCAAAGCCACGCTCGACGCGCTGGACCTGGTCTGCCGGTAGGAACCGTTTGCCTACCTCCCATGGCTCCTTGCACGCGGGGCACAGCACCGGGATCAGTCGCTGGAAGATGATCCCGGCGATGAACTCGCCAGAGCCGAGCACCGAGCGCTTGACCCCGAGATCCTCTAAGCGGTCGATCGCGTCGAACGGGTTGCCGGCGTGCAGAGTCGACCAAACCTTGTGGCCCGTCTGGATCGCACGCTGCACCAGCTGCGCCGTTTCCTCATCGCGGATCTCGCCGATCATCAGGCCGTCCGGGTCAGTTCGCATCGCGCCCTTCAGCATCTTCTGAAACGCGAGAGAGTCGCTGGCGCTGTTGCCCACGCCCGTGCGCCGCACAACGGAGCTCTGCCGAGCACCCGGGATTGTGTACTCGACGGGATCCTCGATCGTCCGCACGAGACGCCGGCCATGGTGGCGGCGGATGTAGTTCGCTGTGAGCGTCTGCAGGGTGGTCGACTTGCCCGAGCCGGTGGTGCCAACCATGACGATCCCGCCGACCGGTCGGCCCTGCATGCGCTCGAAGGCGGCGATGTGTGCAGGGCTGTAACCGAGTGCGGCCAAACCCTTCTCTTCCGCGTTGCGCCCCTGCGACAGCAGACGCATCGTGATGTCCCAGCCGCCCTCGGTTGGCATGCTGGCCCATCGAGTCTTCAGGCGAACAGGTCCGCCGGACGCCTTCACCGTGCGCTCGATCGCCGCGTCCTGCGGCTCGATCCTCTTGAACGACTCGCCCTTCGAGTCGCCGATGGCCATCCAGAACGATGCCTCAGACAGCTGCTCTGCTTCCTCGCGTCGCATTTGGCTCTGCAACATCAGATCGCCGTGCACGCGATAGAACAAGAGCCCGCGATCCTCGTGGACCTGCAGATGGATATCGCTCGCCTGCTTGTCGACGGCCGCGGCGATCCACTTGTCCAGGATGCCCTCGGCCTCTGTTTCCTCGATGCGGGTGTAGGCCGCTGCATCCGCCTTCGCCCACTCGGGCCGATACAGCATGCGGATGAGATCCGGGGACGCCTCCAGCGTCTGTTCGATCATCCACCCGTTCTGGCGCGCGAGCTGTGCGGCGTCCTGACGCGCGCGCAGCGACCCGGGCCGGTTCGTCCAGACCATCACGCAGCGCCGAGACGCTTCCCCCACCAGCTCGATCAGCGCAACCTCGGACCGGACTGTCGTAGGTAGCTCACACGGCCCCTTTGCGTCGGTGAGCGTGGCTCCGTACGAGGGCAACTCCGCAAGGTCGCGGATGACCTTGAGGTCCATCACGCCCTTGCGTGGTGCGCCCTCGCTCGCCGCCGATTCCAGTACCGCAACCATGGCCTTTCCCTCTGCGCCGCAGCGCTTCGATTGCCCGAGTTAGCGACCGGTCGCCGGCACGACCGGCGGGACGACGCTGTTGGATGGGACCTGCATCGGTTGCAGCTGTAGGTTCTGCTGCGGCTGTGTGGCCCCCTGGACCGGACGCGTGCCCAGCACCAGGCGCGTGCGTTCACCCTGCGCGTTCTGGACCTCGGCTCCCGCCGGGTCCACCGAGATCAACTTCCAGTTGGGAGTGATCCAGCGGCCCGGTATCAACGCGACGCGCTGACTGCCGCCCAGATGGAACTCGGCGCGCAGGCCTCGCGAGGGCGAGCCGGAAACACCCACGAGCATCGGGATGGCGTTGGTGCCGAGGCGCACGCCCTCCGTCTGGCGTCGTGCTTCCTCGATCGCAGCTTGAGCTTGCTGCACCTGCAGGCTGGTGTTCGCCAGATCGAGCTTCCGCTTGAGATCCATCATTTCGCGCGTCGACGGATCCAGCGCCGAGTAGTCCAGCCCAGCCGGGGCTTGCGCCTCGGCTGCTGCCACGGGCGGTGCCACGGCCGGCGTTGCGGCAGGCGTTGCGGACGCCTCGCCACCCGGCGCAACTGCCGCGGTCTCCTGTTCGCGCTCCAGCTGCTCCTGCAACGCCACGGTTTCCTCCACCACTTGCTGAGTCGCAACATCCACGCCCGCTTCCGTTGCCCCGGCAGGCGTCGCGTCCGCGGTCGTCTCCCACGGCGACGCATCCAGCTCCGACTCCTCAGCGAACAGACCGCGAACCGTATCGGGCGCGAAAGTCAGTGCGGCGTAGACACCCACCATCACGACGATCAGGACCAGCATGACCATCACCCGCTTGTTCGATCCTGCATCAGAGCGCCGCTGCGACATAGCTTGTCTCCAGTTCCCAGTTCCAGTCCCCTGCGCCGCTCGGCTGCAGGCTCAGTTTTCGTAGCGTGGTGTAGGGCTCGACGAGCCCCAGGCCGGACAGCACCGCAATGCTCTGGCCACCGAGGCGAATGCCACCACTCGTGTAGCCCTTCTCCGGAGGCACCTGCACCCAGCGCTCCGGGTGGTCAGGCGCCTCGTCATGCTCGGGGGCCGCATAGCGAATCGATCTCGGCGTCGCTGCAGTCACGGTGACCGTCGTACCCGCATGAACGTGCCGAAGCACTTCGAGGCGCGAAAGCATCCCCAGCTGCAGCTCCTGTACGCGCGGCAGCTGTCCCAGTGCGACGGACGGGCGCGCATCCGGTGCCGTCAACGCGATGCGCACCGAGGCCGCGCCGGTCGTGATGTCGGTCGCCACCTCGTGGCCGTTGGCGGCCGCCATGGCGAGCAGCGACGACGTCGGCTCGAACCCCGCCTCGCCTGTCGCAATGCGCAGATCAAACTGCGCTTGCCCGCCCTGCGGGTCGCACTCGATGCGCTCGACCCGCCAGCCGGCATAACGATCACCGACCTTGGTGACTGCGCTGAGGCAGTTCGCGACGAGCGCCATCACAGGCGGCGTCGCGGTGTCCTCAAGCAACGCTTGCTTGACTGCCTGCAGCGCACGGACCTGGCCCAGCGTCTTCAGCCGGGCGGCTTCGGCTTCGCGAAGGATTGCAGCCTGACGCTCTGCCTCTTGGCGTGCCGCCTCCGCGCGAATTTCCCAGGCCACGTAGCCGCCGTATGCCGCCGCCGCCGCGAGGGCGACACCGATCAGGGCAGCGATCGTGCGAGGCTTCAGCCCAACAAGCTGTCCAATCTCCGCGGCTTCGGGCGCAGAGCCGTCGAAGATGTCCGCCGGGCTCTTGCGCTGGATGTAGTCGCGGAGACGCGACAGGGACATCGTGTCGATCTGGCGATCCCCGACCAGGTAGACCGACGGCGGCACCTGTCCTCCATGGGGCGAGGCCAAGGACAGCAGCTCCTGGCTCTCCTCCTCCACGCGCTCCACTGCGCGACTGTGCGTGACGACCTCGTCGGCCAGGACCTCGCCCGGCTCGACGCGGCAGATCCACCACAGGTTGTCGCCGAGGTACTCGATGGCGAGCGTGGTCGCCTCCGCTCGCTCGGCCAACCATTGGGCACCCGAGTAGACCGGGACCTTCACGCCCGTGCCCACCAGCAGGCCCAGCCGAACCGCGCCGTCATCTCGCGGCTTCAGCAGGCCGAAGCGCGCGCCACTCTTGCGGGCCTCCTGCCGCGCCCAGATGCGCGGCAACAGGTCATCCGTCGCGAGCAGCTTCCAGGTCAGGCCGTAGTGCAGCGCGACTCTGCCGACGCTTCGCCGGACGCCGAGCTCCATCAGTTCACCACGTTGGCAGTGACCACGACGACGAGCACCGTGCGACGACGCTCACCCGTGCTACCGCCACCTGCGGCTTGGAACTTCGGCGAGCCAATGCCGCGCTGGTCGTAGCGCACGCGGTCCTGCTCGAACCCGCTCAGGATCATCGTGCCGCCGCTCGGGATTCGGACACGCTGCAATGTCTGTCGCGTGTCGACCTGCGGGGCCTCGAGGCGCTCACTCTGGTTTCCTACGACGCGCAGATCCCGCAGCTGGTTCAGGTTGAGCTGCAGCTGCAGCAGGATGTCGTTGTTGCTGATCACCACAGGCAGAGCGGTGATGGAGGCGCCATCCGACACCGTTCCGAGCTCGGTGCTGATCTGGGCCTGTTGGTCATTGAGCGCGATGACCGCACGGCGGGCCAAGTACGAGGTTTCGGCGCCGACCTGGACGGGAGCGGGCTGGCCACTCAGGGTGTTGATGACTTGGCTCGTCTCGATGGACACGCGACCCTGGCGCGAGAGCGCGTTCACCAGCGCCGACGTGCCAGCGTAGTTGTAGGTCGGATCGACGATTGACACCTCAACGTTGTTCGCACCCTCAAGCGCCGTCGCAGCAATGTTGCCGACCGCTGCGTAGCGACCATTCAGGCTCTCCCACACGAGGTTCCAGTCGATGCCGTAGCTCTCTGCAGTGTTCAGCTCGATCGAGAGGACCTCGACCTTCATGTGGACCTGCCGGGTCACTCGCTCGTTGGTCTGCTCGACATAGGCGTCGATGCGATCCAGCACAGCGGCTTCGTCCGTCACGGTCACGGTGCCCAGCGCAGCCGATTTTGCGATGACGCCCTTCGGGCCGAGCATCTGCTCGATCGCCTGCGCTGCGGCGTCGAACACGTTGATCTCGGCGTCGCTGGTCGTGGTGTTGCCGCCCTGCAGCGTGTTCTGCGACCCGCCACCCGCCCCACCACCGCCGCCCACGCCGCCACCGCCACCGCCTGCCCCACCCGCGCCGGCACCACCCCCCGAGGATTGGTTGCTGATGGTCGCGCTGATATTCGAGGAGCCGGGCAGCGCGTGGATCGCCCACGTACGCGTGTCGCGATGGAACACGGTGATCGTGTTGCCGTCTTGGCGCCAGCCATTGCCGGTCCGCACAGCGATCAGGTCCAGGAACCCCCGGAGCTTGCCCTCGTACTGGATCACGAACGCAGCGCTCCCCGCGCCCTGTCCCATGGGCGGCGTCACGGGCGCACCGATTCCTCCCTGCTGTGCAGCGGCCGCTTCCTCAGCAGCAAGGAAGGCAGTGCCGGGGTCGTACACCGCCTGCGCCGCTGCCTCCAGCGCATCCGCAGTGATGCGGACCGGCACGCCGTACTCGGTCGTGATGAATTCGGCCAAGCCATTCAACGTAACCGGATAGATTCGGTTGAAGTTGACGTTCTCGTCGAGACGCGCGTCGAGTGTCGAGGGGTCGCGGCGCGTGAAGCCCTCGCCACCGATGTAGATCTCCTGACTCACTTCGAAGTACGGCTCGGCGATGCTCTGGTGCGTCGCACGGACATCATCGATACGGCGCTCTGCCCCGCCAACGCGCGCCTCGATGTCGCGCTGGCCCGGTGTTGCACAGCCGGCAAGCACGGTCAGGCTGCAGGCCACAGCCAGAATTCCAAGGCGGGGGCGGCTCATGGTGCGTCTCCAGCAGCGTCGGTGACTTCGATCACCTGATTGGCGTAGACGGTCGCCTTGATGCCTGGATTCTTCCGCCATGCCGCGCGCATCACCTGGCGCGCCGCCTCAACGAAGGAGGTGCCAACGGGGAAGCTGACGGCGGCCTCGATCGGGTAGTCCCGCTTCGTGTTCCAGATGAGCTTGTAGCCCGCCTGCTCCGACCAGCGCTGCAATGCGTCGCGCAGCGTGTCTCCCGGTCGGAGCGTCCACTCCTGGCCCTCCTGCATCAGGTACGCGCTCAGCTCCGGGGGGAGCGGAGCCGTTTCCGGTGCGGTGGTGCTCTGGCTTGCAGACGGCGTATCGGCTGCGAGTGCTGTCGCCAGAACATCCAGGTCAACGGTTTGCGCGCCCGCAGGGGCGCTGAGCAACAGGGCCATGGCCACTGCCGCCCCACCTGCCTTTCGTGTCATCGGGTGGTTCTCCTCGTGGATGCAGCCACTGTAGAGGGGCGAGGTGCGGCCCACTTACGGAATACCCCCGGTTTTTGGGGGGATTTCCGACAGTCCGCGCTCTGCTCTCAGTAATGGCTTATCCATGTGCCTCGTGGCGTTGAGCGCGACGGGCCTTCCCGGTTGTCGCGCCATCTGACTCTTGTCTGCGCCGGTCAGTGCTCCGATGGATGCCCTGTGCTCACGCCCATCCCGGGCCCGGTCGCGAGGTCGGGTGCTGGCGCGCGCCGATGCGACGCGCCACGCGCTCATCCGCTCGCTGCCTGCGCGCTGCGTGATTCGTCTTTGGACGATTGCTCAATGGCCTCAATGCGCAGGTGGACAGCCACGAAGGCCTGCTGGATCAGATTCGCGTCGGCTGAGTTCAGGGCCATGTCGTCGCCCTTGCGCTCGATCTCCGTCAGCAGCACGGTGAGCTTTGCGCCCGCAGGGCCGTAGACCTGTCCGTGCTGCGGCAGCGTTGCAACCGCATGGGCCAGCGCCGCGGAGGCCACTCCGATCTTCGCTGGCCGCAGGCCATAACGACCATCGAAGAGCTCCGGTCGCGGATCCCATGTCGCCGCAACGATGCGGTTCGCGACGAACCCGGGCGTCTCCAAGGCACCCCACGGCATCTTGGTGCCCACGTGCTCCAACAGACCCTGTACGACTGCAGCGGCCTCGGCCTCCCTGTACTGACCAAAAACGCCCTCAAACACGATAGCCCTCATGCCCGAACTCCCCGCAACGATCGCCATCTTCGGCATCCACGGGGCGGCCGGGATCATACCCGCGCCTGTTTGAGTATTCTCGCTAAGTTCGCCTAGCGGACATCGAGAGCAGTTGCGTGCGTCAGCAACTCGCGGACTGCCGTGGTCACGGCGGCCTGCAATCCGAGCTTTTCGTGGATGGTGCGGCGTGCCCGGTAGTGGAACACCGGCAGCCCGCCATGCGCTTCGGCCACGTGGTCTTCCAGGACGGCCACACCGTCGATCAGGCCCAACTCCTGTGCTTGGGTGGCGGTCCAGACCCGACCACTGAAAAGCTCGGGGTTGTCCTGCAGCCGCTCGCCCCGGGAGGCACGCACATCGGCGGCGAAGGTCTGCCCGACCTGGTCAACCACGTCCTGCATCGCCGCGTCCTGCGCCGGGGTGTTCGGCACGGTCAGTGCGTTGGCCGTCTTCAGCGGGCCACTGGCGAACTGCCGCTCGGTGATCCCGATCCGCTGTGCCACCTCGCTGGCGTCGTAGGTCGACACGACCGCACCGATGGAGCCGACCAGGGCATACCGATTCGCGACGATGGTGTCGCTGGCAGTCGCAACCAGGTAGGCGGCGCTGGCCCCCATGGCCTCGATGACCGAATCGACTCGCAGCTCGGGCCGGGTGCCGCGGCATCGCCGCACCGCCGCGCCGATGCGCTCGGCTTCGCTGGGGGAGCCGCCCGGGCTGTTGATACGCAGGATCAGGCCACGCGTCAGGGGGTTGGCGCAGGCGTCATCGATCAGCGGGACGATCCTCGCCGCCGAGGCGTCCGCCTCGGCTTGGATCGGGCCTGAAATCGAGACCACGGCGACGTTCGGGCGACCGGGCCCCACAGTCGGATCAAGCAGGGGGGCATAGAGGGCGAGGTACATCGCCGCGCCGCCCAGGCCCGCCGTCAGCAGCAGGGTCCGCTTGATGGTGCGCCAGCGGGTCTCCGCCCGGTGGTGCTGCAGGTAACGCCCGGCGAATTCCTCGGCCAGATCCGCGAGTCGGTCCTGGGCGGGACGCTCGGGGGTGTCCGTGGTCTGTGTGTCTCGATCCTGGTTCATTCGCTAACCCCTCCTTGGGCCATGTCCTCGGGCAGGAGCCAGTCCGACTCCTGCGTCCCCGCTCTGGGAGCGGCAGCCGCTCGCTGCTTGCGGCGCTTGTTCTGCCAGCGCGTGAGTTCCAGCGCGTCCTGCGCTGCGGGCATCCAGCGCTGCAGCTGGTCCTCGATGCCCAGGATGAAGTCGAGATACTCGGGCGCAACTTGCGTCAGGAGTTTGGTCAGGCGCTCGCGTGCACACCCGCGGCCGTTGCGCTGGACCTGTCGCGCGTACCACCTGCCGCTCGGGTCTCGCTTGATGAGGTGCATCCACGCAATGGTCGGCTTGACCTGATTCATACGGATGCGGAGCGCGATCGGGCAGAAGCCTCGGCCGGCACCGAGCGAGCGGGCGATCTGGTTCCTGCCCTCGGTGAAGGCCTGCTCCAGTTCGTTTGCGTTCTGGCGGACCTGTTCACGGAGGCGGTCCGTCAGCTGGTCGATGGCTTCCGCGGTTTCGGCGAAGGAATCCGCACTCTTGGGGATGTCGTTTTTCATGATTGCTTATGGCCACTCAGATTTGGGTCATACCGCGCGCGCGCCGTGCACATGCGGGTTATGTCAGAAGGAAGTGCGTGGCTATATGTATAGAGGCGAGAGCCCCCGAGTCGAGGGGTTGACAGCACAAGGGCGCGACCGGGGGCATCCAGATGGAGGCGAGTGGCGTCTAGAGTCCTGTTTCTACGTGGTTTTTTTGCCCCTAAAGGGCGGCTGAGACGAGCCTTTCCCTGCGTTTTCCGATCGCCCTGGCTTGCGGCGGTGCTCTCCGCTGGAGCAAATGCCTAGATCCTTGTTTCTACGCGCTTTTTCAATGTTTGGGCCAGTTTTGGGCCAGCCGTGGGCCAGTTTTTGCCCAATGCTGGTCCGGATTTGGGCCAGCTTTGGGCCAGATCTGGCCCAATCACTCTAGAGCATTGTTTCTGCGTGGATTTTTGCGTGGCCGTGTCCATCGCTCTACATTGTGTGGTGGCGCTTGCCGCAAGTTGCAGGGGTGTCTGTCAACTGCTCAGTCTCGGGGTTGGGCCAGATCTGGCCCAGTTCTGGGCCCGTTTTGGCCCACGTCCCAACTTGCAAGGAGCATCCCAGAATGAGCACTGTCCTCGTCGGCCTCGATATCGGTTTCGGCAACACCAAGATCGCGCATCAAATTGGTGAGCCTGGTCCGGTGCAACTTCACCGCTTCGCTTCGGGCGCCTGCCCGCTCGACGTCCTGCCGGTGGCTATGGATGGCAGTCGTAACCTCTGCGGGGGGCGGCGGGTGTTGGTGCACGGTGAGGACTGGGTGGCCGGCCTCGACTCGCACTACATGAGTGGCTACACCCGCCCTCTCAGTGATGACTACACGCGCACCACCGACTGGCTCGCGCTGGCACACGCGGCGCTCGTGCACATCGGGCAGCGCCGCATCACTTGTCTGGTCGCCGGGCTGCCGGTGTCCGAGTTCTACACGCCTGGCCGCCGCGAGGCGGTTGTTGAGCGGCTGCAGGCGGTGCATCGCGTCGGCGCGGAGGCGACGGTCGAGGTGCAACAGGTGGTGGTCGTCCCGCAGCCGCTGGGCGCCTACGGAGCGTGGTTCACCCAGCACGAGGCTGCGCGCGGTCGCCCGATGGACCGCGATGCGATGGTGCTGGTGATCGATCCGGGCCACTACTCGGTCGACTGGGTCCTGATGCAGGGGTCTTTGATCCGTCGACAGTCCAGCCACTCGAGCACGCTTGCGGGCTCCGAGCTGTTGCGCCGGGCGAGCGTTCTGCTCAAGGAGCGCCATGGCCGGACGGTGACCGTGGATCGCCTGGAGGCGCGTGTGCGCCGAGACGATCTGAAGATGGACATCAGCGAGGAGATCCAGATCGACCTCGCCGAAATCCTTCAGGAGGCGGCGCTCCAGGTCGTTGACGCGGTGATCCGGGACGTCCGCGGCTCGCTGAAGTCGGTGACCGAGGCGCTGTACGGCATCGTGATCGCCGGGGGCGGCGCGCCGATCTACGCGCCGGCGGTGGCCGCCGCGTTCCCGGACGTCAAGGTCTATCGCCTGCCCGACTCGATCATGGCGAACGCGGTGGGCTTCCTGCAGTTCGCCCGACATCTGCGCACCCAGCAGGCCGCCTGATGCCCCGGCCGCACTTCACCCGCGACGCGTGGGGCGACGCGCTACGGGCGCTGCTTGAGCCCACGGACGGGCGCAAGAAGCCGAAGTCGGCGAAGCAGCGCTACTGGATGCTGCTCGGCGCAGCGGCGGAAGCGCGCGGGTTCGCCTGCGTTGTCGCCGACGACGGCACACTCGGGTTTGTCCAGCCCACGGACGGCGACGTCCGCCCAAGCGATGCCTGGGTTCGATTGCCCGGAGCGGATCACTCCAAGCCGCGGGCTGTTCCTTCGGCCGATCGCGTTTCGTCTGGGCCTCTCCTGGTATCGAGTCCGCAGGTCCTGTCGGCAGCAGCGGCCCCAGGGGGTGGATCGGTTTCGCCGTCCCTTGGGGATCTCGCGTCTGCGCCCCTGATACCGGAGCCCGATCCACCGCCGGGTCCGACCACGGCCCCGCACGGCGCATTCTTCGTCGACATGGTCGCCGGACTGGGTTGATCTCATGCTCGGCACCCTATAATTTTGGCTCGTGCCAAAAAAATACCAAACCACTCCGCGAGCTCAGCGCCGCTCCAGGCCTGAGCTCGCGCGCCTTCCGGCCTTGGGGCTACGCCCCTATCTCTGCCTCGATTCAGGCCAGATGCCACTGCCCCACCCTGCCCCACGGCCTCTCGTGGCCCTGCGCGGGTCCGCCGACTTTGACCCGCCGCAGGTCTTGCTGGGCCGCTCTCGATTGAGTGTTCCCGCGGGCTTGGTACCGGTGTGGCTGCTGCAGCTGTCCGACGAGCAGGCGGAGTTGGTCAGCAGCTCTGACTTCGAGCCCTCCCCTCGCCCGTCCGCGGTCGCCACGACCTGCCTGGCCCTGTGGTCGGCGGGTCTGCGTCTACCCGCGATCAGCGAGGTACTCGCCTTGGGCGTCGGCGCATCGGTCGTCCAGCGATACATCCGGGCCGCGGCCATGCCGCAGGCCCTGCTGTCCCTGCTGGACCGTGGCCTCCTGACTTGGGGACACCTCCGCTTGCTGGATCGCCTTCACCCGGAGGACCGCATCGTCTGGGGGGAGCGAACCGTCGCTCGGCGGTGGTCGGTGCGCTCGCTCGCCACGGCCTTGTCGGGCAGGCAGGCGGCTCCGCCGTCCCCAGACCACGCTCACTTCGAGCGCCTGCTTCGAGAGGCGTTGCAGGCTGATGGGCTTCAGTTGCTGTCCACAGGCGATGACGCCTACGCCCTGGAACTGAACTGGTCGTGGTTGCCGGCCCTGCAGTCGGTACTGGAGCGACTCGGCCAAGCCCCCCTCCTCGAGGACGCGGACGCCCTCCCCCGCCGCCCTCGATCCGTGCGCATCGAGCTCGACTCCACCGACGAGTTGCATGCTTTGGTCAGCCACTTGCTGCCTGAGGCTTAACTGGAGAGCAGTCAGCGCCGGCGGGTTTGCTCGGCCCCGGAGACCGCGGAGATCCGAAGCTGGTGGTCCTGTCGAACCCGCGCCATGGGTGGCCCCATCTGCTCCCCGGATGACGCTCCGCAGACCGTTACGAGAAGGGGGGGTCACCCGCGCAACCTTCTGATCTGGTGGCCTTTTTTCTCCAGAATTTGACGGTCAAATTTTGGAGAGATCGCCCCATCAACCCGCTTTCGGACCCCTGCCTCGGTTGGTCCCATGCCACGCGCTCAGGGCCTCGAGAGGGTGGCTCTTGAGGCCGGCTACCGGTCGATCGGTAGTGGTCGGTGCGCGCGCTCGCCACGGCCTTGTCGGGCCGGCAGGCGGCTCCGCGGTCCGCAGAACACGCTCATGCTTCGGGAGGCTCTGGAGGCTGATGGGCTTCAGCCACTGTCCACAGGCGATGGCAGCTACACCTGGGAACTGAGCTGGTTGTGGTTGCCAGCCCTACTGATCTGTACTGGACCGACTCGGCCAAGTCCCATCCAGGAGGACGCGGACGCCCTCCCCCGCCGGCCTCGATCCCTGCGCATCGAGCTCGATTCCACCGACGAGTTGCACGCCTTGGTCAGCCACCTGCTGCCTAAGGCTTAACTGGGAGGCCGTCAGGGCCGACGGGTTTGCTTAGCCCCGGAGGCTGCGGAGACTCCGGAGACCCGACGGTGGCGGTCGTGCCGAACCCGCCCGCAATGGGGGCTATCTGCTTCCGGCAGACGCTCCGAAGACCGTTACGGAAAAGGGGGGGTCACCCGCACAAACCTATGATCCAGTGACCTTTTTTCTTCAGAATTTGACGGTCAAATTCGCCGGAAGTCGCCCCGTCGGCCCCGCGCCAACCTCTGCCGCGGTTGATCCCATGCTCCTTGCTGGCGGCCACGAGAGCCAACCCATCTGGGCCGACCACAATCCTCGCGCGCAAAAAAAGGCCCGCGCGTGGCGGGCCTCTGGGAGTTGCTGGCGGCGATCTAGTCCTTGACCGCCTCGTCCGCGAGCTTGCGTGCGTATTCGAGAATCTTGGTTCGCATCGACGCAGGGAGCTCCTTCGGCAGAACCAAGTGGAAGGCGTCGCCTCGCTCCACTTCCCGGATCTTCTGGACCAAAGTCTTCTCTGCCTTCGGACGCTTCAACACCTCTTTCGCGCGCTTGAGCACGGCAGCAATCGGGCTGGGCGCCCGAGGATCGAGCTTGCTGATGTACTCGACGAACTCTGGCTTCTCATAGACCTTGAGCAACAACGTCACGTCCCGGTGCGCCACCGCGACCGGATCCTTGATGCGCTCCCACGTGCCCTTGGGCGCGTCGTCGATCAACCGAAGCAGACGCGACACGTCACCTGCGTTGCGACCAAGCCGCTCCGCCAACTCCTTCTGGCTGCCATAGCGCCCGGACTCCATCATCTTGACGAGCTGGAGAGCGAGCGAGTACGGGCTCTTGTCGGCGCGCTTAGCGTTCTCGGTGTCGTGGATGAAGTCGGCCATCGCATCGTCGACTTCACGCACAGCGCAAAGCGCAGTCTTGTGACCCAGCTGCAGCAGCGCGCGGAAGCGGCGCTCACCGGCGATGACCTGGTAGAGCGTCGGACCGCCACGTACCTCGCGAACGTCGATCGGTTGCAAGTTGCCCTTGGATGTCTCGATCGATGCAACGAACGCCTCCCACTCCGGGCCGGCGAACTCGTCCGGGTGCCGCTCGTAGCCAGGCCGCACATGCAGCGTGGTCACTGCAATTGGCATGGTTGCCTTGACGGGCAGCTGCTCGATCGCTGCCTTCAGCATCGCGGCCGGGCCCGCTGTTTGTACCTTCGGCGAAATGGGGCCGGTGGTGGATGCTCTCGCCGCTTCGGAGTCTGCCCCCTGTTCCTGCAAGCGCTTCTGTTCCGCCTGATGCCGGGCCAAAGCCCTCTCACGAAAAGTTGCCATGACCAATCTCCTCAGAACAGGTTGTGTTGCGTGGCAGCGGCAGCACGTACCGCCACGAAAATCTCGTTGTGCACTGAGCGCAGAATCTTCCGCGCCTGCCGGGCCGACGCAGGCGCAGAAGACAGATCGTCATCCAGCTGCTGCTCGAAGACAGTGGCCGCTCCACCGGCGGCGCGCTGCAGCGCTTCAAGACGCGGCAGCTTGTCGGGCAGAACGAAGCTGGCGATCTGCTGGCGGACCGCGAGCTCGTTGAGCTCTTCGGTGTAGGACGACTGACGCATGGTCGGCAGGACGCGGAACCACTTGAGCGGCAGAGAGAAGCTCTTAGCCAGCGTTTCCAGCCACGCATGCGTGGTGACCGCGAAGCTCTTGAGCGACTCCACGTCCAAACTCCGCATCGGGCACGGGATCAGCAATCCTTCGGTCGCCAGCAGCGTTGCCAGCGTTGCCAGCGACAGCGTCGGCGCGGTGTCGATCACGACCATGTCGTACTCCGCACCATCGAGCGAACGCAATGCGTGTCGAAGGCCAAGCCAGAACGTCGCCTGTTTGCCGGCGGCACGTGCGTCCGCAAAGTCCATGATCATGGCGAAGTCGCCCTCTACCAGATCGGGGGCGGACGGCACGATGTCGATGGACGACCAATGGGTACGGCGAATCAGCGGCCGGATGTCGGTGGTTTCACCCACAAGGACTGATGCGCACGTCATGTCCTCGTTGATGCCCAGGTTTGAACCCTCGACCAGAATTCCCTGATCGTTCTGGACCAACATCGATGTCGTCGCCGATGCCTGGGGGTCGAGATCGATCAACAGCACCCGGTAGCCGCGGGTCGCTGCATCCATCGCGAAATTGACCGCCGTCGTGGTCTTACCGACGCCCCCCTTTTGATTGGCCACCGCCATGATGTGGGGCGGGGCGCCCTTAGGCACCAGCCCTTCACCAAGGTGCCGGCGGATACGCAGCATGTCGTGGCTGAAAAACACCCGCAGACCGCGATCGTTGCGCGAAAATCCGGGCTCCTCGGGATTCGCTTGAAGCAACTCCTCTTCGAGCCGCTTGAGCGTCGAGGCGCTGATGTCTAGCACCTGAGCAGCTTCGGCCGTCTGCATCGGGATCTCCAGACGGGTGCGTCCATCCGGCGGCGCGGCCCGTTTGCGGATCGATTCCGCCGACGCACTCAAGCCACGCGCAATTGCGCCGATGGCCTCGATCACCTGATCTGACGAGGTGAAGATCGTGACACGCGAGTCTGCGTGTTTCGCCTCTTTTTGACCGACTGCCATGGGCAATTCTCCTCTTTGGTCGTCCATATTGACGGGGGGCGTTTAGCCATGGCTAGTATAGCCACGCGCCAGACCGCGCACGTTGGGGACACCAAGCCCGTCACCGGAGACACCACCGACCAGGCCGAGAACTGCAAGCCCTGAAACGAAAAACCCCCCGCTTGCGCCAACAAGCGGAGGGTCGATCGAAGCTGAGCTATTAAGCGCTTTGGGTTACGTCTAGAACCCTAACGCCGAGAGGTTGTGGAAGGCCTCGCGCGTTATTTTACGGACGTAACGCACAGCGTCAAGCGTTTTCGCGCCTGAAATTCAGGAGCGACCTGTGTTTACGTCCAAAAATCTGCTGTCTATGGCCACGTCGGGGCTGCGCCTCGAACACGTGGCTGTCCTTTCGTTTCTGTCCGAGCACGCCGAAGAAGGGGAGGGGTTGCAACCCACCTGCTGCCTCCCTCTATGGGATATAGCCAATCAATTGAGCCTTTCGATCGATCAGGTCAAGCGAGCGATGCGGGCACTGACCGCCGCCGGCGCGATCGCGCGCCGACAAGCCGTCAAGATCAAGGGTGAGGCCGCGCTGACGGTGCTCACCGAGCGGGCTGTCGCGTGGCTGCAGGGCAGGGCAGGGCGAGCTACGCTGCCTGGGCACTTGCCTCGGGCGCTGCGCGACCTGCTCACGTTCTGCTCTCCCGAGTTCGTCGGGCATGTGGCTCAGGCTTGGGACCGCTACGAGCTCCTGCCTGAGGCCGCCACGCCGCCTTCGGGATTGACTGCATCCGACTACGCCTCAATCCGGCGAGCACTGGCTGAGCGCATCGCCGAGCGCGCTGAGCTGCTGGCTGAAGCTACCGCCGCACAGGCCGCCGACGACGCGCTCGCCGAAGAAGGCAAGGTCCAGATCCGCTGCGCCGACGGCTATGTCGTTGTCGACCGCGCGCCGTTCGCCGCGCAGAAGGGTGCACTGGCCGCTGTCGATCTCCGCTTCGTCCGCGATGTCCTGCACCGCGTCGCGGAGCGCGCCCCTGGCCTCGTCACCGTGGATGCCGTGCCCAAGCTCGTGGCCGAGGTCGCGTACAGCCGAGTTATCGGCTACGTCAGCCGGCATGACGCAGAGCGCGCGCAGCGGGCTCTCGTGGCTACGATGGCGCGCGGTACGTGGAGCCGGCCGAAGGGCATCAAGCCAGGTTTCTATGCGGCTTCCACCGCTGCAGTGAGGATATCCACAGGGGTGCGCGAAACGCTCCACTAAACAACGGTTCTCTAGAGACAACAGCAAAAGCAAACAGCTGTTGGCGATGCACGCACCGCACGCCTGTGGATACCAACCCCGCACCCCGAGACCCATGACCGATCGTTCGACCGCAAATGCGCTCCAGCTCGTAGCCGGGGTCCTGTTCGAGCGCCTGACGCCCGCACTGGCCGACCAGCTGCGCCTGAAGGCTGTCGACGGCGGCGTCGCCAAAGTGAGCGCCACGAACCTTGTGTTCTACGAGATTGGACTCGAAGCGCGCCAAACGATGCTGCAATCCGCCCTTGCCGCCGGGCTGCCTATCCAACGGATCGACGTCAGCTTCCAAGGACACGGCCGCACCGCCTCCTTTGCGCCGTTAAACCAGGTGCTGGATGGCATTCCCCTCAAGCCTCGACCCCACCGCTCGCCGGGTGCGGGCCTCGGAAACGACAAACCGGTCCTGCCCACGAGCGTGATCCAGCACGCCCAGCGGCTCCAACAGCTGGCCGGTCGTCTGATCCCAGCCCTGCCGCAACCGCTGCCGGCCCATGTCCGCCTCGGAAATCTCCGCGAGGACGGTGTTCTGGTCCTTCTGACGACAAGCCCAGCTTGGTCGGCGCGTGTACGGATGGATGCCGGACGCATCCTCCAGATCGCAACTGGACTCGGCCTGCAGGTCAAAGAGGTCCGTGCCAAGGTCGTGCTGGATCCCCGGCCGCCGGGAGACCGCACCTGACGCTCGCAGAGAGGCGTCCATGGCAGATGCGTTCCCAGGAAACGTGGAAATGTCGCAGAAAGCTGGAGATATCTGATATCTTCCAGCTCGTTCGATGCGGCACTCCCCTCGAAGCGCGCGCACGTCATGACCGATTCCCAGCAGTTCGATCGCCCAATCCGCGAGCTCAACTTCGCCGTCTGGCAGTTGGCACGCGACATGGCTCGCCAAAACATCCCGTACGCACGGCGCGCGTTTGGCTTGCCGGAACTCCAAGCGCGACGGCTGGCCGAGCTTGAAAACCGCGAGCTGCTGGCCCTGGCCGATGATCCCCAGCCTCACTGGGAGATCCACCATCCGCGCCAACTCGACGCTCTGCTCGACGTCATCAAGCCGATGGGCGAACCCGCGGAGCCAAACCACTTCCGCGCCGAAATCAAAGAGCTGAACCTGAGCCTCTGGCACCTTGCGCGCGACATGGCGCGCACAGACCCGGACATCGCCCGGCGCGTTTTTGGCCTGAAGCCCAATCACTGTCAGCGCCTCGCGCAGCTCAACCTCAAGGAACTGCGGGCCTTGGCTGACGACATGCGGCCGACCTGGCAGATCCACCTGCCCAAGAGCATGGATCTCCTCATTGGGCACGTCATCGCCAAGCGATCCGAGGACCGGATGCGCCTGGTCCGACTCTCCGTAATGAGTTCGCGCATTCCCGCGCTCTCATTGGAGGACCTATGACCGATGACTGAGCTCAAGCTAACGCTGACCCAACAGACATCGATGTTGGCGCTTCGCTCGATGCGTGCAGCGGACGACCTGGTCGTGATGCGATACATCGTCGAGCTCCTCGCGATCGAGGCGCGACCGATCCTCATCGAGCGGTTGACGGGATACCCCGCCAGAGCGGTGAAAGCACTGCACGCCCGCGAAGTCGTGCGCCCCCCGCAGGGCCGCTACCCGCGTGCACTCGGGCGGCTGATCGACCTACCCGTGGTCCACCTCGAGCTCTCGATCTTCCTCGCGCATTTTCGCAACGAACACATCGTCGATGCGGCCGCTGCGAAGCTTTCGCCCAAGGACGCCCCCGTGAGTGCGAGATCCTTCCTCGCGGCCTACAAGGAATACACGCGGAACGTCATATCCGGCGAGCCACTCCCGCCCGAGACACTGATGTGGCTCGCGGACTCCTGGCTCGCCGACGAGATCGCGCTCGAACGCTGTCCCGTCGACGAGACCCGCTACATCCGCTCCACCGAGGCAATGAAGCTGCGCTGGACGATGGGCAAAGGTGACTGCCCTCTCTGCCGGAGCCTGCCCACCACCTCCATCGCTCGGCGGACCCTCCGCAGCTTCGAAATCGAGCGGGCCAAGGACAACTTCAAGCGCGAGCTCGCGAAGCTGAAGCCCAAGGCAGGGGACGCGACCGACGCTGGTCCAGACGACTCCGCGCCCGAGCAGGACTCCTGACTTCCAGATATCCCCCCTGAAACCCGGGGTTTAACGGAAATGGGTGCGACACGCGGTTGGTAGCGTGGTCGCATGTCAGCCATCTCCAAACATCGCCTCCTCGGCGCCTGCCTGCTGGCGCTCCTATCCTGGCCGCCGCTTGCTGTCAGCCAGCAAGCCCGCGAGCCCGACTACTACGAGGACCGCGCCCGCGGCTGGTTCTGGCGCGAGGTCCGTCCTGTCGCCAAGCCCGCGACTCCGACCCCCAAGCCACCGCCGCCGACCAGTGGGGTAGGGCAGGGGACGGATACCGCGCCGGCGCCGGCACCGCTCACGTCGGAGTGGATCCGCCAGAACCTGGATCGCTACCGCGATCTCGCGATGGACGATCCCACGCCCGAGAACGTCGAGCGCTACATGCTGTTGCAGCGCTATGCGGTCGACAAGGCGGATCGCTTCAGCACGACCTGGATGCAGGTCGTTCGGAACACGCCCTACCTGGACGAGTCGATCAACCGCCCGTTGTCGACCGCCGGGAAAAACACCACTCAGGCGCAGATCCTCGAGTTCCGGTACTCGCTCCTGAAGAAGCTCGCCGACCGCGGCATCGGCATCTGGTACTTCTACCGGTCCGACTGCCCCTACTGCGTCCGTCAGGAGGCCTCACTCGCGATCGTAGAGCGCGTGCACGGGCTGCCGGTCCTGCCGATCTCGATGGACGGCTTGCCGCCTCCAACCGACGCCTTCGCACGCTACGTGCTCGATTCCGGCCAAGCGCAGACCTTGAGCGTGCGCGGCACCCCGACGCTTTACCTCAACAACACAGCGGATGGCTCCGTCGAACGATTGACCGTTGGCCTCCGTGCCGCGGACGAAATCGAAGATGCCCTGATCCACGCTGCACGCCGCGCCAACTGGATCACCGAAGAAGAGTTCGTCCGAGCCACACAGGGCCGGGCCTTCCCTCTGCTCGTCGACGGCGAGCCGCCGCCGGCAGACCTCGCCAACGACCCCGACATGCTCCTCGCCTACCTGCGCGCGACGGCAGCGCCCGATCAGTTCACCCCCATCGAACCATCCCGCTCACCTGGAGCCGCCCGATGATCCGCTCCCTTGTTCTCCTCGCCTCGCTCCTGCTGCTGTTCCTGCCCGGGGCCGCCCATGCGGATTCGAAGACGGTGCGTGCCATGCAGGAGCAGTTCAACCAGATGTCGAACCTGACGCCGCCCGGTGCGGCGATGGGTGCCCGCCGCGGCGTGATCAGCGGTGGATCCATCAGCATCCGCAACCGCATCACCCAGTCAGGCGCGATCAACCTCGTCTCGACCCAACCCCTCAGCTTCAACACGGGGGATGGGTGCGGCGGCATCGATCTCTACGCAGGCAGCTTGAGTGCGGTCAACGGCGACCAACTCAAGGAGGTCGGCCGCCAGATCGCATCGCAGGCCACGACCTATGCGTTCCATCTGGCGCTCGGCAGCCTGTGCTCCCAGTGCCAGAACATCATGCAGCAGGTGAACGACATCCTGCAGGAGTTCAATTTCCAGCTGCAGGACACCTGCACCTTGGCGAAGGGCATCGTCCAGCTGGCGCCCGGCGACCAGGAAGGCGACAAAGAGCGCAAGGAGATACAGGCCGGCTTCCAGTCCATGTTCAGTGGCGACAGCGCCGACGCGTTCCGTGCATTCGGCCGGCCGCGTGCGGGCGCTGAGACACCCACCCAGCGACTGCAAACACGCGGTACCGAGGAAGAACGCGAAGCGGTCATTCCGGGCAACCTCCTCTGGCGCGCCATGCGCAAAGCCAACGCTGGCGCGTGGACCAGCGTGACCGGAGGCGACGACAAGGCCTTCATGGAGGAGCTCCTGAGCCTCGTCGGCTCGATCCAGATCTGCCACGCCACTGACCCGCAGTGCCAGAGCTCCGGCGCCGATGCTGCCTCCACGCTCACGCGTGAGATCCCGCCGATCCTCAGTCTCGCTGCCTTCATCGAGGGCTCTAACGCGAGTGGCACCAGCACGCAGAACGCGCCTAACATCACACGGTCGCAGGTCTACTTCTGCAGCGACTCGCAGAACTGCCTCAACCCGCAGTCCGGGCCTATGCAGTTCAAGGGGATGCGCACCTACATCCTTGAGGCGTTCAATGGCACCCCGGGCGGTGATGGCGGGATCATCGCGAAGCAGACAGGCGACGCCACTGGTGAGATGACGGCCTTCCAGACTGCGATCCTCGGCTACCACAACGAGCTCGGGGCCCTGATCACCCAGGCGATCACCGTGCAGCCTGACGGCACCCATGCGCGCATGATCGTCCAGGAGTTCAGCAGCCAGATCGCCGCCGAGTTCACCTACGAGTTCCTGACCGAGATGCTGCGCTCCATGCGCAGTGCGGTGGCGCTCCACATCCATGACGCCAGCAAGGCCACGCAGATCCAGATGATCGAACGGGCCCAGGCGCGCCTTGACCTCGAATACAGCCAGATCCGGGCGAATCCGCAGACCGTCAACATGATGGTTGCGCGCGCCGACCAGCTGACCCGCTTCGGCGTGGGTGGCACGCCGGGTGCCCAGCGAGGGGAGACGCCGCGCGCCTCGGCGGTGCTCGGGGGGACCCAGTAATGGATTGGAACATTCAAGTCCTCGGGTCCTTCGAGTTCGTCCGTGCAGTCTTGAACGGCGCCGCGATGTTCGGCAGTGGCGGGGCCGGAGGCTATGCCTCCGTCGCCGTCCTCGGTGCGGTCATCGGACTACTGATCGCCGCCGGCAAAGCCATCATCAGCGCCGGGAAGGAGCTCGAACTCCACATCATCGCCGTCTCGGCACTGCTCTTCGCCCTCATGTTTGGTTCGCGCGTGGAGGTCGTCGTCGAGGGCGTTCTGCCCGGCCCGGATGGGCAACCGCAGATCGACCGCGTCGCCAACGTGCCGATTGGCCTGGCGGTGCTGGGCCACCTGATCAGCAACACGGGCCTCTACTTCGCGCAGGAGATGGACACCGCCTTCAGCACTCCCGGGTCCAACAATGGCCTGCCGCTGGCCTCGGGGGGCTTTGGCCGAACCCTTGAACTCCTGCGGGCGCCGCTGGCGCTGGCAGACCCGCGCAACCCCAGCCGGGAGCTCGCGGTGTTGCGACAGAACGTGCAGAACTACTTCAGCGCCTGCAGCCTGCGTCACATCCGCCGCTTTGGCCGCAGTGAGTCGCTCTGGACCGAGCCCGACTTCCTGGCGCAGCTGCGCGCTGATGACCAGACGGTTGTGATGCTCCGGCTGACGCAGTCGGCGCCCGAAACCCCGCATACGTGCTCCGATGCGTGGACCCGGCTTGGTCTCAACTACCAGGTCACTGACCCGTTCCTGCGCGACGCGCTCAACAAGGGCATGGGCGCACGGGTGAGGGAAGAGGGCGAGCTTCAGGACGTCCTCGAGGAGATCAACACTGCATTGCGCTCCTTGGCGGTGAGCAACCTCGACAACATCAAGGCGGAGCGCATCGCCGTTGCTGCGCTGGCCGTGGGCGCGATGGATGTCGGCGTCATCGAGGGCCTGCGCAACGACCCGCGTGCGATGCAGTCGCTGATGATGCAGCAGGCGTCTCGCCAGCGTGCGGCTCAGTGGGCGGCAGAGGAGGGCATGTTCCTCAAGATCATTCGTCCGATGATCAGCTTCTTCGAGGCTCTGACCTACGCCCTGGCGCCGATCATGGCGTTCCTCATTGGATTCGGAAGCTTCGGTATCCGACTCGCGGCGAAGTACCTCGTGCTCCCGATCTGGGTGGTGCTCTGGATGCCACTCATCTCGATTTGCAACCTCTACACGAACCGCATGCTCGGTGGCGTCCTTGAACGCCTTGATGCTTCGATTGCTGGCGGCGCGAGCCTCGCGCAGATCCAGTTCCTGTTCGAGGAGACGGTGAGGATCGCTGGTGTCGCCGGCCTGCTGACGGCCGGCGTGCCCAGCCTGGCCATGATGCTGCTGTTCGGTGGTGCCGTCGCCGCGAGCGCCTACGCGAACCGCCTGCAGGGGGGCGACCACGTCAACGAAAAGATGGTGGCCGGCGACAACGCCACGCCGGGTGCTGCGCTGCGCATCGATGACACCCGCGCCATGTCCGCCATGACGGCGCAGGCGCAGACGGGTGCCGCTGGCTTTGCCTACTCGCAGAGCGCCATGGGGAGCGCGATGGTGCGCTCCGCGGCGAGCCGGACGCAGTCGGCCCAGGAGTCCTTTGGCTCGGCGATCCAGCTCGCCTACAAGGACACCGCGGGCTTTGGGCTCGAAGCCAAGGAGGGCTTGCGGGCTGCGGAGACCCGGGCCTTTGAGGAGAGCCGCGGGGAGACGGCTGGGTTCCTGCAGTCCGTTGGTTTCAGCCAACAGGAGCTCGCCAGCGCTGGCCTTACTGATCGGGAACAAGCCGAGTTTGCGCAGACGCTATCAGGTGGCTTGAGGGGACAGGACGTTGCTGGTGCTCTCGCGGGCTCAGCCATTGGCGAGAAGCTTTCAGCGCTGAAAGGTCGAGGCTCCGCTGCCGGTGCGATCGTTGGCTCTCTCCTATCGAACGCAGGCGCAGGTGTGCAGGATCGCGCAGTCAAAGCGCAGGCTTTGTCGCGCGAAATCTCTACATCAACAGGTCAATCAGAGCAGCAAGTGCGCGATCTTGCGGATCGCTACAGCTCCCAGCTGTCCCATCGCATCGGGCGCGAGGTAGTCGACGAAACGGGCAGCAACGCCAAGCTGGCCGAGGAGATCGCGCGCAGCAATACCCTCGGTCAGCAGTTCCAGGACGTGCAGACTGCGCAGTCCGCCTACGAGTCGGCGCGCCAGATGGCCAACTCCTTCGGGTCATCCCAGACTCTCCCCGAGACCCAGGCAGTCTCAGCGCTTCTGGGGTCAATGGCCCAGCGAGCCACGCCATCGAGCCCGGTCGATACCCAACTTGATGCACTCTATTCGCAGGTGGCCTCCGCTGTCGGGCCTCAGGCAATGCGCGCTGCCGAGAATGGCGTGGCGCTCAATAGCGGTTTGCCTCAAGGATCTCGCGAAGCCACGGCAGCGGCCATCATGCGCGCCGCCTTCTCCAGCTCGCCCACGGCGAGTGGGGGGGCAGCACATCAGGAAGCAACCGGCGAGATCAGCCGGCTTGTCTTCGGCGACCCCGGGGCTTCGGCACCGATGTATGGCGCGGGCGCCTATGCCAACGGCAATCCCGATCAGGCGCGGGCAGTGGGCGGAGCGAGCCCGGGGGACATTGGCATTGGGCACACTGCGGCCGCGGCCAACGCAGGGTATGTCGAACGCGCGGCTAACTCGCAGATCAACATGAGCGGCGAAACCATCGACAGCCGGTCCGCAGAGGCCATGGCTCCCATCGAGAGTTTCGGCGGGCCGCCGCCGGCGGGCGATTCGGGCATTCGCGATCGCGTCATGACTGCGGACTCGCCTGCGGAAGCAGAGGGCCTTGATCGCGACGTACGGGCGGCGATGGGCGAGCCCCCTCGCGAAGGTTCGGTCGAGCCTCAATCGCGATTGGAGGAGCTGCACGCCTTGAGGCAGACGCAAGGACTGACGATGGAGCAGGCCGAGGAGTACGCCGGTCTCATGCAGACGCACACCTTCAACGAGGTGTTGGATCTGGTGACTCCGGTTGGTGACGCCAAGGCGCTGGCCGGTGCTGCGGGCGATGTCGTCAGTTGGGCAACCGGACGGTGATGGACGCTGCAGGGCCGCGCTCCTTGAGCGCTGCCCTGCAGCCATCAGTCGTTCCCATCGCGCCAGTCGCGATGGGCTTGCGTGGACTCGACGAAATGTCCGTCGGTGCCGTAGGTATCAATGTCCAACTGGCGCGCGAACTCGAGGGCGTGCGTGCGAGGATCGACGCAGCCCGGAGTGCCGGACAGCATTGCGGGGGCTCCTGCTCCCGCTGCTGAGGTCGACGGCTTCGGCGATCCACTGTTCCGCGAGCGCAGCCCGCTCACCACGCCGTGAATCGCAGCCAGAACGAACACCACTGCGAGAATGACCCAGACGTACTTCGTGATTTCCATAGCGATTCCTTCGCGTTGGCGACGGCCTTCCTAGCCATCGTAGTTCCACCTTCTACGTGCCGTCGAGCTTGTCAATTTGCGACGGTCGGGGATCGTCATCGGCCGTGAAGGTCGCAAGAGGTGTCAACCCCTTGCGGCGCTCCCCGCCCCACAGGCTACCCTGCGCGGAATTCCGCCTCGGCGGGGCCGCCGGTCTCGGCAAATTGACCACATCACCCACTCGGGGGCTCGTCCCCCGTGGGGGAAGAGTCCTCATCCGATAGGAGAGGACCATGCTGTTCAGAGATCTGTTCGTTCTGGCTTTCGGCCTTGCGGCCATAGCCGGATGCTTTGCGGTGGTCTCAGCCACCATTCAAAGCCTGTTTGCACGTACGCCGGCCGGAGGGGCTTCAGCCTCAGCGGTCGGCTCGACGCTGACACCTGACCCCGTTGCTCCCCCGCCTGCGCCCAGGGTCAACTCAGCGCTGGTTGGGCCAGCAGGTGTCGTACGCCATCCGCCGATCGTTGTGACTCCCGGCGGAGTGGCGACCACGAATACGCGGGACCTTGATGAGGCCCTGCTGGATGAGGCCCTGCTGCGACAGGGTATCGACCCGGTGCAGTTCCGCCGGGCCAAGCTTGAGGCCGCGATCCTGCGGTACGGCGCGAATCTCGTGTCCGTTGATGACATGCGCCCTCCAGTTCAGGGCGTTC
>VFQU01000616.1_pt1 | contig 29113 bp, 20 predicted proteins | sample 3512311 | NCBI WGS metagenome assembly VFQU01 (sample SAMN10412377, study PRJNA504923) | tailings metagenome | isolation source: Relicate 3 Philex TSF3 active mining site | place: Philippines: Tuba, Benguet | collected 2017-08-29
TCTCGGTCGAGACGTAGGCGATGTCGCGGACCACGGCGAACAGCAGTTCGGCGACGCCGTTGATGATCCTGCCGTCGACGAACGCCACCGCCGGCGCATTGATCAGCTCGAGCTTGATGCCGCGGTCCTGCTGGTGGACCTGGATCTGGAAGTCGGGGTAGCGCTCCCGCGCCGCACGCGGGTCGTCGGACTCGCTGCCCGAGGTCAGGACCGCCAGCGCGCATCGGCGCAACAGGTCGTGAAGTCCGCCGATCGATGCGTCGCGCAGGCGACTGACCTCGTGGCGGGACAGGACGTCGAGTCCGCCTCGGGGAGAGATGCGGGCGTTGACGGTGGGCAGCGGAGTCATGCGGCGCTCTGGACCTGATGATGGGGCCGCGCAGGATGACACAGGGCGGGGCAGCGCCCAAGCGGTCGCCCGCTTCGGGTCCGGACCGCGCCCGCCCGGCGTCGTCCGGGGAGGCCACAAAGCGAACGGCCGGCTTGCGCCGGCCGTTCGATGCATCACGCGCCGATCCGGATCAGAACCGGTAGCGCAGGCCCAGCATCACCGACCAGCGGGAGACGGCCGTGTTGCCCTTGTCGTTGTTGTTCTCCTGGATGCCCGGGCTGTCGGGATTCCGGAAGTTGTACACGTAGCGTCCCGTGGCCGGATCGATACCGGCGTAGTTGGCCACGCGCTGGGTCGAGAAGAAGCCGAAGTCCTCGATCAGGCCCCAGTCCGAGTTGATCAGGTTGCCCACGTTGAGCAGGTCGAGGCTCAGCTCGAACTTGTGCCCGTCGGCAAACCCCGGCAGCTCCTGCGTGAAGCGGACGTCGAAGCTGTTCACGAACTTCGCCCGGCCGATGTTGGCGGGAGCGACGCGACCGGCGTAGGCCAGCAGGTCGGGATTCTGCTCCAGCCAGTCGAAGAAGGCCGCCTCCATCTCGGCGCCACCGGTGAAGACCACGTCACCCGGACCCGCGGGGACGTAGAACAGGTCGTTGGTCGCCTGGGAGTCGCCGTTGATGTCGTTGAAGTAGATGTAGCTGAACGGGCGACCGCTGCGGCCTTCGTAGAACAGCCCCGCGCCGGTCTTGAGGTCGGCGAAGAACTCCTTCTGGAAGGTGAGGTTCGCCGTGAACCGGTTGCGGATGGCGTAGCGCGAGTTGAACGCCTCCGGCTCATTCGGATTGAAGATGAGCTGGTTCTGCCAGTTCGAATTGTTGATCGAGCTGGTGAGCGGGCTGTACTCGGTGGCGTTGGTGTAGGTGTAGGCGACGTTCCAGCCCCAGGTGTCGACCAGCGGCTTGGCCAGGCCGAGCGTGAGCTGCTGGCTCTCGCCCTTGTCGGTGTTGCGGATGACCACCGCCGTCTCCAGACCGGCAGGACGGTTGGCGCGGTTGAGTGCGCCGTTCTGGCCGTTCTGCATGCCCTGGGTGGGGTTGGCGCGCGCCGGATTCAGGCCATTGGCATTCCAGTGCAGCAGGCGACCGTCCTGGCCGACGAAGGTCGGCGCGCCGCGGTCGATGCGGTCCATGTACAGGCCTTCCTCGTTGTCCGTGAGCAGCAGCTCGGCGGACGCGATGAGGCCCTGCCAGGGCAGCTCGTGCTCGAACGCCAGGTTGGCCTTCCACACGGCCGGCAGCTTCAGGCCGGGCTCGACGATGTCGGCGACGATGTTCGGCGTACCGGCCGAGGCACCCGGCACCGGCGGAGGCACGGTCGGGTTGAAGTTGGGCGCGTTGTTGCCGCTCAGGTTGTACTCGTCGAAGTTCAGGCCGGTGTTCTGGTAGGGGCCGGCCAGCCACACGGTCGGGCTGGCGCCCTGGAACAGGCCGAGGCCGCCGCGCAGCTGGGTGGGCCGCTCGGAATCGAAGGTGTAGTTGAAGCCGAAGCGCGGCTGCAGCAGCGATTCGTCGACGGTCTCGCGATTGTCGAAGCCGGTGATGTCGAGCAGGCGCTGGTTGAAGATCGGCTCGCGATCGAAATCGGGCATGTCGAGGCGAAGGCCGAACATCAGGGTCAGGTTGTAGTTGACCGCCCAGGAATCCTGCACGAACAGGCCGAGGTTATCGGCCTCGAAGGCCGCCGGGATGTCGTCGAAGCTGCCACCCGGGCGCGGCGTCCGGACGATGTAGTTCGAGGGCCGGCCGGCAGCGAAGGCGTCGAGGCTCGGGAAGGTCCACACGCCGAACAGGTTGCGGCCGAAGAAGTTGAGGATCTCGTTCTTCTCGTAGTCGAAGCCGAACTTGACCGTGTGCTCGTCGGCGTACCAGGTGCCGGCGGCGAACACCGTGGTCTGCTCGGTGTCGACGATGTTGATGTGGCTGTTCTGCTCGGTGCCGAACAGCAGGCCCTGATTGCCGATGTTGACGCGGATGTGCGGCAGGTCGGCGAAGGTGTCGCGGATGGCCGAGTAGTCGCGGTAGCTGACCTTGATCTCGCTGGAGAAGCTGTCGTTCCAGTCGCTGAACAGCTCGCCGACGTAGCTCTTGAAGGTCTTCGGCTGGTTGTACCAGTGGGTGCTCAGCGAGACCGAGCCGCCACCGATGCCGGGGAAGCGCACCACGTTCTGGTCGAGCTCGCTGTAGCGGAACGCGGCGCGGTGGTAGTCGTTGATGTTCCAGTCGATCTTGGCGGCCTTCTCCTCGATCTCGGTGGTGGCATCGGGCACGCCGAGGTCACCGATGTCGATGCCGTACTGGTCGCGGGCGATCTGCTGGGCGCGCGTGATGTCGGCCTGGGTGATCTGACCACGCCCGAACGGCGTGTCCCCGAGGCCGACACCGGGGGCGTCGCGGGTGTACTTCTCGTAGTTGACGAAGAAGAACAGCCGATCCTTCAGCAGCGGGCCGCCGAACGTGCCGCCGTAGGTCTCTTCGGACTCGAAGCCGTTGAACTCGACCCCACGCAGGTCGTCGCGCACCCAGTCCTTGTCGCGGTAGGTGTAGTAGACCGACCCGCCGAACTCGTTGGTGCCCGAGCGGGTCACCGCGTTGACGACGGCGCCGGTGGCACCCGCGATCGTCACGTCGTAGTTGGCGAGGTCGATGTTCACCTGCTCGATGGCGTCGAGCGACACCGGCTGGCGCTCGGTCGGCAGGTTGTTGGCCTCGAGGCCGAACGGATCGCTGGTGCTGACGCCGTCGATGCGGATCAGGTTGTAGCGGGTGTTCTGTCCGCCCGCCGAGATCGCGCCGTCGGCCTTGCTGACCTGCGAGATGCGCGGATCCAGGCGGATGTAGTCCTGCAGGTTGCGGCCGGAGGACGGAAGGGCGGCGATCTGGTCCGCGTCGACGTTGGTGCCGGTGCCCATGCGGTTGGGCGAGAACACGTCGGACATGGAGGAGGCCGTCACCTCGATGGCGTCCAGCTGCGCGGTCGGCAGCAGCTCCAGGCTGACGTTCGAGCCCTCGCCCAGCTGCAGGAAGACGTTTTCCTGGACCTCGCTGCGGTACCCGTCCTTGATGACCGTGACCGTGTAGGGACCGCCGACGCGCAGGCCGCGGGCGCTGTAGCGGCCGTTGGCGTCGGTCGTGGCGCGGCTGGTCGTACCCGAGGGCGTGTGCACGATGATCACTTCGGCGCCGACGACAGGCGTGGCTTCGCCCGTTTCGATTCGACCGTTCAGGGTCGAGGACGTCTGCTGCGCGAAGGCGGGAGCGGCGGCCAGCGCGACGGCGAGGCCGATCGTGAGGCGCGACAGCCGGAGCTTGCTGCGATTGGTCATGGTGGGAGCCCTATCTCGATGGTGACGTTGGGTGAAGCCTGGGCGGCATCCTGCCGCGACACCCCGCTCGGCAGCTTCGCCGCCGGGGCGCGGAATTCTTCAATGGGGTGCGGCAACCTGCGCTTGCGCGAAACAAATCCCCTGCAAATCCGCAGGTTAACCAGAGTTTAACACGGTAGCAGCGGGCGATGACAGATTTGTTTCACGCGACCCGCGACGGCTCGGCGCATCTGCGATCGGCGTCAAGGTATCGCGCCCGCTTGGCCGGCTTCAGGCGGGTGAGATCGACGCGGATCAGTCCATCGACGCAGTTGCCGAAGGCCGCATCGATGCCGAAGTCGAGAGAGCGTACCCCGTCCGGCTCGCACAGGTCGACGTACTGGCGATAGAGGATGGGCAGCGACGCCCCGCCCTCGTCCAGCCGCTGCTTCAGCCACTGCATGCCGCGGCGCAGGTCGAGCTGGGCAAGCGCGGCACGGACCTCCGCCGCGATCGCGGCCGGCGCCTGGAACGGATTGCGCGCCCGCGCCATGCCCTCGGAGTCGCCGAAGAAGTGTCGATGGGTTTCGACGATCACCGCGCGCGCCGCCTCGGGCAGCGCGGCCGAGAGGCTGACCGGACCGAACAGGTAGCGCACGTCGGGATGGGCGCGCAGGTAGGCGCCGATGCCCTGCCAGAGGTAGTCGAGGCTGCGCGTGCCCCAGTGCCGCGGGTGGACGAAGCTGCGGCCGAGTTCGACGCCCCGATCGAGGAACGGCCGCGCCGCCGGCGAGTAGTCGAACAGCGAGGCCGAGTACAGCGCGCCGATGCCGTGGTCGGCGATCACCCGCGATGCCTCGGCCAGCCGGTATGCGCCCACGATCTCCAGCCCCGCCTCGTCCCACAGCACGATGTGGCGGTAGTGGCCGTCGAAGCGGTCGAGGTCGCGGCTCGCCCCCGTGCCCTCCCCCACCCGACGGAACGCCAGCTCGCGCAGGCGGCCGATCTCGCGCAGGGCGATGCAGCCCGGGGCCGGATCGAGCAGCAGGATGCGCTTGCCGTCGCTGGTCTCGCCCAGCCGCTGCGCCGCGGCCAGGGCACGCCGCACCGCCAGCGGCGACTCGGGGTGGGCGATGCTGCTGCCGGTGCAGAACAGCGGTGGCTTGCGGGTGGCCAGCCGGTACACATGGCGACGCATCGCGTCGGCGATCGCCGGGTCGTTCGCCCCGACCGCCGACAAGGCGGTGGCCGGAACCGGTGCCCCGACGGTGAGGCTGATCCGGTGGTCCATGGCACCGAACATCTCGCGCGGCAGCATCAGGGTGGCCAGCGGCTTGGCGAGCATCGACAGGCCGTAGAACGCCGGGGAGTTACGCGCATCGATATGCACCGGCAGGACCGGCGCGCCAGAGCGCCGGGCGAAGCGCAGGAATCCTTCCGACCAGCGACCGTCGCGCACGCCGTTGGGACGGATCCGGCTGACCTCGCCGGCCGGGAACACGATGACCGCCTGCTCGCGCTCCAGCGCGCGATAGGCCGCGCGCAGTCCGCCGCGCGCGCCGCCGCCGAACACGTCGCAGGGCAGCAGCAGGTCGTCCAGACCGTCGAGCTGGCGCAGCACCTCGTTGGCGAGGATGCGGACGTCGTCGCGGACGCCGCCCACCAGGTCGAGCAGGGCCAGCGCATCGAGCGCGCCGAGCGGGTGGTTGGCGACGATGACCACTCGCCCTTCCGCCGGGATGTGGGCGCGATCGGTCGGTGCAACGCGGTAGGAGAAGCGCATGCGCTCCAGCGCGCGGGCCACGAAGCCGAGTCCGCGCGCGCCCTCCAGCGCCCCGAGCTCGGCGTTGATCCTCGCCTCGCAGGCGACCCGGCGCAGCAGGTCGACCACCGGCCGGCTGACGACGCGGCCGCGGCCCTCGGCCAGGCGCGGAAAGGCGCTGTAGAAGCTGCGTTCGATGCTGATCATGGCGGCACCCGGTGGACGACCGACACGCTGCGCGGTGGATGCGAAACCTCGATGACAGGTTTCAGCGGCGCCCCCCGGCGGCGACGGCGGATGCCTCGGCGTCGTGTCCCAGCCAGACCTCCACCCGGCGATTGCGCAGCCGACCCTGCGCGCTGTCGTTGGCCGCGACCGGCGCCGCACCGCCCATTCCGCGCACCCGCGCCGGCGCGATTCCGCGGGCGACCAGGCGGTCGGCGACCTCGTCGGCGCGGTCGTTCGACAGCGTCAGCGACAGGTAGGGCAGCGTCTCGTCGGCATCGGCGAAGCCGAACAGGAGCAGCGGCGGCGGCCGCCGGCCGGATTGGCGCAGGAAGGCCGCGAGGCGATCGAGGTCGCGCTGGCCCTTGCTGTCGAGGCGGGCATTGCCGCTGTCGAAGCGGAAGTTCAGCGACAGCCGGCGCGCGCCGGCCACCAGCGATCGGTACTCGGCGGGCACATCGGGCCGCACGGCAGCCGCGTAGGCGCGGATGTCCTGCGAGACGAACCCGCTGCGTTCGACCAGCGCCTGGCCCGGCGCGTCGAGCGCGAACTCGACGAACGCGGCGGCCAGCGGTGTCGGCGCCGCCGGCAGGTAGAGGTACAGTCGCCGCGACAGCGGATAGTCCTCGACGGCGACCTCCTCGCGTCGCGGGTCGACGGCCGCGCCGCCGTCGGCGATCGCCAGCGCGCGCACGCCCTCGACGCCGGCCAGCCCGACGAAGCCTATGGCGTCCGGATCGGCGGCGACCGCCGCGGCGAGCTGCGCGGTGCTCTCGTAGCGCACGGCCAGCGAGGACAGGGGATCGTCGCCCAGCACCAGCGTGCGGAACGACTCCCAGGTGCCCGAGCGATCGTCGCGCGCGTGCAGGGCGATGCGCCCGCCGCGGACCCCGAGATCGGGCCAGCGCGAAACCTTGCCGGAGAACACCGCGCGCACCTCGTCCTTGCCGAGCGCGCGCAGCGGATTCGACGGATGCACGATGATCGCGAGGCCGTCGAGGGCGAGGACGATCTCCTGCTGCGGAGATTCCAGGCGACCGAGCACGTCGCCCGGATCGTCAGCCGGCTGCGCCGGCCGCGACGACATGGCGATGTCGGCGCTGCCGGCAACCAGGTCGCGGAAGCCCGTGCTGGAGCCATGGGCATGGATCTCGACGATGCGCTGCACGCCATCACGGACTCCCCGCACCTCGACCTCCTCGAAGGCGCGCTCGACCCGATCGATGCCTTCGAAGCCCTCGGCCCGCAGCCATGCCTCGGCGAGGGCCGGCGCCATCCGTTCGCCGATGGTGTTGGATCCGTGCAGTCGCAGTCGCTCTTCAGTGGTCGGCGACTGCGCGGCCACGGCGTGGGCGAACAGCAGCAGCAGGCAGAACGACGCGCGCATCGGCAGACTCCGGATTCGGCAGCCGCGGAGTCTGGTCGGCGGATGTGACGCGCAGATTGAAGTGGCTTGACGGAGAATGGGCGACGTCCATCCGCCGGGAGAGCGCCATGCTCGTATCGATCGCCCCGAAGCTGCAGGATCTGGGCGGCTTCCAGGTCGGCCGCCTGCTGCCGTCGGTGCTGCGGCGCAACGTCGGACCGTTCATCTTCCTCGACCGAATGGGGCCCGCCCGTTTCGCGCCGGGCGAGGGCATCGACGTGCGGCCGCATCCGCACATCGGGCTGAGCACGCTCACCTACCTGTTCGAGGGCGCGATCCGCCATCGCGACAGCGTCGGCAGCGTGCAGGACATCCTGCCCGGCGACGTCAACTGGATGACCGCCGGTCGCGGCATCGTCCACTCCGAGCGCACGCCGCCCGCAGTGCGCGACGCCGGCCACGCGCTCGACGGACTGCAGTGCTGGCTGGCGCTGCCGCATCCGCACGAGGAGACCGATCCGGCCTTCCATCATTTCGATGCCGGCGCGCTGCCGGTGATCGAGGCCAACGGCGTCTGGCTGCGCCTGGTCGCCGGCCACGGCTTCGGGCGCTGCGCGCCGGTGCCGGTGTCCGGCGACACGCTGTTCGCCGAAGTCCGCCTCGAGGCAGGCGGCGCGCTCGAGCTGCCGGACGAGCACGCCGAGCGCGCGGTCTATCCGCTCGACTCCGGCCTCGCCATCGACGGCGTCACGCTCGCACCCGACGCGCTGCACGTGCTGCCGGGCGGCTGGATCACCACCCTCGCGGCGGAACGTCCGGCGCGCTGCGTAGTGCTCGGCGGTGCGCCGCTGGATGGTCCGCGGCACCTGTGGTGGAACTTCGTGTCGAGCTCGCGCGAGCGGATCGAGCAGGCCAAGGCGGACTGGCGCGAGGATCGCTTCGCCGCGGTGCCGGGCGAGAGCGAGCGGATTCCGCTGCCGGAGCGCTGAGGGCGCGAGCGAGAAGTAGGGTCGCGCCTTCCGGCGCTGGCACCGGCCACGGAACCTGGCGGATGCGTCCCGGGGAGGAGCGGCGGGAGCCGCGACCATGGTCCGCGATCGGCGCGACGGCCGACGGTCGCGCCTGCCGGCGCTCCTGCCGGCAATCCTGCTGCGCGCGACTCAGGCGCTCCGCACCTGCTCGTCGGCAAACCGCGCCAGCGCGCCTTCGAGCAGGTCGAACAGCTCGTCGATCTGCGCCTGGGTGATCACCAGCGGCGGGCAGATCGCGATGACGTCGCCAGGCAGTGCGCGGACCAGCAGGCCGGCTTCCGTGGCGAGCGCGGCGACGCGCATCGCGGCCTTGGCCTCGGGCGCGAAGAACTGCCTGCGCGCCGGATCCTTCGCCAGCTCGAGGCCGCCGAGCAGGCCGACGCCGCGGGTGTGGCCGACGAACGGACGCTCGGCCAGCGCGGCCAGGCGCTGCTGGAAGTGCACGCCGACTTTCGCCGCGTGCGCGACCAGGCCGCGCTCCTCGAACAGCTCGAGGTTGCGCAGCGCCACCGCGCAGGGCACCGGATGGCCCGAATAGGTATAGCCGTGGGCGAAGGCGCCGACCTTGCTGCTCGGCTCGACCAGCGCCTCGGCCATCCAGTCGGGCACCGCCACGGCGCTGATCGGCAGGTAGGCCGAGGACAGCGCCTTGGCCATCGACATCGTGTCCGGCCGCATCTGCATCGCCTCGCAGCCGAAGTTGCTGCCCAGGCGGCCGAAGCCGGTGATCACCTCGTCGTCGATCAGCAGCACGTCATGGCGTTCGAGCACCGCCTGGATCTTCGGGAAGTAGCCGCGCGGCGGGACGATCAGTCCACCGGCGCCCATCACCGGCTCGGCGATGAAGGCGGCGACGGTGTCGGGGTCCTCGCGCAGGATCATGGCCTCGAGGTTGGCGGCGAGGCGATCGGCGAAGGCGTCCTCGCTCTCGCCCGGCTCGGCGAAGCGATAGTGGTGCGGGCAGTCGGCGTGCAGCACGCCTTCGATCGGCAGGTCGAAGTGCTGGTGGAAGTTCGGCAGGCCGGTCAGCGAGGCCGAGGCCAGCGTCACGCCGTGGTAGCCGCGCTGGCGGCTGATGATCTTCTTCTTGCGCGGCCGGCCGACGGCGTTGTTGTAGTAGCGGACCAGCTTGACCTGGGTGTCGTTGGCGTCGGATCCGGAGTTGCCGTAGAAGATCCGCCACGGCCCGGTGTGGCGCCGGCTCTCGGGCAACCACTGGTTGAGCTTCTCGGCCAGCAGGATACCCGGCTCGTGGCTGCGCGAGGCGAACAGGTGGCCGTAGGCGAGCTTGCTCAGCTGCGCGGTGGCGGCATCGACCAGCGCCTGCTCGCCGTAGCCCAGCGCCACGCACCACAGGCCGGCGAGGCCTTCGAGGTAGCGCTTGCCGTGGGTGTCCCAGACGTAGATGCCCTCGCCGCGCTCGATCACCAGCGGACCCGACTGGCGGTGCGCGGCGAAGTTGGTGGCGGGATGCAGGACGTTGTCGAGGTCCTTGCGGGCGAGCGAATCCATGGCGGCTCCGGCGGTCATGCGGCAGTGCAGCAACGATAGCAGGCGATCCGATCCGATCGCCGGAATCGAAGGCTCACAGCAGCGCGACCAGGTCCTTCTCGATGCTCTCCGGCGTATCGGTCGGCGCGTAGCGGCGCAGCACCTTGCCGTCACGGTCGACCAGGAACTTGGTGAAGTTCCACTTGATCGCCTCGGTGCCGAGCAGGCCCTTGGCTTCCTTCTTCAGGTAGCGATACAGCGGATGCGCGTTGCCGCCGTTGACCTCGATCTTGGCGAACAGCGGGAAGCTGACGTCGTAGTTGAGCGAGCAGAAGTTCCTGATTTCCTCCTCGTCGCCCGGCTCCTGGTGGCCGAACTGGTCGCAGGGGAAGCCGAGCACGACGAAGCCGCGATCGGCGTACTTGCGCTGCAGCGCTTCCAGCCCGGTGTACTGCGGCGTGAAGCCGCACCTGCTGGCCGTGTTGACGACCAGCGCGACCTTGCCCTTGAAGTCGGCCAGCGACTGCTCGACGCCGTCGATGGTGGTGGCGGAGAACTCGTGGATGCCGGACATGCGCGCCTCGCTGCTGACGGGTTGGAAGGGTCGGGCGCATTTAACCACCTCCGTCCCGGTTTTCGCGGCGCGATCACGGCATGCTGGCGACGGCTGTGCAATGATGCGGCGCAGCAATCGGCCGAGGGAGCCCGACCTTGCTCTACCGCATGCATGAGTTGACGCGGGCGATGATGAGCCCGTGGGTATACGGCGCCGAGGCGGCGTCGCGGATGTTCGGCGAGCCGCAGAGCTGGATGTCGCGGCTGCCCGGCGCGCAGCGCGTGGCCGCCGGCTACGAGCTGCTGCATCGCCTCGGCAAGGACTACGAGAAGCCCGAATTCGGCATCCGCCAGATCGAGGCGCATGGCCACACCCTGCCGGTGGTCGAGATCGAGGTCGAGCGCAAGCCGTTCTGCCGGCTGCTGCGCTTCAAGCGCTACAGCGACGACGAAGCGGTGATCCGCGACCTCAAGGACGACCCCAAGGTGCTGGTGGTGGCGCCGCTGTCCGGCCACCATTCGACCCTGCTGCGCGACACCGTGCGCACCCTGCTGCGCGACCACAAGGTGTGGATCACCGACTGGGTCGACGCGCGCATGGTGCCGCTGGCCGACGGCGCCTTCCACCTCGACGACTACGTCGCCTACATCGAGTCCTTCATCCGCCGCCTCGGCGCGGAAAACCTCCACGTGATCTCGGTCTGCCAGCCGACCGTGCCGGTGCTGGCGGCGATCTCGCTGATGGCCGCCCGCGGCGAATCGACGCCGCGCAGCCTGACCCTGATGGGCGGGCCGATCGACAGCCGGCGCAGCCCCACGCAGGTCAACAACCTCGCCACCACCAAGCCGCTGAGCTGGTTCCGCAACCACGTGATCCACGAGGTGCCGGCCAACTATCCGGGCCGCGGCCGCAAGGTCTATCCCGGCTTCCTGCAGCATGCCGGGTTCATCGCGATGAATCCCAACCGCCACGCCGAGTCGCACTGGGACTACTACCAGGACCTGGTGCGCGGCGACCTCGAGGACGCCGAGAGCCACCGGCGCTTCTACGACGAATACAACGCCGTGCTCGACATGCCGTCGGAGTACTACCTCGACACCATCCGCGTGGTGTTCCAGCAGCACCTGCTGCCGCGCGGCCAGTGGGACGTCGCCGGCGAGCGCGTCCAGCCCGACGCCATCCGCACGACCGCCCTGCTCACCATCGAGGGCGAGCTCGACGACATCTCCGGCCTCGGCCAGACCCAGGCCGCGCACGACCTGTGCCGCGGCCTGCCGGTGGCGCGCAAGCGGCACATCACCGCCGAGGGCGCCGGCCACTACGGCATCTTCAGCGGCCGCCGCTGGCGCGAGGCGATCTATCCGCAGGTGCGCGAGTTCATCCGCGGCAGCGGCTGAAGTTCCGGTAGCCAGTTCCAGTTCCAGTGGACGGCCGCGAGCGACCAGCGTTGCGGCTCTAGACTGGCCACTGGAACTGGCCACCGGTACAGCGCTTCTCCATGCCCAAGACCTACGACCGCGCCTACTTCGACCGTTGGTACCGTCCGCCCGGCGGCGATCGCGAGGCTGCCGCAGCGCTGAAGCGCAAGGTGGCGCTGGCCGTCGCGATGGCCGAGTACTGGCTGGGCCGGCCGCTGCGCTCGGTGCTCGACATCGGCTGCGGCGAGGGCGCCTGGCGGGCGCCGCTGCTGCGGCTGCGCCCGGGAGTCGACTATCGCGGTCTCGACAGCAGCGACTACGCGATCGCCCGCTACGGCCGCAGCCGCAACCTGCGGCGGGTCGACTTCGCCGCGCTCGCCGAACTGCGCTTCGAGCGCACGGTCGACCTGCTGGTCTGCTCCGACGTGCTGCACTACCTCGACGCGCGGACGCTGCGGCGCGGGCTTTCGGGCTTTGCCGAGATCGGCCACGGCGTCGCCTGGATCGAGCTGTTCTGCCGCGGCGACGGCGCCGAGGGCGACGAGGTCGACTGGCATGCGCGGCCGGCGGCGTTCTACCGGCGCGCCTTCGCCGAGGCCGGACTGCTCGCGGTCGGCTGCCACACCTATCTGCTGCCGCCGCTGCACGAGCACGCGGTCGCGCTGGAGCGGGCCGCGGGCGCGCCGCGGCGATGAGCGCCGCGGAAGTCACGCGCGACACGCCCTACGCGCGGCTCGACCCGGCCGCGGTGATCGCCGCGGTCGAGTCGCTCGGCCTGCTCTGCGACGGCCGCGTGCTGGCGCTCAACAGCTTCGAGAACCGCGTCTACCGGGTCGGCCTCGAGGACGCCGAACCGGTGGTCGCCAAGTTCTACCGCCCGGGTCGATGGACCGACGCCGCCATCGACGAGGAGCACGCCTTCGCCGACGAGCTGGTCGCCGCCGAGCTGCCGGTGGTGGCGCCGCTGCGCTTCGGCGGTGACTCGCTGCACCACCACGACGGCTTCCGCCTCGCGCTGTTCCCGCTGCGCGGCGGGCGCGCTCCGGAGCCGGGCGATCGCGACACCCTGCGCCAGCTCGGCCGCCTGCTCGGCCGCCTGCACGCGGTGGGCGAGCAGAAGCCGTTCGCGCACCGGCCACGCCTCGACGTCGAGCGCTTCGGCGACGCGCCGGTCGATTTCCTGCTCGAGCATCACTGGCTGCCGCCGGAGCTCGAGGACAACTTCGCCGAGCTCGCCGACGCCGTGCTCGGCCGCGTCGAGTCGGCGTTCGATGCGCTCGACGGACTGCCGTGGCTGCGCGTGCACGGCGACTGCCATCCGGGCAACCTGCTGGCCCGCGGCGAGGTCATCCACATCGTCGACCTCGACGACTGCCTGTCGGCGCCCGCCGTGCAGGACCTGTGGATGCTGCTGTCCGGCCCGCCGGCCGAGCAGCGCCAGCAGTTCGAGTGGCTGATGGAGGGCTATGGGCGGTTCCGCGCCTTCGAGGCCGAGGCGCTGGCGCTGGTGGAGCCGCTGCGCGCGCTGCGCCTGCTGCACTACCACGGCTGGATCGCGCGGCGCTGGCACGACCCGGCCTTCCCCGCGGCCTTCCCGTGGTTCGGCGAGCGCCGCCACTGGGAGAGCGTGATCGGCCAGCTGCAGGAGCAGCTCTCGGCGCTGCAGGAGGGACCCGGCTGGGCGCCATGAACGGTCCGGCGACGATCGCTTGACCTTGCCATCATGGGAAGCCCCAGCCTGCGTCCATCCCCTCGCAGGAGCCCGCCATGAACATCCCGCTGCCGACGCCGCCGGCTGATCCCCTCCCCACCATCCGGTTCGGGGTGAACGGAATGACCTGCGCCTCCTGCGCCGGCCGCGTCGAGAAGGCCCTGGCGCACGTGCCGGGCGTGCTGTCGGCCAGCGTCAACCTCGCCACCGAGACCGCGACCGTCGAGACCGACGGGACCGTCCCGGCCGCGGCGCTCGCCGCGGCGGTCACCCAGGCCGGCTACGGCGTCGAGACGGCCGAGATCTCGATGGCCATCCTCGGCATGAGCTGCGCCTCCTGCGTCGGCCGGGTCGAGAAGGCGCTGGCCGCGGTGCCCGGCGTGCAGTCGGCCAGCGTCAACCTCGCCACCGAGACCGCGCGCCTGCAGGTCCTGTCCGGAACGCCGCAGGAAGCGCTGGTCGCCGCCGTCACCGGCGCCGGCTACCGGGTCGCCACACCCGCGGCTGATCCGGCGCCGGGCGCCGAGGTCTTCGCAGCGCCGCCGGCCGCGCTGCGCGCCGCCGCCCGCGAGCGCCGCCATCTGCTCATCGCCGCGCTGCTGTCGCTGCCGCTGGCCGTGCCGATGGTCGGCATGCCATTCGACGCGCACTGGGCCCTGCCCGGGTGGTGGCAGCTCGTGCTGGCCACGCCGGTGCAGTTCTGGCTCGGCGCGCGCTTCTATCGCGCCGGCTGGCACGCGCTGAAGGCCGGCACCGGCAACATGGACCTGCTGGTCGCGCTGGGCACTTCCGCCGGCTACGGCCTGAGCGTCTACCACCTGCTGTTCACCACGCCGCACCACGGCGAACCGCCGCTGTACTTCGAGGCCTCGGCGGTGATCATCACGCTGATCCTGATGGGCAAGTGGCTGGAAGCGCGCGCCAAGCGCCAGACCACCGAGGCGATCCGCGCCCTGCAGGCGCTGCGCCCGGCCACCGCGCGCGTGCGCCACGCCGGCGGCCACGAGGCCGAGGTGCCGGTGGCGGGCGTGAGGGTCGGCGACCACGTCGTCATCCTGCCCGGCGAGCGCTTTCCCGTGGACGGCGAGGTGCTCGAAGGCCGCAGCCACGCCGACGAGTCGCTGGTCAGCGGCGAATCGCTGCCGGTGGCCAAGGAGCCGGGCGATCGCGTCACCGGCGGCGCGGTCAACGGCGAAGGCCGCCTGGTCGTGCGCACCCGCGCGGTCGGCGCCGAGTCGGTGCTGGCGCGGATCATCCGGCTGGTCGAGGACGCGCAGGCGAAGAAGGCGCCGATCCAGCGCATCGTCGACCGGGTCAGCGCGGTGTTCGTGCCGGTGGTGGTGGTGATCGCACTCGCCACCCTGCTCGGCTGGGGCTTCGCCAGCGGCGACTGGACGCAGGCCACGCTCAACGCCGTCGCCGTGCTGGTGATCGCCTGTCCCTGCGCGCTCGGTCTGGCCACGCCCACCGCGATCATGGCCGGCACCGGCGTCGCCGCCCGCGCCGGCATCCTGATCAAGGACGCCGAGGCGCTGGAGACCACCCGCACGCTGCGCACGGTCGCCTTCGACAAGACCGGCACGCTGACCGAAGGCCGGCCGCAGCTCGCGTCTCTGCGTGCAATCGACGGCGACGAGGCCGCGCTGCTGTCGACGGCCGCGGCGCTGCAGCGGGGCAGCGAGCACCCGCTGGCGCGCGCGGTGATCGCGGCGACGACCGTGCGCGGCAGCCTGCCGGCACCAGCCGAATCCATCACCGCGCTGCAGGGACGCGGCATCGAGGGCCGCGTCGCCGGCCGCCGCGTCCTGCTCGGCAGCCAGCGCCTGATGCGCGAGCTCGGCATCGACCTCTCCCCGCTGGCCGACCTCGGCCAGGCCGAGGCAGCAAGCGGCCGGTCGGTGTCCTGGCTGGCCGAGGAGGCGAGCGACGGTCTGGCATTGCGCGGCCTGCTGTCCTTCGGCGACCCGCCGCGGCCCGAGGCGGCCGAAGCGATTCGCGCGCTGCAGTCGCAGGGCCTGCGCACCGTGATGGTCTCGGGCGACAACCGCGGCGCGGCGATGGCGGTGGCGACGGCGCTGGGCATTCCCGCCGACGACGTACGCGCCGAAGTGCTGCCCGGCGACAAGGCCGAGGTGGTCCGCGCGCTGGCCGCCCAGGGCCGCGTCGGCATGGTCGGCGACGGCATCAACGACGCGCCGGCGCTTGCCGCCGCCGACGTCGGCTTCGCCATGGGCGGCGGCACCGACGTCGCCATGCACGCGGCCGGCATCACGCTGATGCGCGGCGATCCGCGCCTCGTCGCCGACGCCATCGACATCTCGCGCCGCACGACGCGCAAGATCTGGCAGAACCTGTTCTGGGCCTTCGTCTACAACGTCGTCGGCATCCCGCTGGCCGCCGCCGGCCTGCTCGACCCCGTGATCGCCGGCGCGGCCATGGCGCTGTCCAGCGTCAGCGTCGTCTCCAACACCCTGCTGCTGCGCCGCTGGGCGCCGCGCGCCCGCCACCAGCAGAGTGATCCCCTCGCTGCTGGAGCGCGACACGGAAGTCGCGCACGCGGGTCGATCGCGTGAGCGATCGATCCGTCGGAAGCGAGTCCGGACATGTGCCGGACTCGCGCGCCGAGCAACGCACAGGAGGTGCGTTGCTCGGCTTCGACAGGAGGAGTCCACCATGGCACGCCACGTCATCCGCCCGGAACTGTCCGAGGCCAAGGGCCAGGGGTTCCACAACATCGGCGAGGCCTCGGCGCTGACCGGCGTCTCGGCCAAGATGATCCGCCACTACGAGTCGATCGGACTGATCCCGCCGGCGAATCGCACCTTCGCCAACTACCGCCTGTACAACGACGCCGACGTGCACCGGCTGCGCTTCATCCGCCGCGCCCGCAACCTGGGATTCTCGATGAAGCAGATCGAGCAGTTGCTGGGGCTATGGTCGGACCCGGCGCGCAGCAGCGCCGAGGTGAAGCGACTGGCCCAGGCGCACGTCGACGAACTCGGCGCGCGCATCGGCGAAATGCAGGCCATGCAGCGCACCCTGCAGGCACTCGCGCGGCACTGCCACGGCGACCAGCGGCCCGAGTGTCCGATCCTCGACGATCTCGGCCAGCACGGCTGAGGCCCGCGCGCACGCCACCCGCTTGACCCAGGTCAATCCACCAGGGCGCGATAGGGCGTAGTTTCGGCACATGCAGGCGACCCGGTCATCCGCCATGAACCGCATCTCCGCCCGAGGCAGACGGGCCGTCGCGGTTTGCGCGGTGCTGGCCCTGCTGCTCGGCCAGTGGTCGGCGTCGGCCCATCTGTGCCTCGCTGGCTGGCACGACAGCGCTGCGTCGACCGCGGCGACGGAGATCGGCGCGGACTGTCATCGATCGCACGCGAACCTGAAGTCGTCCGGCACCGGCCATCCGGTCGGCGCGGATGTCGATTGCAGACTGCACTGTGCGCAGCCGGATGGTTCGCCGACCTCCGTCCAGGCGAAGTCGCCACCCGCCTTGCCGTCCGGAGACCTGGCGCTGCTGGCTCTGCGGCTGAACGCTTCAGCTTCGGAGCTGTCCTTTGCCCGCGCGCAGCAGGGTCCGCCGCAGGATGCCCGGCGCAGACTCATCGAACGCGGCGCCCTGCTGATCTAGCGCGGCGCTGCCCGACACGCCGAATTGCGTCCGGTCGGCTGACGCTCCGCAGCGGACCGCCTCGGCCAGGACGCACTTCGCCGTTCCCGCCCCGCCTGCACGCCAAGGTAACGCCGCGGCTGGGCGGGCCCGCCTGATCCAGCGCAGCGCGCGTGCCGCGAACGTCGGACGCGCGCCGCCTGCCGCGGAGCCGGACCGCGCCTTCGCTTCCGGACGGACTCCGGCCGACGCCACCCGTCCATCCCCACTTCGAGGAGTACGCCATGAACCTCAGCACATCCCGGCAATCCGGAGGAATCACGCGCATCCGGCGATCCATCGTCGGCCTGCTGTTCGCCAGCCTGCTGGCTGCCGCCTGCGCCAGCGCCGCCGATTCGCCCTCGCTGCGCCACACGTTCTTCATGCGCGGCCACATCGTCGAGATGCAGGACGCCGCGCTGGTCGTCTGCATCGGCCAGGCTGACGGCGCCAGCGTCGGCCAGACGCTCGATGTCGTTCGCCATCGTCGCGTCGCCACGGGCCCGAAAGGCATGGGCCGATTCAAGCGCGAAGTGGTCGGTCAGGTACGCATCGACGCGATCGTCGACGAGCACTACGCCGAGGCGACGCTGGTCTCCGGCGAGGCGGGCCAACGCGACAGCGTCGAGTTGAACTCGACGCGCGATTGATGTGCACTGCCCGGAGCCGGCATTCGACCGCCGGCTCCGGGGTTCCTGCCGGCGCGCGCCCTCAACCGTCGACGGCCCGAATCGGCGTCGACCCATTCGCGGATCAACGGGAATCGCATGGACGAACACGCGCACCACGCCCACGCCAGTCAGCAGACCCCGGTGCCGACCGCCGGGACACGCGGCGTATCCGCGGATAGCGCTGCGCGCCGCCACGCGGGTCACGACCGCCATGCCGGGCACAGCGTGGCGATGTTCCGGGATCGCTTCTGGCTCACGCTGATGCTCACCCTGCCGACCGTGATCTGGTCGGAGATGATCCAGCACTGGTTCGGCTACAAGGCCCCGGCCGTGCCGGGCGCGGACTGGATCCCGCCGATCTTCGGTTCGGTCGTGTTCCTCTACGGCGGCTGGCCGTTCCTGCAGGGCGCGGTTCGCGAGATCGGCCTGCGGCTGCCCGGCATGATGACGCTGATCTCCCTGGCGATCAGCGTCGCCTTCGCGTTCAGCCTGGCCGTCAGCCTGGGCGTGCCCGGCACGGACCTGTGGTGGGAGCTCGCCACCCTGGTCACGATCATGCTGCTCGGCCACTGGATCGAGATGCGCTCGATCGGCCAGGCGCAGGGCGCCCTGCGGGCGCTGGCGAAGCTGCTCCCGGATCGGGCGGTGCGACTGCGCGCCGACGGCAGTCACGAGGAAGTCGTCGTCACGTCGCTGGCGGTCGGCGACCTGCTGCTGGTGCGCCCGGGCGCGGGCGTGCCGGCGGACGGCATCGTGCGCGAGGGCCGAAGTCCGGTGAACGAGTCGATGATCACCGGCGAATCGCGGCCGGTGGAGAAGCAGCCGGGCGACCACGTCATCGCCGGCACCGTCAACGGACAGGGTTCGCTGCGCGTCGAGGTGACCCGCACCGGCGAGCAGACCGCACTGGCCGGCATCATGCGCCTGGTGGAGCAGGCGCAGCACTCGCGCTCGCGCGCCCAGGCGCTCGCCGATCGCGCCGCGCGGCTGCTCGCCTATGCGGCGGTTGCCGCGGGCGCGTTGACCGGCGTGGCCTGGACCCTGGCGGGCGCCCCCTGGAGCTACGTGGTCGAGCGGGTGGTGACCGTGCTGGTGATCGCCTGTCCGCACGCGCTGGGACTGGCCGTGCCGCTGGTGGTCGCCATCTCGACCACCCTCGGCGTGCAGCACGGGCTGCTGGTCCGCGACCGCCGCGGCCTCGAGGAAGCGCGCAACCTGGATATCGTGGTGTTCGACAAGACGGGTACGCTGACCCTCGCCGAGCACCGCGTGGTCGACGTCGCGACCGACGGGCAGATCAATCCCGACGATGCGCTGCGGCTGGCGACCGCAGTGGAGCGCGACTCAGAACATCCGGTCGCCCGCGCCCTCCTGCTCAGTGCGCAGGAGCGCGGACTTTCCGTTCCTTCCGCGAGCGAGTTCCGCGCCCAGGCCGGTCGCGGCGTGGAAGCGGTGGTCGAGGGGCGCCGTTTGCAGGTCGGCGGGCCGGCGCTGCTGCGCGAAAGCGGAGCGCGCATGCCGCCGGCGCTCCGCGAGGCCGGGGGTCGGGCCGCGGATGCAGGACGCTCGGCGATCTACCTGGTCGATGCCGGCGATGTCCGCGCAGTCTTCTCGATCGCCGATGCGGTGAGACCCGAATCGAAGGAAGCCGTGCAGCGACTGCGCGCTGCCGGCCTCGAGGTGGCGATGTTGACCGGCGACTCCGCGGCGGTGGCGCGAAGCGTCGCAGCTGAGCTGGGCATCGACAGCGTGCTCGCGGAAGTGCTGCCGCAGGACAAGGCGGCGGTCATCGAGCGCCTGCAGGCCGAGGGCAAGCGGGTGGCGATGGTCGGAGACGGCGTCAACGATGCACCCGCGCTGGTGTCGGCGGACGTCGGAATCGCCATCGGCGCGGGCACCGATGTCGCAGTGGAGGCCGGCGACGTGGTGCTGGTGCGCTCCGATCCGCGCGACGTGCCGGCCATCGTCGCGCTGAGCCGGGCCACCTACCGGAAGATGGTGCAGAACCTCTGGTGGGCCGCCGGCTACAACATCGTCGCCATTCCGCTGGCCGCTGGCGTTCTGGCGCCCATGGGGCTGGTGCTGGCGCCAGCCGTAGGCGCCGTGCTGATGTCGGCGAGCACGATCATCGTGGCGGTCAACGCGCAGCTGTTGCGTCGAGCGTCGCTGGATCGCATCTCGGGCTGAGGGTCAGGTCGGCCCAGGTTCGACGGATGGATGCAGACCTGCCAGGCGCGGGTGCACGCCCGCGAGATACATTCAGGCATGCCGGAGACCCGCGTCGCCGGACGCCCTCCAGCATCATCCGATCGGGATTTGGGTGGGCTGCAGAAACGTACCGGGACCCGCCTCGCCCACTGCGACCGGCCCGACCTCCGCGAGGATGCCGCTGCGAGTCAGGCGCTCGGCTACGTCGAGATACGCGTGATTGCGCTCGAACGCGGCGAGCGCGACCTCTCCGCTCCACAGGCTGACCACGTACCGAGCGTCGGCCTCGGCGAGAAAGAGCACGCCGAGGCAGCCGGGCATCGCGCGGAACATGGGCGCCGACGCTGTCTGTGCGAAGCGCGCGTAGTCCTCGCTCCGGCCTGGCGCCACGCGGGCCGTCCAGGTGCGCACGATCATGTCGGGATCCTCGTCGCCGGCTCGGCGGACGACCGGGATCGCGAGCTCGACACCCGAAAGCGACCGCGCACTGCGTTTCGCCAGAACCCCGGCTCCGGCCGGCTACGGATCACCGGGCGACTGCCATCACCTCGGGCATTCGCGGCCGCGCGGCAAGCCTCGCGAGCGCGCGCTTGTTCGACGGAGCGCCAGGCCGCCCCATGCATTCTCGACCTCATCGCAGCGACTCCCTGACGCCAGTGAGCATGCCCGGCCCGCAGTCAGCGGCGGGGCGGGGACGACGTGATGCTGCGACCTTCCCACGCGGGAAGCTCAAGCACGGGTGACCCCGCGGTCGCCTCGGCTACCGGCGGCCGCGAGCCGATCGTCCTCGGCGCAGCGGTCGGCCGCTTCGAGGAACGGCTGGAGGTCGACATGGAGCGCCTTTTGCCAGCGGTTGACCTTGCCACGGTGGCAAGGCCGAACGTGCGCTCCACGGGGCGCAACGGCGCCGCCGCAGACGGCAGGGACGCCCGGTTCTTCGCTTCATCCGACGTCGCGAAGGCCGCATCCGAGCCACTGACCACGAAGAGGATTCCCATGTCACGTCCATCCCTCGTCAAGAATCGCCGGGCGCACCGCGCCGCGAAAACCCTGCTCGCGGCCGCAATGGCCACCGCCCTAGCGGCTTGCAGCACCGGCGAAGCCGGCGCGCCTTCCGCCACGGCCCCGATGCCGGTGCCGGTTTCCGCGCCGGACCGCCGCACCGTTCCGGTCGTGCTCGAGCTGCCAGGCCACGTGGAGGCGGTCGAGCGCGTCGAGCTGCGTCCGCGCGTCTCCGGCGCCATCGAGCAGATCGCCTTCGCCGAAGGCGCGCACGTCCGCAAGGGACAGCTGCTCGTGCAGATCGACCCCGCCCCCTACGCGGCCGCGCTGGCCGGCGCCGAGGCCGAACTCCGGCAGGCCGAGGCGCAGGCGCGACTCGCCGCTACCGAGGCTGCGCGAGCCGAGCGCCTGTCCGGCCGCGAGGCGATCTCGACCGAAGAGGTCGAACGCCGAGCTGCGCAGTCTGCCGTCGCGCTGGCCCGGCGCGATGCAGCACGGGCTGCGGTCCGGCGCGCCCGCCTGGATCTGGATTACACGCGGGTGCTGGCGCCGATCGACGGTCGAATCGGCCGCGCCGAGTTGACCACGGGCAACCTGGTCGGGCCGAGCGACCGGCTCGCCGTGCTGGTCGCCGACCAGCGTGTCTACGTGCGCTTCGACGTCGCCGAATCCGCGCTCTCCGGCCACGCCTCGAACCCGTGGCACGCCCGGTTCACCCTGCCCGAGTCGCCCGACCTGGTGTTCGAAGGCACGCTTGCCTTCCTCGAGAACGAGGTCAGCACCGGCACCGGCACCGTGCGCGCGCGCATCGCGCTGGACGGCCACGCCGCGCTGGTGCCGGGACGATACGGCCAGGTCCAGCTCGTGCTGGGCGAGCGCAAGGACGCGCTGCTGGTGGCGGAGACCGCCATCGGTGCGGACCAGGGCACGCGCTACGTGCTGGTGGTCGATGGCGAGGGCACCGTGCTCTACCGGCCGGTCACTGCTGGTGCGCGCATCGGCGACCAGCGCGTGATCGAACGCGGTCTGTCGCCCGAGGACCGCGTGGTGGTTGCCGGCCTGATGGGTGTGCGCCCGGGTATGACCGTGGCGCCCCAGGATGTGTCGGCAAAGGCCGCCGCCATCGACGGCGTCGCGCTCGCGACGCCGAGCGAGGAGTAAGCCATGGACTTCGCCAAGTTCTTCGTCGACCGGCCGATATTCGCCGGCGTGCTCTCGCTGCTTCTGCTGATCGCCGGCTTCGTGTCCATGGGTGCGCTGCCGCTGGCCGAGTATCCCAACGTCGCCCCGCCCACCGTGGTGGTGCGTGCCAGCTATCCGGGCGCCAATCCCACGGTGATCGCCGAGACGGTGGCTGCACCTCTGGAGCAGGCGGTCAACGGCGTCGACGGCATGCTCTACCTGGGCAGCCAGTCCACGGGCGATGGCGCCTACACGCTCACCGTCACCTTCGCCCAGGGCACCGACCCGGAGATGGCGCAGGTTGAGGTGCAGAACCGCGTCTCGCGCGCCCTGCCCCGCCTGCCGCAGGCGGTGCAGCGCATCGGCGTGGTCACCCAGAAGCAGGCGCCGAGCATGCTGATGGTGGCGCATCTGGTGTCGCCCGGCGATCGCTACGACCTGCTCTACCTGAGCAACTTCGCGCGCATGAACGTGCAGGACGCGCTCAATCGCCTCGACGGCGTCGAGGACACCCTGATCTGGGGCGCCGGCGAGTACAGCCTGCGCGTCTGGCTCGACCCGCAGAAAGTCGCTGCCCGCGGCATGGTGGCCTCGGACGTGGTCGCGGCCCTGCGCGAGCAGAATGCCGAGGTCGCGGCCGGCGTCGCGGGCGCCTCGCCCGGCGGCGACGCGCCCTTCCAGGTGTCGCTCAATACGCGCGGCCGCCTGTCGGATATCGAGGAGTTCCAGGACGTCGTGGTCAAGGTCGGCGAGCGCGGCGAGATCGTGCGCCTGCGCGACGTCGCCCGCGTCGAGCTGGGCGCCAACCACTACGCGATGCGCAGCCTGCTCGACAACCAGCCGGCCGTGCCGATCGCCATCTACCAGTCCACGGACGCGAGCGCGCTCGACGTTGCCGAACGTGTGCGCGCCGAGCTCGACCGACTCTCGAAGGACTTCCCGGAAGGCATCGAATACCGCGTGGCCTACGACCCGACCGTGTTCGTCCGGGCCTCCATCGACAACGTCATCACCACCCTGTTCGAGGCGGTGCTGCTGGTCGTGGTCGTGGTGCTGCTGTTCCTGCAGTCCTGGCGCGCCAGCCTGATCCCGCTGGCGGCGGTGCCGGTGTCCCTGGTCGGCACGCTGGCCGCCATGCACCTTCTGGGCTACTCGCTCAACACGCTGTCGCTGTTCGGCCTGGTGCTCTCCATCGGCATCGTGGTGGACGACGCCATCGTCGTGGTCGAGAACGTCGAGCGCCACATCGCGATGGGCAAGCGCCCGCGCGAGGCGGCGATCGCCGCGATGCGTGAAGTCACCGGCCCGATCATCGCGATCACCTCCGTGCTGGTCGCCGTGTTCGTGCCGACCGCCTTCCTCGGCGGCCTCACCGGGCAGTTCTACAGCCAGTTCGCGCTGACCATCGCCATCTCGACGGTGATTTCGGCCTTCAACTCGCTCACCCTGTCGCCGGCCCTGGCCGCGACGCTGCTGCCGGCGCACGGTGCCGCGCCGGACCGCGGCGCGGTCTGGATGCAGCGCCTGCTGGGCGGCGTGTTCGGTCCCTTCAACCGCTTCTTCGAGCGCGCCACGGGCCGCTACGTCGCCGGCGTGCAGGCCACGCTGCGCCGTTCGGGCCGCGCCCTGGTGCTCTACGGCGGCCTGCTGGGCCTGACCGTGCTGGCCTTCCAGGCCGTGCCCGGCGGCTTTGTGCCGATGCAGGACAAGTACTACCTGGTGGGCATCGCGCAGCTGCCGCAGGGCGCGTCGCTTGATCGCACCGAGGCCGTGGTTCGGAAGATGGGCGAGATCGCCCTGGCCGAGCCCGGCGTCGAGAGCGTCGTCGCCTTCCCGGGCCTGTCCATCAATGGCTTCGGCACCAGCCCCAGCGCGGCGGTGGTGTTCACGATGCTCGACCCGTTCGAGCAGCGCACCGATCCATCGCTGTCGGCCTTCGCCATCGCCGGCGCGCTCAACCAGAAGTTCCAGGCGCTGTACGGCGAAGGCTTTACCGCGATATTCCCGCCGCCGCCGGTGGCCGGCCTGGGCAATACCGGCGGCTTCAAGCTGCAGGTGCAGGATCGCGAGGGGCAAGGCTACGTCGCGCTGAACCGGGCGCTGCAATCCCTGATGGCCGAGGCCGCGAAGGACGGCCGCATCACCGGTCTTTTCAGCGCCTACTCGGTCGGCGTGCCGCAGGCCAACATCGAGGTGGACCGCGAGAAGGCCAAGGCGATGGGCGTGCCGCTGCAGTCGGTCTACGACGCGCTGCAGGTGAACCTGGGTTCGCTCTACGTCAACGACGTCAACCTGATGGGCCGCGCCTGGCAGGTGAACGTGCAGGCCGATGCGCCCTGGCGCGCGGACGCGTCCGACATCTCCCGCCTCTACGCCCGCAACGGTGACGGTGCGCTGGTGCCGCTGTCCACGCTGGCCTCGGTGACGATGGACGCCGGCCCCGACCCGGTCTCGCGCCACAACGCCTTCGCTTCGGCCGACCTGAGTGGTGCGCCGGCGCCGGGCGTCAGCACCGAGGAGGCGATCGCGGTGATGACCGAACTCGCGGCGCAACACCTGCCGCCGGGCTTCGCCTTCGAGTGGACCGAGCTGACCTACCAGCAGCAGCGCGACGGCAACGCCGGCGCCTGGGTGTTCCCGCTGGCGGTGCTGCTGGCCTTCCTGATCCTGGCCGCGATGTACGACAGCTGGAGCCTGCCGCTGGCGGTGATGCTGATCGTGCCCACGGTGCTGCTCTCCGCACTGGCCGGCGTGTGGCTGGTCGGCGGCGAGAACAACCTGTTCACCCAGATCGGCCTGATCGTGCTGGTCGGCCTGGCGACCAAGAACGCCATCCTGATCGTCGAGTTCGCCCGCCAGCGCGAGCTGGAAGGCGCCGACACGCTGACCGCAGTGCTCGACGCGGCCCGACTGCGTCTACGCCCGATCCTGATGACCTCGCTGGCCTTCATGATGGGCGTGCTGCCGCTGGTGCTGGCGTCCGGCGCGGGCGCCGAGATGCGTCAGGCCATGGGCGGCGCGGTGTTCGCCGGGATGATCGGCGTGACGGCGTTCGGTCTGTTCCTCACGCCCCTCTTCTACCGCCTGCTGCGCCGCCGACCGCTGCACCAGGCCTCGCCCGCCCATCCGGAGGTCCGGCATGCGTAAGCCCGCCCCGTTGACGGCGCTGAATGCGCTGCTGCTCTCCCTCGCCACCGCCGCGGCGCCGGGCACGGCCGCCGATATCGCCTCGGCCGACAGCCGGGCAGTGGTCCCGCCCACCTTCTCGGTTGCCGGTGGCAACCAGGTGGCGGCGTGGTCCCTGCTCGGCGACGACACCCTCGTCGATCTGATCGAACAGGCCCTGGCGGCGAACACCGACCTGCGTCAGGCGATCGCGCGGCTCGAGATCGCGCGCGCCGCACAGCACGGCATCGCGACCGAGGCACTTCCGACCTCGCAGGCCTCCGTCCAGCGGCAGTCTGGCGACCCACCGCTGCCTGCCTGGGCCGGCACCACGAGTCTGTCGTGGGAAGTCGACCTGTTCGGTCGAAGGGCGCGACTTCGCGACGCAGCGCGGGCACGCAGCGAAGGGGCGGAGGCGACCATGGAGGCGGCCCGACTCGCGGTCGCAGCCGACGTGGCGCGCACCTGGTTCCAGCTGCAGGGCATGCGCGAGATCGTCGCGCTGCGGGAGCGCTCGCTGCAGACGACGGATCGGATGGCGTCGATCGCCGGCAGCCTGGTCGAACTCGGCGACGCGCCACCCGACGTGTCCGCTCGCGGCCGCGCCGAGACGGCCTCGGTCCGCGCCGACCTGCAAAGCGATCGCGACACGGTCTTCGCGCTCGAGGCCCGGCTGGCAGTGCTGCTGGGCGAAAGTCCGGTCCGCTGGCGCGCGCCGCCATCGGCGACGCTGGCAACGCTGCGCCTGCATTGGCTCGCCCTGCCGGCGCCGGCCGAACTGTTGCGCGCGCGGCCCGATGTCCGGGCTGCGGAGCGCGAGCTCGCGGCTCGCGGCGCCGACGCACGGGCCGCATCGGCGGCGCGCTTCCCGAGGGTGAGCCTGACCGGCGTCCTCGGCTTCCTCGCGGGCAGTTTCGGTGGGCTGGGCAACGCCGGCCCGGAGACGCGCATCCAGGCCGCCAGCCTGACCTGGGACCCGCTCGCGTTGCCGCGACTCAATGCCGACGTCGGGCAGGCGCGGGCCGGTGTGCGCGTGGCGCTGGCCGCCTATGACTCGGTGGTGCTGCGCGCGCTCGAGGAAACCGAAGTCACGCTGCAGCGGCACGCTTCGGCCAGCGAGCGCGTGCGGACGCGGCTGACGGCCGCCCGACTGGCGGGCGCCGCGGCCAGCGCCGTGGAGGCGCGCTACGAGGAAGGCGCGGCGCCGTTCATGGAGGCGCTCATCGCGCGGCGGGACGCCATCGAGGCCGAACGGTCTGCGGTGGAGACGCTCGTGGAGCAACGGATCGCGGTCATCGACGTGCTTCGCGCGCTCGGTATCGCACCGACTCCGTCGTCTCTCCGCCCCGTGGGTGATGCCCGGTGACCGGCATCCATTGCGACTCGCCCAGCTCCACGGCGACGGACGCCCGGAGCCGGAGACAGGCGATCTGAACGCCGGGTCCGGGGCCCGATCGCTCGGGCTCCGGACTCGGAAGATGCGCCACGCTCAGCTGCGGCATCCGCCGCAGCAGGCGCTTCCGACCGGGTTGACGGCGGGCCTCAACGGGCGTGCCACGTAACCCGCGTCCGCCATCGCGGCGACCACGTCGGCGGCGTCGAGCGCAGCCTCCACCCGGACGACCCCCGAGGCCAGATCGGCCTCCAGTCGCGCGGACGGATCCTTCTGCTGCAACGCATGCGTGAGCGTGGCAACGCAGTGGCCGCAGGTCATCGATTCGACAGTGAATTCCATGTCATTCTCCTGTGGGTAGCGCCGTCGGGAGTGACGGCGTCGACCGAGCCTGGTGCTTCCCGCGATGGCAAGGTCAATCGAGACGGCCCTTCGATCCCGGCAATCCGCACGACGCAACCGTTGACCTTGCCACGGTGGGAACCGTCACGCTGCGCCCTTCCAAGTTCGCAGGTCGGCACGACGGTCGGCAATTCACCGCTCTCACGGGGCCACCGCATCCGGTCCGACATGCTTGGAAGCCGGTTTCTTCGCATCCATCCAGCGTACGTCGAGAGGGAGAACATTCCCGTGCCGAACCTGCCCCTGAAACCACTGGCCGCGCTGCTACTCGCCCTGCTGGCCAGCGCCTGCGCCCACCTGCCCGTCGACAGCGGACGCGACGCCGTGGCGCGACAGCTGACCGACGCCGGGTTGCCGGGCGAGCTGCCGCCGGCTTCCCCGGTGGCGGACATCCCTGCCGCGATCGCCGACCGCCTCGACGCGCCGCTCGGCGAGTCCGACGCGGTCGAGATCGCGCTGGCCGGCAGTCCGCGCGTGCGCGCCGAACTGGCGCGCGTGGATATTGCCGCGGCCGACTGGCTGTCGGCCCGCCGGCCGCGCAACCCGGGCATCGAATGGTCGCGCCTGGGCGAGGAGTACGCGCTCGGCCTGCACCTCGCGCTCGACGATCTGCTGGCGCTGCCGCTGCGCCGCGGCGTCGCCGAAGCGCAGTGGCGCGCCGATCTCGCCGGCATCGCCGCAACGCTGGCCGGCGAGGCCGCGAAGGTGCGGCGAGCCTACTGGGACTACGCGGCCGCCGAGCAGGTGGCGGCGATGCGCGAGGCGGCGGCCGAAGCCGCGGCGCTGTCCGCGGAAATGGCGCGGCGCATCCATGCGGCGGGCAATGCATCGGCGCTGCAGCTCGCCCGCGAGGAGGCCGAAGCGGTGACCGCCGCGCACGCCGCCGCGCGCGCCCGTGCCGATCGCCTGGAGGCGCGCATGCGGCTGGCCGAGTACCTCGGGCTGGCCGGCGTCACCAACCGCTGGCGCGTGCCGAGCCAGCTTCCGCTGCCCGACGGGGCGCTGCCGCCGGTCGACGACCTGCTGGCGCGCGCGCTGTCCGATCGCCCCGACCTCGCGGCGGCGCGCCACCGGCTCGCTGCCGCCGAGCAGGGCCGCCGACTGGCCGGCGCGAGCGCGCTGCTCGCCGGGCTCGAGGTCGGCGGCGAACGCGAACGCGAGGGCAGCGAGCGTCGATCCGGCGTCGCCGCCGGCATCGCCCTGCCGATCTTCCACCAGGGGCAGGCGGCGAAGGGCCGGGCGCGCGCGCGCCAGCAGCGCGCCGCGCACGCGCTCGACGCGCAGCAGCAGGCGGTGCAGCGCGAGGTGCGCACGCTGGCGAACCGGCTGGACGTGCAGCTCGAGATCGTGCGCAGCCATCGCGAGGCGCTGCTGCCGCGTCGGGCGACCATCGTCGCCCGCGAGCAGGAGCGCTACAACTTCATGCTGGTCGGCGTGTTCGAGCTGCTCGATGCGCGCCGCCGCGAGTTCGACGCGTGGGAGGACTACTACCGGGCGATCGCCCGCGCCTGGTCGCTGCGCGCAGATCTGGAGGAAGCGATCGGCGGGCCGCTGCCGCTGGCGTCGGCCGCCGCCGCGCCCGCCGCGCAGACCATCATCGCCCCCTCCCCCGGTCACGGCCCCCACGCCCACGACCACGCCACGCATTCTTCGGGAGACCGTCCATGAAGCTCAGCCGCCGCCAGGTGCTCATCGGGGCCGGCGCCGCCGCCCTCGCCCCGGCCATCGTCAGGCCGGCCCAGGCCGAAGCCGCCGCCGAACCATCTCAGGCCTCGCCCGTGCGCGTGCCGGTGCGCACGCTCAACGGCTGGACGCTGCCGTTCCGGATGAACCGCGGGGTCAAGGAATTCCATCTCGTCGCAGAGCCCATCGAGCACGAGTTCGCGCCCGGCAGCCGCGCCGTCTGCTGGGGCTACAACGGCACCACGCCGGGCCCGACCATCGAGGCGGTCGAGGGCGACCGGGTGCGCATCTTCGTCACCAACCGCCTGCCCGAGCACACCACGATCCACTGGCACGGCCTGCTGCTGCCCTCCGGGATGGACGGCGTCGGCGGCCTCACCCAGCCGCACATCCAGCCGGGCGAGACCTACGTCTACGAATTCGACCTGGTGCAGCACGGCACCCACATGTACCACCCGCACGCCGACGAGATGGTGCAGATGGCGATGGGCATGATGGGC
>VFQU01000617.1_pt1 | contig 29112 bp, 23 predicted proteins | sample 3512311 | NCBI WGS metagenome assembly VFQU01 (sample SAMN10412377, study PRJNA504923) | tailings metagenome | isolation source: Relicate 3 Philex TSF3 active mining site | place: Philippines: Tuba, Benguet | collected 2017-08-29
CAGCCTCCACCCCCATCACCACGGGGAGCGAGGTGAAGCCCGACTGGCGATCGCCTTCGACCGCCTTGAAATCATTCAAGACCATGATCCCGTGCGCGCCCAGCGAATAGAAGAACAGCACGAACACCACTTCCTTGGCAGGCAGTGCGCCCAGCATGACGGTGGCACCGGTAAGCCAGCTCAGCCCTTCATAGGTGAGGCCGCAAACCAGCGGGCCAATCATACCGCTTTCCTTGAAACGGAACGGCGGCGCGGAATAGGCCCAGGCAAAGGCAAGGCCCACCAGCGAGGCCACGAACACAATGGGGCCCAAGAGCCAGCCGACGCTGGCCGAGATCAGGCTCATAATAAGGGCGATATACAGGCCCCAGCGGCCCGGAATCCGCCCCGAGGGGATCGGGCGATCCGGCTCGTTGATGGCATCGACATGGCGATCGAACCAGTCGTTGACCGCTTGGCTGGTGCCGCACACCAGCGGCCCGGCCAGCAGCACGCCGCCTGCCACAAACCACCAGCGCCCATCGAGCCCCGCGCCGGACGAAACCGCGCCACACATGAACGCCCACATCGGCGGGAACCAGGTGATCGGCTTTAACAGCTGCAAAGCATCACGCGGCGCCGGAAGGCTGGGGCTGCGCGCCGCGGGGCGAGTCGAGGGCACAGATTGATCCATGAGTGCGAAGCTATGTCTGACAGATCGAAGCGTCAAATTATTTTGACACTTTGTCTCCAACAGCAATGTTTTTTGCTGTCGCCTCCCCCGTCACGCCCGCTTTGATGTCAGCGGAAAAAGTGTCAGGCGCGCTTGATCGGGCCAGCACTAATCGGCTTTCGACCAACCCGGAAAGACAGCCCTGCTTGCAACAGCTGCAAGCGGGCCAAAGAGGCCCCAAGACAGATTAACAGTAATTAGCAGCGATTAAGCGGGCAAATGATCAAGGCGCTGCCAACGCTGCTCAATCGCCATCGCCGGTCAGATTTCCGAGCCCGTAACGGTGCAGCTTGGAATAGAGGCTTTGCCGGGAAAGCCCAAGGATTTCAGCAGCCGAAGCGCGGTTGTCCGAGGTATAGGACAGCGCCGCCTCGATGCACAGCCGCTCAATCAGATCGGTGCTTTCGCGCACAATATCCTTCAGCGACATGCGCCCCACCAGATCGGTGAGTTGCTCAACCGAGCGCGGCAGTTCATCGCTGCTGTTGGTGGGCAAATCTCGCATCCGCCGGCCGATCGGGCGGATCACGAAAGCATAGAATGGCTCGTCCCCGCTGGTGCGCACCGCTGACAATTCAACCGCCTCACCCTCCATGTCGCGCCCGACCCGCACCACGGTGCTGACATTGCGTGCCGCGCCATGCTGATCGATCTGCCCCTCGATGAGATCCAAGTCGATGCCGGGACGCCCGACTGTCTCGGACAAGTGCCTGCCGCGCAAAGATTCCACACTGGCGGCTTGCACCATTTCGACGAAGGCACTGTTTGCGCTGATAATTTCGAGATTGCTGTTGGTCACCACAAAGGCATCGGGCATCTGATCGATCAGCTCACCCACAGGCACCCCGAGCGGCCCTGCCCCGTCATGACCACCCTCGCCCAGCAACACCAGCCGCAGCAGCAGGAATTGCCCGCGATCCTGGGTAAACCCGGCGACCGAGGCCTGCACTTCGCGCGCGCCCTTGGACAAGCGCAGCGTGATCGGGCTGACATTGTCCGACACCAGCGCCGAGCCGACCAGCGCCTGCACCGCGTCGCGCGAATTGCGATCGAGCACGCTCAGCAGTTTCTTGCCCGGAAGGCTTCCCGCACGCGCACCAAACATCCCGTGAGCGGCTGGATTTGCCTCGCGAATTCTGAGACTTGCCGCCTCAATAATCATCACCGCTTCGGATGATCGTTCAAACAGCATGCGGTAGCGCGCTTCGAGCTGGCGCATCCGGAGATAATCGCGCTCCAGCGCCTGCTGGACTTGCAACAGGCGCTGCTGGAGCCGCCCGGCCTCGCGCAGATCGCGGCCGAAAGCGATGTGATATTCGCCCCCGTTCATGCTCAGCACGCTGTAGCGCACCGGCAATTCGCCATCGCGGGTGGGGTGATTGACCTCACGCCAGGGCTGCACTTCGCCGCGCCGCGCGGCAGCCAGCATTTCCATTACCTTATGGCGGCTGTCTTCGGTGACGGTGTCGATCCAGTTAGAACCGACCACGTTGGAAAGATTGGGAAAATCGCGCGGATCAAAGGCTGCATCGAGGATCGTTCCGGCATCGTCGAGCACCAGCGCGACATCGCCTGCCACCATCGCCAGCCGCATCGCCGAGGCCGCGTCAAGCGCGCCGAACAATTCGGCCGACGCGCCGAAGGAATGCTTGCCTTCCAGAGAATGTTTGCGGGTGAGCATCCAGAGGTTGAACCTAACGCAAATGGTGAGCCTTTACAGGGGCGGCGGCGACAAGTTGCTCGGCCAGTTCAAGCGCGGCGAGCGCGTCATGGCCAGTGCCATCCGCGCCTGCTTCCGCGACGATCGACGGGTTTTCATTGACGACGCGGCCCCCGACAATCACCGCCACATGCGGGTTCGCAGACACGCTGCGGATCGCACGGATGAGATTGCCGAGCGCCGCGCTAGGGCAATCGCGGGTAAGCGTCAATCCGACGATATCGAAGGGTGTGCGGGCAAGCCGATCGAGCAGCTCGCGACGCTCGGGCTTGACCAGAGCCTCGCTTTGCCAGCCGGCGCGGGCAAACACCTCCTCGATCATCAGCGTGCCGAAATTGTGGATGTCGCCGGGCATCGGCGCGAACAGCGCGCTGCGCGCTTCCGGATAGGGCGAGAAGGCAGCGGGCGAGCGTGCCGAGATTTCTCTCATCACTTCCTGAAGCCGCCACAAACCCATTGTAACATCGATGAAATCGCACTCGTCGCGGTCCCACATCTCGCCCAGGCGCCGGGCCGCAGGCGCGAGCAATTCGATGCAGATCGCCTCGACGCTGGTGCCGCGTTCGATGAGCGCGTCGATCTCTTCGAGCAGGCCCGCTGCCTCCAGCTGTAGGGGGAGCAGCGCGAAGCGGTTGAGATCAGCACCATCGATGATGCCGGAGCGCACGCGGTCGCTGTCGGGCCCGCCCAAATTATACGCCATCAAGAGGCGCGGGATGATCTCGCTTTCGATGACTGTCGAGATCGATTCGATGGAGTCGGAGGCGGAATATTTCTGCCGCGAGACACGCTTGCGAACCCGTTCGAAGGGGAGTGCCAACCGGTCGCGCCACGATGCGGCATTGACGCCAAAAGTGCCGGAATTGCTGGCCTCTCCCATCGGCTGGTCCCCTGACAGATCATGCGGACGGTGATGTCCTGACGATGCGAAACGCGCGCACCCCGCATTCAATCTGGCCCTGATCCCGAAGGAGCCAATTTCAAACCAATACGCTTTTTCCGAGTGGCGCGCAAACACCGATCCGAATGCGGCAATGCGTCAACAGGTTTGAACGTCCAATTTAGTTGACACTCATGTTGGGAAAAGCGTAGGTTTCGAATCTGACAGCAAAGGCTAAACCCACATGACTCGGATGGATCACGCGTCCCCGGTCGGGCCTGCAAGAACAACGCCGCAGGCGGACACGGAGAGGAAAGCCCGATACGCGCTGTACACCGCCGAAGAGCGGAAGCGCCGGGACGAAACGGTCTGGACACTGGTTCAAGGCGTCCTCGCGCCGCTGCAATTTCTGGTTTTTGTCGTCAGCGTGGTGCTGGTGGTCCGCACGCTCAAGACGGGCGAAGGCGCTTTTGCCGCCGATGCCTCGGTCGTGGTCAAGACGTTCTTTCTCTACACCATCATGGTGACCGGCGCGATCTGGGAGAAGGTCGTGTTTGGCAAATATCTCTTCGCCAAGGCGTTCTTCTGGGAAGACGTGGTCTCGATGGGCGTGATCGCGCTCCACACGCTCTACATGGTCATGCTGCTGGGCAATTACGGCACGCTGGAACAGCGGCTGGTTGTCGCGCTGGCGGGCTACATCATCTATGTCGTGAATGCGGCCCAGTTCATCTGGAAGCTTCGCATGGCGCGCCTTCAGGCCGAGGCCGAAGCCAGGCTTGAGAAAGGCATCGGCGATCAAGCCGATATGGCGGTGGCCGCGTGAGCGATGCCGCACTCCTTGATGGCTGCAACGCCGACTATGCCGCTCCAGCAGGCTCGACCCAGCGCGATAGCCGCCCGGTGCTGCGCGAGCGCGGGCAGCGCGAGGTGTTCTGCGGGCTGACGGGCATCATCTGGCTGCATCGCAAGATGCAGGATGCCTTTTTCCTCGTGGTCGGCAGCCGCACCTGCGCGCACCTGTTGCAATCAGCGGCAGGCGTGATGATCTTTGCCGAGCCACGCTTTGCCACCGCCATTATGGAAGAACGCGATCTGGCTGGCATGGCCGATGCGCAGGACGAGCTCGACCGGGTGGTGACCCGCCTCCTCGAACGGCGCCCTGATATCAAGACCCTGTTCCTTGTCGGCTCGTGCCCGTCCGAAGTCATCAAGCTTGATCTTGCGAAAGCCGCGCAGCGCCTCGGTGCGCAATACATGCCGCGCGTGCGCATTCTCAATTACACTGGCAGCGGGATCGAGACGACCTTTACCCAAGGCGAAGACACCTGCCTTGCCGCGATGGTGCCGGTGATGCCCGCGAGCGATCCGCAAGCGGCCAAGCAATTGCTGATCGTCGGCAGCCTGCCGGATATTGTCGAAGACCAGTTCCTGCGCCTGTTCGCTGAACTGGGCATCGCCAATGTCGGCGTTCTGCCGCCGCGCAATTCGCGCGATCTGCCGAGCATCGGGGCCAACACTCGCTATCTCCTTGCCCAGCCCTTCCTTGCGGAAACCGCGATGGCCTTGGAAGATCGCGGCGCGCGGCGGATCGAGGCAATGTTCCCGTTCGGCGCTGAAGGCACGGCCGATTGGCTGGCTGCCGCCGCGCGCGAATTCGGCGTGAGCGACGCGCAGATTGAGCGCGTGCTCGCGCCGGGGCGCGATCGCGCGGGCAAGGCGCTCGGCAAGCTGCGCAGCGAGCTTGCGGGCAAGCGCATCAGCTTCCTGCCGGACTCGCAGCTCGAAGTGCCGCTGGCGCGCTTCCTCCAGAACGAGCTTGGCATGGAGCTGGTCGAGGTCGGCACGCCCTATCTCCACCGCGCACACTTGGCGCGTGAGCTGGCGCATTTTGGTGACGCGGTGCGCCTTTCCGAAGGCCAGCATGTCGAGCGCCAGCTTGATCGCGTGCGGGCTGACCGGCCCGATATCACCGTGTGCGGGCTGGGCCTTGCCAATCCGCTCGAAAACGAAGGCTTCACCACCAAGTGGGCGATCGAACTCGTCTTCTCGCCGATCCACGGCTTTGATCAGGCCGCTGACCTTGCCGAACTTTTCGCCCGCCCCTTGCGGCGGCGCGACAGGCTGGAGGTCTAGGCGCGATGCAACTGGCCGTGTGGACATATGAAGGCCCGCCCCATGTCGGCGCGATGCGCGTGGCAACAGCGATGAAGGGCCTGCACTATGTGCTCCACGCGCCGCAGGGCGATACTTACGCCGATCTCTTGTTCACCATGATCGAGCGGCGGGGCCAGCGCCCGCCGGTGACTTACACAACCTTCGAAGCGCGCGATCTGGGCAAGGATACAGCGCAAATCTTCCAGGATGCCGCGCGCGAGGCGGTCACCCGGTTCAACCCGCAGGCGATTATTGTGGGCGCGTCGTGCACGGCAGAACTCATTCAGGATGATCCGGGCGGTCTGGCTGAGGCGATGGGCCTTGCGATCCCGGCGATCCCGCTCGAACTGCCCAGCTATCAGCGCAAGGAGCATTGGGGCGCGGCCGAGACGTTCTACCAGATCGTGCGGCACCTTGCCGACAAGAGCCTGGTGCGGACCCCACGGGAAGGCCGCAAGGCCCGCGCCAATATCATCGGGCCGACCGCGCTCGGTTTTCGCCACCGCGATGATCTGGTCGAAATCCGGCGGATCCTTGATACGCTCGATATCGAGGTCAATCTGGTCGCGCCCTTGGATGCGAGCCCGGCCGACATCGCACGCATTGGCGCTGCCGATTTCAACATCGTTCTTTATCCCGAAATTGCAGATGAGGCGTCCCGCTGGCTGGAGAAGACCTTCGCCCAGCCCGCGGTGCGCACCGTCCCGATCGGCGTGGGGGCCACACGGTCCTTCATCGCTGAAGTCGCCGAGCTGGCAGGTGCAGATCCCACGCCTGCCCTCGGCGACACCTCTTCACGGCTGCCGTGGTGGAGCCGCTCGGTCGATTCAACCTATCTGACCGGCAAGCGCGTCTTCATCTTCGGCGATGCCACCCATGCCGCCGCCGCTGCCCGCATTGCGCGCGAGGAACTGGGCTTCGAGGTGTGCGGCCTTGGCTGCTACAACCGCGAATTCGCCCGCGTGATCCGCGCTGAGGCGGCTGCTTGCGGGGTCGAGCCTCTCATCACCGATGATCACCTCGCGGTCGAAGATGCGATTGCCGCCGCCTGCCCCGAATTGGTGCTCGGCACGCAGATGGAGCGCCATATTGCCAAGCGGCTCGGCCTGCCCTGCGCGGTGATTTCGGCGCCGGTGCATGTGCAGGATTTCCCGGCCCGCCACTCACCCCAGATGGGTTTTGAAGGCGCCAACGTGATCTTCGATACCTGGGTGCACCCGCTGGTGATGGGGCTTGAGGAACACCTCCTCACCATGTTCCGCGAGGATTTCGAGTTTTCGGACGAAGCGGGCGCATCGCACCACGCGGCGCATTCGCCCAAACGTCATGCTGAACCCGTTTCAGCACCCCCCCCTCCGCAGGCACCGGCGGCGAAAGGGGAAGAATGGGCCCTGAAACACGTTCGGGGTGACGAAGCGGCAATCGCGCTGTGGACCGCCGAGGCGGAGCGCGAGCTCAAAAAGATCCCCTTCTTTGTGCGCGGCAAGGCCAAGCGCAACACCGAGGCTTTCGCTGCCGCCGAAGGTCTCACCCGGATTGAACTGGAAACTCTCTACGACGCGAAGGCTCATTATGCACGGTAAGGTCGCTTCTTCAGCAATCGTCGATCCGCGCGCCTCGGTGCGGGTGGTGATCGTGACGCTGGATAATCACCTCAAAGGCGCGGTCGGGCGCGCCGAAGCGGAACTGGCGGCGGAAAACATCCACCTCTCGCTCCACGCCGCCTCGGAATGGGGCAGCGATGCGGCCGAACTTGCCAAAGTGAACGCAGCCATTGCCGAGGCCGATATCGTGATCACCACGATGATCTTCCTCGATGAACAGATCCGCATGATCCAGCCCGCCCTTGAGGCACGCCGTGAGGATTGCGATGCGATGGTCTGCCTGATGAGCGCGGGCGAAATTGTGCGTCTCACCAAGATGGGCGCTTACCGGATGGATGCGCCGGCCAAAGGCCCGCTCGCGCTGCTTAAGAAGCTGCGCGGCTCGTCGAAGCCCGGCGGCAATTCGGCTGAGGGGCAGATGAAGATGCTGCGCCGCTTGCCCAAGCTCCTGAAATTCATCCCCGGCACCGCGCAAGATGTGCGCGCCTATTTCCTTACGCTGCAATATTGGCTGGCGGGTTCAGATGAGAATGTGGTCGCGATGGTGCGCGCGCTGATCGATCGCTATGCCAGCGGTGAGCGCGCCTATCGCCGCGGCATCACCAAGGCCGAAGCGCCGATCGAATATCCCGAAGTCGGCGTCTATCACCCCCGCACGCAGCAGCGCATTTCGGAAAGCCTGCGCCTCCTGCCCAAGCCGACCGGCACCGAGGGCACGGTCGGCCTGATCCTGCTGCGCTCTTACCTGCTTGGCCGCGACGCCGATCACTATGACGGCGCGATCGAGGCTTTCGAGGCCGCGGGCCTGAACGTGGTGCCCGTGTTCGCCAGCGGCCTTGATGCGCGCCCGGCGATCGACAAGTTCTTTGTCGGCCCGGATGGCAAGCCGACCGTGGACGCTATCGTCAACCTCACCGGCTTCAGCCTCGTGGGCGGCCCGGCCTATAGCGATGCGGCCTCCGCGCGCGAAGTTCTAGTCAAGATGGACCTGCCTTACGTAGCGGCCCATGCGGTCGAGTTCCAGACTATCGAGGATTGGGCGCTGAGCGAGCGCGGATTGCTCCCGCTCGAAGCGACGCTGATGGTCGCCCTTCCTGAGCTTGACGGCTCGACTGTGCCGAGCGTGTTCGGCGGACGTGCGGGCAATTCCGGGCCGCAGTGCAAGGGCTGCGATCGGCATTGCCAGCAGGCCGTCACGGAAAAGCTGCGCCCGATGCAGCGCTGCCCCGAACGCGCCGAGGCGCTGGCTGCGCGCGTTGCCAAGCTGGTGCGCCTCAAGAAGTCCGAACGTGCGGCACGCAAGCTTGCCATCGTCCTGTTCAACTTTCCGCCCAATGCAGGCGCGACTGGCACCGCGGCCTTCATGGCGGTGCACGAATCGCTTTACGGCACGCTCAAGCGTCTCAAGGCCGAAGGCTACGACGTCGAAGTGCCTGAAAGCCTCGATGCCATGCGTGAGGCGATCCTCAAGGGCAATGCGGAACGCTATGGCACCGATGCCAATATCGCCCACCGCATCCCGGCCGATGAGCATGTCCGGCGCGAGAAGTTCCTTTCCGAAATCGAAGCACAATGGGGCCCTGCTCCGGGCAAGCAACTGGCCGATGGCGGGCATATCCAGATCATGGGCGCACATTTCGGCAAGGTGTTTGTCGGCGTCCAGCCTGCCTTCGGCTTTGAAGGCGATCCGATGCGCCTCCTTTACGAAGGCCGCTTCTCGCCGACCCATGCCTTCAGCGCGTTTTATCGCTACATCAACGAGGATTTCGGCGCGCATGCCGTGCTCCATTTCGGCACCCACGGCGCGCTCGAATTCATGCCGGGCAAGCAGGCGGGGATGTCGGGCACTTGCTGGCCGGAGCGGCTCATCAGCGATCTGCCTAACTTCTATCTTTATGCCGCCAACAACCCCACCGAGGGGATGCTGGCCAAGCGCCGTTCGGCGGCAACGCTCATCAGCTACCTTACCCCGCCGCTCGCCCAGGCCGGGCTTTACAAGGGGCTGTCGGAGCTCAAGACCAGTGTGGAGCGCTGGCGGCTGACGCAAAACGATCCCGATCACGCCGATGAGCGCGCTGATCTGGAACAGATGATCGCCGATCAGTGCGAAGCGCTCGATATCGAATATGCCGAGATCGGCGAACTCACCACCAAGCTTTACGAGCTGGAAGAAGCGCTGATTCCCTATGGCCTGCATATTCTGGGCAAAAACCCCGATGGCCAGGAGCTTGAGGACATGCTCGATGCCATGGTCGAGGCGGGCGGCGGGCCTGACAAGGTCAGCCGCGAGGAACTGCGCGCCAAGATTGCTTCGTCCGATGAACTCGGCTCGCTGATCCATGCGCTCGATGGCGGCTATGTGCTGCCCGCGCCGGGCGGTGATGTGGTGGTGAACCCCGATGTGCTGCCCACGGGCCGCAACATCCACGGCTTCGATCCTTTCCTCATCCCCTCGTCTTTTGCCTGCAAGCTCGGCAGCGAGCAGGCCGAGCAGCTGATCGCCCGCCATGTCAACGGCGGCGCGGACTTCCCAGAGAGCATCGCGATGGTGCTGTGGGGCACCGACAATATGAAGACCGAAGGCGTGCAGATCGCGCAAGCCATGCGGCTGATGGGCGCCCGCCCGCGGCGCGACTCCTATGGCCGCCTGTGCGGTGCGGAGCTGATCCCGCTCGAGGAACTCGGCCGCCCGCGCATTGACGTGGTGATGACGCTCTCGGGCATCTTCCGCGACCTTCTGCCGATGCAGATCCGGATGCTCGCCGAGGCCGCTCTCATGGCAAGCCAGGCGGACGAGCCTACGCAAGCCAATTTCATCCGCAAGCACACGCTTGCCCAGATGGAAAAACACGGCTGCGACGTCGAAACCGCTGCCCTGCGGGTGTTCTCCAATGCCGAAGGCGCTTACGGCGCCAACGTCAACCAGATGATCGACGGCGGCACCTGGGCCGACCCGGATGAACTCGCCAATGCTTTCGAGACCCAGAAGGGCTTCGGCTATGGCGTATCGGGCCGCCCGGTGCAGCAGCGCGAAATCCTCCAGAGCGCGCTTTCCACGGTCGATTTCACCTATCAGAACCTCGAAAGCATCGAACTGGGCATCAATGATGTCGACCAATATGTCGACGGGCTTGGCGGGGTGGCGCGCAGCGTTGCCAAGGCCAAGGGCGCGGAAGCCCCGGTCTATATCCTCGATGCGACGCGCGGTAAGCCCAAGGTGCGCACGCTGGCTGAACAGATTGATCTTGAGGCGCGCACCCGCACGCTCAATCCCAAGTGGTATGAAGGCCTGCTCGAGCACGGCTATGAAGGCGTGCGCCAGATCGAAGGCCATGTGAACGCGACCTTCGGGTGGTCGGCCACCACGGGCCAGGTTGCGCCCTGGGTCTATCAGAAGATTTCCGAGACCTTCGTCCTCGATCCGGAAATGCGCCGCCGCATGAGCGACCTCAATCCCAAGAGCTCGGCCAAGCTTGCCGGGCGTCTGCTCGAAGCCTGCGACCGCAATCTGTGGGAGCCCGATGAAGCCACCCTCGCCGCCTTGCGTGAAGCAAGCGACGAGCTTGAAGATCGCCTCGAAGGCGTGTTCGCCGAATAAGGCGCGAGAGGACCAAGCCATGAACCTGCACAACCCCCAATCCACTTTCAGCCCTCCTGACGGCGAGGGGTCGGTGCAGGTGCAGCTCGATCCGCGCGACCGGATCGGCGGCGCCAAGGTATTCGCGGTCTATGGCAAAGGCGGGATCGGCAAATCCACAACCTCCTCGAACCTGTCGGCAGCCTTTTCCAAACTTGGCCATCGCGTGCTCCAGATCGGCTGCGATCCCAAGCATGACAGCACTTTCACGCTGACGAAAAAGCTGATGCCGACTGTCATCGACATGCTTGAGACTGTCGAGTTCCATGCCGAGGAACTGCGGCCCGAAGACTACATGTTCGAAGGCTATAATGGCGTGATGTGTGTCGAGGCGGGCGGGCCGCCTGCGGGCACCGGCTGCGGCGGCTATGTCGTGGGCCAGACGGTGAAACTCCTCAAACAGCACCACCTGCTCGAAGAAACCGATGTGGTGATCTTCGATGTGCTGGGCGATGTGGTGTGCGGCGGGTTTGCCGCACCCTTGCAGCATGCCGAACGCGCGATTGTGGTCGCCGCCAATGATTTCGATTCCATCTTCGCGATGAACCGGATTGTCGCGGCGATTGGCGCCAAGTCGAAGAATTACGATGTGCGCCTTGCTGGCGTGGTCGCCAATCGCAGCCGCGAGACCGACGAGATCGATCGCTTCTGCGACAAGATCGGGATGCAGCGCCTTGCGCATTTCCGCGATGTCGATGCGATTCGCCGCTCGCGCCTCAAGAAGTGCACGCTTTTCGAAATGGGCGATGATCCCGAAGTGATTGCTGCCCAGAACGAATATCTCCGCCTCGCGCAGATGCTGTGGGACGGGGTCGAGCCGTCGGCGGCCCAACCGATGAAAGACCGCGATATCTTTGACTTTCTAGGATTTGAGTAATGGCAACGCGTTCTCCGAGCCAATATGATGTCCAGCGCGAGAAGCTGGCGACCTATTTCGACAGCACTGCGCGCCAGGCGTGGATTGATCTCACGTCCGATGTGAAGGTGAGCGGCATCCGCGCTACCGTGCGCGCCGGGCGCGATGCGATGCGCGCGACCTTGCTCGACTGGCTGCCCAATGATCTGCGGCGCACGCGCGTCCTCGATGCCGGCTGCGGCACTGGCTCGTTCAGTGTCGAGGCTGCGTGCCGCGGCGCGGAGGTGACCGCCATCGATGTGGCGGCCGGGCTTGTCGAAGTGGCGCGCCAACGCACGCCTTCCTTCATCGGGCATGGCCGGATCGATTGGCGCAGCGGCGACATGCTCGATCCCGCGCTTGGCACTTTTGCCCATGTGGTCGCGATGGATTCGCTGATCCACTATCAGCCCGCCGATCTCGCCAATGCGCTCTCGCAACTGGCAGAGCGGACCACGCATTCGATCCTGTTCACCTTCGCACCGCGCACCACGCTGCTCCAGACGATGTACACGGTGGGCAAGCTGTTCCCGCGCTCGGATCGCTCGCCGGCCATCGTGCCGACGCTGGAATGGGAAATCCGCCACCGCCTGAAGCAGCTGCCCGGCTGGCGGGTCGGCCGCACCAAGCGCATTTCGAGCGGGTTCTACACCTCGCAGGCGCTCGAACTGGTGAGGGTGGGATGAAACCCGAGGCCCGCCCCAAGCCGCCACACTGGACGGAAGTCGTCTTCCGCATCCTGCCTTTTGCAGATGCGGGCAGCACCGATCTTCCGATGAGCCAATTGCTGCGCCTGTCGCTGTTTCAGGTGACAGTGGGCATGGCGATGGTGCTGCTCAATGGCACCTTGAACCGCGTCATGATTGTCGAGCTTGGCACGCCCACCTGGCTGGTGGCGATCCTGATCGCGGTGCCGGTGGTGGTCGCTCCGTTCCGCGCGCTTATCGGTCATCGTTCGGACACGCATCGCTCGGTGCTGGGCTGGCGCCGGGTGCCCTATATCTGGTTCGGCTCGCTGATGCAGTTCGGCGGCCTTGCGATCATGCCCTTTGCGCTGCTGCTGCTGGGCGAGGCTGATCGCTTCGAGATCGGCCTTGTGGCGGGCGCGCTTGCTTTCCTGCTCACCGGGATCGGCTTTCATGTCACGCAAACCGCGGGCCTTGCGCTGGCGACTGATCTTGCCCCCGAAATAAAGCGCCCGCGCGCGATTGCGCTGCTTTATGTCATGCTGCTCGTCGGCATGATGAGCGCGGCATTCGTGATCGGCGGAATGCTGCATGATTACAGCCCGATGCGGCTGGTGCAGGTGATCCAGGGCACGGCGCTGATCACGCTGGTGCTCAACACCATTGCCCTGTGGAAGCAGGAAGCGCGCGATCCCAAGGTAACCGCGCCTGATCGCGATACGCCGACCTTCAGCGAGTTGTGGCAATCGTTCATGCGCGATCGTCGCAACGCCCGGCTGCTCACCGCCATCGGCATCGGGGCTGCGGGCTTTGCGATGCAGGATGCGCTGCTTGAGCCTTATGGCGGGGAAATCCTCAAGCTGTCGGTGGGCGCAACCACCGGGCTCACCGGTTCATGGGCGCTGGGTTCGCTGATCGGGTTCATGTGGTCTGGCCGGATGCTCGGCTTTGGCGGCGATCCGATGCGGATTGCCGCGCGCGGTATTGTGATCGGGATCAACGCTTTTCTGGTGGTGCTGTTTGCAGCCCCGCTCGGCTCGCCGTTTCTCCTTTATGTCGGCGCGCTCGCCATCGGGATCGGGCTCGGCATGTTTTCAGTCGGCACGCTGATGGAAGCAATGGCGCTGGCGAAGAACGAAACCGCCGGCATGGCGCTGGGCGCCTGGGGCGCGGTGCAGGCGACGTGCGCGGGCGCGGGGATTGCTGCTGGCGGGATCCTGCGCGATATCGTGGCCATGCTGGTGCAGGGCAATGCCGCCACCGCGACGCTTGCGATGCGCTCGACCGGCTATTCCACTGTTTACATTCTCGAAATCGCCCTGCTTCTGGCAGGGCTGATCGCGCTGGGGCCGCTGGTTGGCCGCAGCGCGCGAGCTGCCATGAGTGACGCAGACCAGAACGACCAGCGCTTTGGCCTCCAAGAGTTTCCGACATGATTGCCGTTTTTTACCTGCCACCCGTCCCTGCCTCACGCGCCTTGCCCGCACGTTTCCATGAGAGGATCGTCCCATGATGAACCATGCCTATATTGTCGGCACATTTGACGTTGCCGAAGCTGCATTCCTGCTGTTCTTCGTCTTCTTCATCGCGCTGGTGTTCTACCTCAATCGCGAAAGCCGCCGCGAGGGCTATCCGGTGGAAGACGAACTGACCGGGCGCATCCACCCCAAAAGCCTGTTCGATGGCGACAAGAAGGTGTTCAAGCTGCCCAATGGCCGCGGCACCTATGTGCCTGAAGATGTCGCGCGCGATCCGGTGAAGATTGCGGCCAAGCCCGCCTTCCCCTCGGCCGGTGCGCCTTACGTGCCGACCGGCGATCCGATGATCGACGGCCTTGGGCCGGCAGCCTGGGCCAACCGTGCCAAATATCCCGATGTGACCGCCGATGGCCGTCCGCGCATCATTCCGATCGGCAATTCCTATCACGAAATGGCGATTGCGCCGGGTGATGCCAACATCATCGGCTGGCCGGTGATCGGGGCAGACGGCAAGAAGGCCGGCACCGTGACCGACATCTGGACCGATCAGGCCGAACACATCATCCGTTATCTCGAAGTCACCACCAATGGCGGCCGCAAGGTGCTCGCACCGATGATGGTGGCCTCGGTGCAGACCAAGGGTTTCTTTGGCGACAAGCCCGAGCTGGTAGAGATCGATGCGATCACCGCCGAACAGTTCGAGCGCGTGCCCGAGCTGGAAACCCCCGGCCAGATCACCCGCTACGAGGAAGACCGCATCCAGGCCTATTTCGGCGGCGGTTACATGTATGCAACGGCTGAAAGGGCTGAACCGTGGATCTGAACCAAACCACTGATCGGGGGGCAGGCATGGTGCCTTCCCCCGCCCTGCCAGAGGGATTGGACCACGCCCTGCTTGAGGGTGACGGGCCCGATGCCCACGGCGACAAGCTGGGCACGCCGCAGCCGGATGAACGCCTGCTGTGGAGGGGCCGCCCCAATGTCGCGCTGCTCGCGCGCGGGGCGTTCCGCACCTATTGGGTCGCCTTCTACTTTGCGGTGCTGGTGGGGGTCTGCCTCGTCACGGATCGTCCGGGAACCGCCGCGATCATGGCGGGCGCGGGCGTGGTGACGCTGGCGATCCTGTATCTGCTCGCCTGGCTGAGCGCGCGCAGCACGCTTTACATCCTCACCGATGTGCGCGTCATCATGCGCATCGGCATGGCGATCGAGACGCGCATCAATGTGCCCTTGAAGCAGGTCATCGCCGCCCATCTGCACCCCAGCAGCAAGGGGCACGGCGATATTGCGCTTGAGGTGGCCGGTGATCGCTTGCTTGGCGTGGTGCTGCTGTGGCCGCATGTGCGGCCGTGGCACATCAATCGCCCGCAGCCGATGCTGCGCGGGATCCCCGATGTCGCCCGCGTGGCACAGTTGATGGCCGATGCGCGCGCGCTTTATGGCGAAATCGAACAGAATTTGCGCGCAGCAAAGGATACCACCTCCGAGCCTGCGCATCAGGGTCAGGCTGCGGGTGCGGTGCCGGTGCTGCGCCCGGCTGCGCCGCTGCGCCCTGCACTGGGCGATTCGGGACTTGAGGGAGCCCCCGCATGATCGTTCGCGAGTATGAAAAGGACGAGGTTACCGTCCACAAGGTGCCGCTGTTGCTGATGGGTGGGCTTGTGGCAATCTCCTTGGCCATGACAGCGCTGGTGACCAATGGCTACCTGCCCAAGAGCGCGGTCGCAGCGCAATATCGCGCCAAGGAAAATGTCGTGCTGGCCGTGGAACGCCCGATCCAGTTCTACGACGAGGCCGATGGCACTGTTCGGGTCGAGGATGCGGCCACCGGGGAAGTGATCGGCCGCTTCGGTATCGGCGAAGGCGGCTTCATCCGCGCCAGCGTGCGCAGCCTGGTGCACCAGCGCCGCATTCGCGGCAAGGGCGCCGAAGTGCCCTTCAAGCTGCAAGGCTGGAGCAACACCTCGCTCACCCTGCTCGATCCGATAAGCGGGCGCAGTGTCGAGGTGGCCAATTTCGGGCCGGACAACCGGATGGTCTTTGCCAACATGCTGCCCGAAGCCAATGGCTTCACCCGGGAGCCGCGCTTATGACGGGCCGCCAGTTCGACATTCCCTGCACCATCACCATCGAGCAGAGCCCGGAGCATTTTCACGCCCATGTCGAACTGGAAGGCGATATTCCGCTCTATCCGGGTGACGAGGTCAAGGTGCACGGCGCGCCGATGACCGTCGATTTCGGGCAGAGCCTCAGCTTCACGCGCATGGCGACGGTCAAGCGGGCGGGTGCTCTTACCCGCGTCTGGACGCGGTTTGCCGCCTATTTCGATCTTACCGAACTCTACGAAGTCAGTTTCAACCCCGGGAGCATTCGATGAACGCCCACTCCACCATCACCGCAGCCGCCCCGCAGGACGCAGCGAAGCCCGATACGCTGGCGATGGCGGCCCACGAAACGGTGCTCTCGCCGCGGTTCTACACCACCGATTTCGATGCGCTCGACAAGATCGACGTGAGCCTGGTGCGCGCCGAATGGGATCAGCTGATGGCCGATATGGTGGCTGACCCGAACAAGAAGCATTTCCGCAAGAATGAAAGCTTCGATGGCGTGATCAGCGCGCTCGAACCCGAACTGCGCGCCGAATTCATCGATTTTCTGGTGTCCTCGCTCACCAGCGAGTTTTCGGGCTGCATTCTCTATGCCGAAATCGCCAAGCGCACCAAGAACCCCGACATGAAGCAGCTGTTCAAGCTGCTCGCGCGCGATGAAAGCCGCCATGCCGGGTTCATCAACGAAACCCTGAAGGATGAGGGCATCGGCATCAATCTCGGCTTCCTGACCAAGTCGAAGAAGTATCATTACTTCAAGCCGAAGTTCATCTGGTATTCGGTCTATCTGTCCGAAAAGATCGGCTATGCCCGTTATATCACCATTTTCCGTCAGCTGGCGCGCAATCCGCAGCACAAGTTCCACCCGATCTTCGACTGGTTCGAACAGTGGTGCAACGACGAGTTCCGCCATGGCGAGGCTTTTGCGATGATCATGCGGTCCGATCCCAAGCTTTTGAAGGGCTATAACAAGCTGTGGATCCGTTTCTTCCTCGTGGCGGTCTATGCCACGATGTATGTGCGCGATCATGCTCGCCCCGCCTTCCATGAGGCGCTCGGGGTCGATCCGACCGAATATGATTACGAGGTGTTCCGGGTGTGCAACCAGATCACCCGTCAGGTCTATCCGGTGGAACTCGATATCGACAGCCCGGCCTTCCGCCGCCAGATGGAAGCCATGCGGCTCGCCTCGCTGAAGATCGAGGAAGGCAAGCGTGCAGGCGGCCTTGGCGGGCTGGCCAAACGGGCCTCGGGCATGGCGGGCGCAGGGCTGGCCTTTGCCCGGCTCTATCTCCACCGCACCCGCAAGAACGAACTGCCTGCCACGATCCGGATGCATCCGGCATGGTGACTTGGGAAGGCCATATTCTCCCCTTCATCGTGACGATTGTGGTGTGGTTTGTGGCAACGGGCCTCGTCGCCTGGGCCGATAATCGCCCGCGCGCAACCTTCTCGCGCAGCCAGATGGTGGGCAGTATCAGCGGGATTGCGGGGCTGGTGGTGATCCTGTTCGCCTCGCTGTCGGCTGAGGTGTGGGCGGTTTATCTCGGCTTCATCGGCGCGCTGATGGTATGGGGCTGGCACGAGATCAGCTTCCTCACCGGCGCGGCCGCCGGCCCGCGCCGCGGCCCGGCTGATCCCTCGCTGACAGGCATTGCGCGGTTCCGTCAGGCCGCAGCGACAGTGATGCATCACGAAGTGGCGCTGGCGCTCACCGCGCTGCTGCTTATCTCGCTCTCGTGGCAGGTGCCCAACCCGATCGGGGCAAGCGTGTTCGTGCTGATGTTTGCGATGCGGCTGGTTTCCAAGATCAATCTGTTTATCGGGGTGCCCAATTCCTCGGTGGAAATGCTGCCCGATCACCTTGCCTACCTAAAGTCCTATTTCGGCCCCAACCGGATGACGGCACTTTTGGCGGTATCGATGGCAGGGATTGCGGGGACAGCCACATGGTTTGCATTGCGCGCACTGGCAGCGCCTGTCGGCAGCGCGGACATGGTGGCGGCAAGCCTGCTGTTCACGCTCTCGCTGCTGGGCGTGATCGAGCACCTGTTTCTCTCGCTCCCGTTCCGCGACGGGATGCTGTGGGGCTGGGCGCTTCCCCAAAACAAGATTTCCGATAGCAAGGTTGCCCAAAGCAAATTGGCACAAAATCGCGTGAGCGTTCCGGGCCGACCGGACATTACGACATGAACATGGACAAAAAGGGATCTCCCATGGACTTCGAAGCCTATTTCGCCAGTGAACTCGATCAGGTGCGCGAGGATGGGCGCTACCGCGTGTTTACCGATATCAAGCGGCACCGCGGGCGTTTCCCCCATGCGACCCGCTTCATCGGCGAAGAAACCCAGGCGGTTACCGTGTGGTGTTCCAACGATTATCTGGGCATGGGGCAGCACCCCGAAGTCCTTCAGGCAATGCATGATTGCCTTGACGAATGCGGCGCGGGCGCTGGCGGCACCCGCAATATCTCGGGCACCAATCACTATCATGTGCTGCTCGAAAAGGAACTTGCCGATCTGCACGGCAAGGAATCCGCTCTGTTGTTCACTTCGGGCTATGTCTCGAACTGGGCGGGCATCGGAACGCTCGCAGCCAAGATCCCGGGCTGCGTGGTGTTTTCCGATGCCCTCAACCATGCCTCGATGATCGAAGGGGTGCGCCACAGCCGCGCGCCTTACAAGATCTGGAAGCACAATGATCCCGAGGATCTCGATCGCCTGCTGTCGGATTACGGCCCCGAAGTGCCCAAGCTGGTGGTGTTCGAAAGCGTCTATTCGATGGACGGCGACATCGCCCCCATCGCCGAGATTCTCGACGTGTGCGAAAAGCACGGCGCGATGAGCTACATCGACGAGGTTCATGCGGTTGGCCTCTACGGCCCGCGCGGCGGCGGGGTGGCTGAGCGCGAAGGGCTGATGGACCGCATCACCGTGATCGAAGGCACGCTGGGCAAAGCTTTCGGCGTGATGGGCGGCTACATCGCGGCGAGCAAGAACCTCATCGATTTCGTGCGCAGCTTTGCCAGCGGGTTCATCTTCTCCACCGCCCTGCCCCCTGCCATTGCGGCCGGCGCCGCGGCCAGCATCCGCCATCTGAAGGAAAGCAGCGTCGAGCGCGAAATGCAGCAGGAGCGCGTAGCGCAGGTGCGCCGTAAGCTCGACATGATGGGCATTCCGCACCTGCCCAATCCCAGCCACATCATCCCGGTGATGGTGGGCGATGCCAAGAAGTGCAAGATGATCAGCGATTGGCTGATGGACAATCACGGCATCTATGTGCAGCCGATCAACTATCCGACCGTGCCCGTCGGCACCGAACGGCTGCGCCTCACCCCCTCACCTGTCCACACCGATGGCGATATTGATCGGCTCATCAAGGCGCTCTCGGAAATATGGTCAAAGTGCGAGCTGGCGCGCATGGCAACCGCCGCCTGACCAGTCCAAGTCGGCATAGGGCAGCCAAGGGGCCGGGAGGCGATGTTTTCCCGGCCCCTTTTGCATACCCGCGGGCGCGCATCGCGTAACGTAAGGCGCAACCTCACAAGGAAAGAACCTTGCAATGCGCGTCACGACACTTGTGCTATTTTCTCTTGCCGCTGGCGGCGGGGCCTTGGTTGCCTCATTCGTTCCGGGCAAAGCGGCGCCACCCTCGCCTCCACCTGCCACGATCACCATCGGCAAGCAGGTGTGGCTGGCGCGCAATCTGGCCGTCACGACCTTCCGCAACGGCGATCCCATCCCGCGTATTACCGCGGCAGACGCGTGGGCCGGGGCGGGCCGCGCCGGACGTCCGGCCCAGAGCGCCTATGACAATGACGATGCCCGCATCTCCCGCGAGGGGCTGCTCTACAATTACGCCGCGATTCGCGATCCGCGCGGATTGTGCCCAGAAGGCTTCCGCATCCCCACCGATGAGGATTGGAACATGCTTGAGGCAACGCTTGGCAAGGATGTTGCCGCCACCCGGATGAAGACCCGGACAGGCTGGCCCGATACCGAAAACGGCCCCGGCAACGGCAGTGATGACGTGGGCTTTGGCGGGCTTCCGGCAGGCTTCCGCACGCAAGCCGGAGCGTTCTTTCTTGGTGGGCGGGTGGCCTATTTCTGGTCACTGACCGAGCGTTCGCCCACCACCACCACCGCCCATATGCTGTTTGATTACGATCCCAAAATTTTCCGGATCGAATATGACAAGGCGATGGGCATGTCCGTGCGCTGCCTCAAGGGCTGATCTCCGCACGAAAAAAGGCGACGCGGAAATCCCGCGCCGCCCTCTTGATCTCAGCCAGAAGCTGCGATGCTTACTTCTTGGTGCTTTCGAGGTAAGCCACCAGGTTGGCACGATCCTGAGCATCCTTGATGCCCGGGAAAGCCATCTTGGTGCCCGGCATGAAGCCCTTGGGATCTTCAAGATACTTAAACAGCACGTCGGTGGTCCAGGTCACACCGCTGTTCTTGTTGGCTTCCGAGTAGCTGTAACCAGCCACCGAGCCCGACTTGCGGCCGACGACGTTATACAGCGATGGGCCGACGCGGTTCACGCCTTCTTCAAGCACGTGGCACGACTTGCAAAGGGCGAACACCTTTTCGCCCGCCTTCACGTCGGTGGTCATGCCGGCAAAGCCCGCAGTGGCGCCAGCAGCGGCAGCATCGGCAGCAGCCGGGGTCGCTTCGGCAGCCGGGGTCGCTTCCGCAGCCGGAGCCGCTTCGGCAGCAGCTGTGGTTTCTTCGGCAGCCGGAGCAGCGCCGTCGGCGCCGGCACCGCCGCCGCAGGCCGAAACGGTCACCAGGCTCGCCAGCGCGATCGCGCTCAACAGGGTAGTACGCTTCATGATTGGGTGTCCTCTAACAACTGATGTCCTCCCGCATCCGACGCGGCCATAAAACACTTTTCTGTCCAAGAAAAGCGGGCACTTTTGCTGTTTCGCATGGTTTTGCGCCGCGCTGTTACATCAATGCACAGCCCACGCGGAAGGTTCCACTAAGGCGGCGCTGTGTGCGCTGTGCTGCTCGCTCGCACGAGCCTGGCGGGGCCGAGAGGCGCGGCCTGTCACCTCGCCGGTTGCCATGGCGCTGCGGCTGATTAAAAGAGGCAGCATGAAAAACCTTCCCTGGCACAGCAAAGCCGTTCTCGCTCTTATCGCCTTTTTGCCGGTGTTCCTGCTGATCGCAGCGCTTGGCACCAAGCTGGGCGTGTGGAGCTGGCAAATCGGGCTGCTCGCGCTTACAATGGGTGGCGGCTTTGTGCTGGTGGTGGCCCTGGCGCTGATCGCGGTGCTGTCGCTGGTGCTGGTGCTGCTCAAAAAGCCGCGTGAAAACACGCGAGCGGGCATCGCGCTGGCGGGGCTTGTGGTGGCTGGCGGGATCGGCGCGATGTTCGGCGCGATGGCGGGCACGGCCGCTGACAATCCGATCCACGATGTCGCCACCGACACCGCCAATCCCCCCGTCTTTTCGGCTGCGACCATGGCTGCGCGCAAGCAGGCCGGGGCCAATCCGCTTAATGATTACCAGACCCCGCTCAGCGCTATCCCGATGTTCGACGAAGTCTCGCCGAGTGTCGCGATCCGCAGCCACGCGCAGATCATCACCGAGACGTATCCCACGCTCAACCCCCTCCCGCTGGGGCAGGCCAGTCCGGCGCAGGGTGCGGCAGCGGTCGCAGCGGCGATGGACGAGCTGGGCTTCAAATCCATCCGCAGCGATGCAGCAGCCGGTCTCGTCGAGGGTGTGGCCGAAACCTACTGGTTCGGCTTCAAGGATGATGTGGTCGCGCGCATCAGCGACAAGCAGATCGACTTCCGCTCGGTGAGCCGGGTGGGCCGGAGTGATCTTGGCGCCAATGCCAAGCGAATCGCCGCGCTGCGTGCCGCAACCGCCGCCAAACTGGGCGGCGGGTAATCAGTCCCTGAACATCGCGATGGCAAGCGCGCTGCGCTGGGCGACAGTCAAGACGCACAGCCCGGCATAGGCATAGGCGATCACCCCGAACCATGCCGGGGCAAGGCACATTGCAATAAACACCGCGATGGTCTCAGCACCTTCGGCAAGGCCGGTCGAATAGAAGAAACTCTTGGCGCCATGCGCCGCGGTTTCTTCCCCGCGCTTGGCGGCGATGGTGGCAAAGGCGAGGAAGCTGACGCCAGTGAGAACAAAGCTTGCCACCAGCACCAGCGCGGGCAAGGTATTGGCAGGCGCAAGCGCCCCAAATCCGAGCGGAATGCTTACGTAGAAGGCAAAATCAGCGGTTATGTCGAAATAACCACCCAAATCGCTGGGCCCCCGCACCCGCGCCACTGCCCCGTCGAGCCCGTCTGCGAGCCGGTTCGCGCAAATCAGCGCAAGGCCCCATCCAGGGTAGCCCAGCGCAATCGCCCCCGCTCCCGCCAGCCCCAGCGCAAGCCCCGCAAAAGTGAGCTGGTTGGCAGTTACCCCCGCCGCAGCAAGCAAGCGCCCCGCGCGGTTGAGCGCCGGGTCGATCAGCGGGCGCAGGCGGGCATCAAACATGGGTAACAAGCCCGATCCACGCACCTGTCAGCGCAGTGGCAAGATTTCCGGCGAGCCAGCTTTTCATCCCCAGCCCTGCGGCCTCGGCGCGGCGTTCAGGGCACAGCGTCCCGATGGTCGAGACGAGAAGGCCGACGCTGGCGAGGTTCGCCACCCCGCACAGCGCATAGGTGACGATCAGAAGGCTGCGCGGGCCGAGCGCGCCAGCGGGCAGGGCGGCGAGTTCGAGATAGGCGACATATTCGTTGAGCACCGCCTTGGTGCCCATCAGCGCGCCCGCCACCTCCGCCTCGGCCCACGGCACCCCGATCAGCCACATCAGCGGTGCAAACACCCAGCCGAGCAGGCGCTTCAGGGTCAGCGGTTCGCCCTCGACAAACGGCGCAAGCGCCAGCGCCTGATCCACGAGAGCCACCAGCGCGAACACCACGATGATCACCGCAATCACCGCAAGGAACAGCTGCATCCCGTCCATCGTGCCTTTGACAATCGCATCGATGCTCGATTCGTAACTCAGCCCCGGCTCGGCCTCGTCGATCTCGGTCGCGGCATCCTCGCCTGCTTGCGGCACCATCAGCCGCGCGATCAGCAGCGCGGCGGGGAGCGAGACCAGCGAGGCGGCAATCATGTGGCCGACAGCATCGGGCACGGTGCGGCTCAAAGTGGTGGCGTAAAGGATCAGGATTGCGCCCGATATGGTCGCCATGGCCAGCGCCATCACCTGAAACAGCTCGGCCCGGCTCACCCGCCCGAAATAGGCGCGCACCACCAGCGGGCTTTCAACCACGCCCAGAAACATGTTCGCGCCTCCCGACAGCCCGACCACACCCGACACACCAAGGCTGCGGCGCAAGAGGAAGGAAAGCCCGCTTACCGCCGCTTTCAGCACACCCCAATGCCACAGCAGAGCGGCAAGCGCGGAGAACACGATCACCAGCGGCAGGATCTGGAACGCAATCACCAGCGGCGGCTCGGCCCCGTCAGCAACCGGGAACGGCAGCGGCGCGCCGCCGAGATAGCCGAACATATAGGATGAACCCACAAGTGTCGCCTTTTCAACCGCTTGAACTGCACTGTTGGCATAGGCCATCACGTCCCAGATGAACGGCACCCGCACGATCACCAGTGCCAGCGCGCCTTGCATCGCAAGCGCGCCCGCAATCCAGCGCCACGAGGGCCGCATGGCGCGGTGTTCGCTGAGGCCCCAAGCGATGCCGAGCAGCACTGCGATGCCCAGCACTCCGCGCGTCTGATCAAACCATTCCATCGCCAGCTACCCGCGCCGCCAGTCATGATATTTCTCGATCCATGTCAGCAGCTTTTCAGGCTTTCTTGCAAGCTTCCATTGCCCGGCGGCAAATTTGTTCGCCTCGGCAAAGGTGGGATAGGAATGGATCGTGCCAAGGATCTTGTTCAGGCCCAGCCCGTGCTTCATCGCCAGCACATATTCAGCCAGCAAATCGCCCGCATGGGCCGCTACAATCGTGACGCCAAGAATGCGGTCTTTGCCGGGCGCGGTCAGCACTTTGACAAAGCCCGCCGTCTCGCTTTCGGCAATCGCGCGATCGAGATCATCGATCCCATAGCGCGTCACCTCAAAGGCGATCCCCTGCGCCGCAGCGTCGCGTTCGTTGAGGCCCACGCGGGCAAATTCGGGTTCGAGAAAAGTGACTTGAGGGATGACTCTATAATCGGCTGTGAACTTCTTGAGGTGCCCGAACAGCGCGTTGACCGCCGCATACCATGCCTGATGGCTGGCCGCGTGGGTGAGCTGATAAGGCCCCGCGACATCGCCTGCGGCAAGGATATTGGGGAAGCGGGTGGCGAGGAAGCCGTCGGTCGCAAGGTTGCCGTCCACGTCCACGCCCAATTCTTCAAGCCCAAAGCCGGTAAGGCGCGGACGCCGACCCACCGCGACGATCAGCGCATCATAAGGCACACGCACCTGCTCGCCCGCCCGCTCGGCCACCAGCACGCCACCTTCGAACTGCGTGGCGCGGTGGCCCGTCAGCACGGCTACGCCTGCCTCGGTGAGCACGGCAGCGGCAAGATCGCTTACCTCGTCATCCTCGCGCCCCAGCACCTTTTCGGCCGCTTCCACCAGCGTGACCTGCGCGCCCAGACGGGCAAAGGCCTGCGCCAGTTCGCACCCGATCGGCCCACCGCCCAGGATCGCCATGCGCGCTGGCACTTCGTCCATCGCGGCAAAGGCATCCCACATCGTCTCGCTGGTGAGATAGCCCGATCCCTCGATACCGGGGATCGGCGGGACGATGGGTTCGGCGCCGGTCGCAAGAATGATGCTGCGGGTGGTGAGGCGCTGCTCGGTCCCGTCGCTGCGGGTAATGGCGACAGTCCACGGATCGACCATCCGCGCATAGCCCTGCACCACATCAACGCCAAGCCCTTCGAAGCGCTCGACCGAATCATGCGGCTCAATAGCGCGGATCACATGACGCACCCGCGCGATGGTCTCCCGAAACGGCACTTGCGGCTCGGTGGGCGTAATGCCGTAGCGGTCGGCGCGGCGCATCTGTTCTGCCACCCTGGCGCTCTTGATCAGCGCCTTGGACGGCACGCAGCCCGTGTTGAGGCAGTCGCCGCCCATCGCATGGGCCTCGACCAGCGTGACCTTAGCTTTCACAGTCGCCGCGATATAGGCCGAGACCAGCCCGGCCGAGCCTGCCCCGATCACCACCAGATTGCGATCAAACCTCTTGGGACGCGTGAACCCGGCATAGGCCTTGCGCCTGCGCGCCCAGCCGATCAGCAGCTTGGCAAACCACGGCGCGATGCCCAGCAGCGCGAATGAGCCTAGCAGCGCAGGGGAGACGATGCCGGAAAGGCCATCGATCCGCGCAAGCTGAGTGCCTGCATTTACATAAACCGCTGTGCCGAGCAGCATTCCAAGCTGGCTCACCCACAGGAAAGTGACAAGCGGCAGGCGGGTCAGCCCCATCACCAGATTGACGACAAAGAACGGAAAGACCGGCAGCATCCGCAAGGTAAAGAGATAGAACGCCCCGTCGCGTTCGAGCCCCGCATTGATTGCGCGCAACCGCTCGCCAAAGCGCGCCTCCAGCCCGTCGCGCAGCACATAGCGCGCTGAAAGGAACGCAAGCCCTGCGCCGATGGTAGAGGCAAACGAGACAAGGATCGTCCCCGTCACCAGCCCGAACAGCGCGCCAGCCGCCAGCGTCATGATCGCAGCGCCCGGCAGCGAGGCGGCCGTCACCGCGACATAGGCGGCAAAGAAGGCTGCCAGCACCAGCGCAGGATTCTCGGCGTAAAAGGCATTCCACCCCGCCACCGCCGCCTTCATCCCGTCAAAGGTCAGGTATTGCCCGAGACCAAGCCCGAAATAGGCGGCGACAACGGCGGCAAACGCGGCAAGGATAAGGAGCTTCTTGAGCACGGTGATATCGTCCCAGTGTGATGGCGCAGCAGCGCTTATGCGCCCGCAGACCTCGCGTATGCGGCGATCCAGCCCGTGTCTATGCGCTGCTTGAGCCGCTGCACCCAGCGGCCATGCGCGGCAAGCGGGCCGTAGCTCGCCAGCGCCGTGCCATCGCCGCAGCTGATGAGACAGAGGCTGGCTGGGCGCGGTGTGTAGATGCGGCGCGGCGGCTGGCCCGTCAGTAGCGCGCGCAGATTGGCAGCCAGCACCGGCCCGGTGTGGACGGCGTGAACGCCCGAATGAGCGACGGCGCAGTCGCTGCGCGAGGCGATGTCGCCTGCGGCAAGGATATGCGGGTGCGAGAGGCTACGCTGGTGGCGATCCACCGCGATAAAGCCCGCCGCATCGCAAGCTAGCCCGCCTATGCGCGGCCATTCGGGCGCAGCACTGCCCAAAGCGGCGATCACCAGATCGGCGGGTTCGAGCACGTCTGCGCCAGCGATCAGCACACCTGCCTCAAAGCGGGCATCTGCCTCGACGAGGCGGATGCGCTGGCGGGCCAATTCGCGAGCTGCCAGCAACCGCAGGCGCGGAACAAAGCCGGGTAGCGGGCCGCTGCGCCCAGCGACCAGCACCACCTCGCACCAGCGATCCTGCCCCGCCATATTGGCGGCGGCAAAGGCCAGTTCCACGCCCCCTGCCCCGCCGCCGATCACGGCGATGCGGCGCGCGGTGCGGCCATGGGCGGCGCGCCACGCCTCAAGCCGGGCGACAAAGCCATCCATCGGCCGCACATCGAAAAGGCGCGGATCATCGCCCAGCAGCGCGGCTGCGCGTCCCGCCCCGCCCGCATCGATGCTGGCAAAGCGGAAGGACAGGCGTTCCTCCGTGCCCAGCACCAGCACCCGCGCTGCCGGATCGATCCCGGTGCAGCGCGCAAGGATCAGCTCCACACCCGCGCGTGCGGCCAGCGCGGCGAGATCGACGCGGCCCTGCCCCAGGCTGTGCCGTCCGGCGATCCAGCCCGGCACCATCCCCGAATAGGTGAGGAACGGCTGCGGCGTGACGAGCGCGGCCCGCGCACCGCTCGGCGCACCGCTTGCAATCCAGTCGGCGAGCACCGCAAGATTGGCATGGCCGCCGCCCACCAGCACAAGATCGAAACTGCGCATCTTCGCACCCATGCCAGCCGCGCCCGCCCAAGGCGAGGCTCATGCTCCCGCAAACCGGGCCAAAGCGCAAAAAATCGCCATTTTCCGTGGCCGTTGCAGGGCCCGTTCATCGCGCGGCAAGCTAAAACCGATAACGGGCAGCGCCAAGATGCAGCCGCCCGCCCTCCCGGTCCCGGCTGCCCTCACCCGGTTATCGAGGCAATTGGCCGTTTGAAACCGCTGCGCGATGCAGCCATCAAGCGGTCGGCTGCCGTGCCGAATTTGTGGAAGACTAAAGGGGCAAAGCCGTGGAACTGTCTTGCAACATTCTCATTATAGGTGGAACGAGGCGCGGGTCTGCCGCGCTCGCACCAGGGATGGGACAGGTCTTCACGCTGCCGCATGGCACCGCACGCCCAGCGCGGATCGAACGGAAAAACGCTCATGCCGGTTAAGAAACCAACCTATGGCGAAAGCCTATCCCTCTCAAAATTCTTCCGAATTTTCTTCGAGATCCTTCGCCCCGAAGCCAATTTCTACTGGATTGCGATTGTTTATGGCGTCGGCATCAGCTTGCTGGGCCTTGCCACCCCGATTTCGGTCCAGCTGCTGATCGGCACGATTGCGAATACTGCAATGCCGGCTCCGCTGGTCATGCTCTCGCTCACCTTGTTCGGCCTGCTGCTGCTTTCCTCGTTGCTTTATGCCTTGCGCATTCACCTGATCGAGCTGTTCGCGCGGCGTTTCTACGCGCGGCTCGTCAGCGAGATTTCGCTGATTGCGATCTATGCGCAAAACCCGTTCTTCACCGACACCACCCGCAGCGCGCTGTTCAACCGTTATTTCGATGTGATGGTGGTGATGTCGCGGATGCCGATCCTGATCCTCGATGGCTACTCGATCCTGTTGGGGATCGGCGTCGGCTTCGTGCTGGTGTCGCTCTATCACCCGCTGTTTCTGATTTTTACACTGGTGATGGTGGGCCTGATCGCGCTGGTATGGGCGATCTGGGGCTCGCGCGCAGTTCGCGCCGCGATCGATGTGAGCCACGCCAAGCATTCCACCGCCGCGTGGCTCGAACAGGTCGGGGAATCGAACGGATTCTTCAAGTCGCAGCGCCGGGTCGATTACGCCATCGCGCAGACCGACAAGTTCACCCACGGATATCTGACTGCGCGCAAGCGTTATTTCAGGCTGCATTTCTCACAAACGCTGTCGTTCCTGTTCATGTATGCTGCGGCCAGTGCGACGCTGCTGGGCCTCGGCGGCTGGTTGGTGATCAACTTCGAACTTACCTTGGGCCAGCTGGTGGCAGCCGAGCTGGTGCTTTCGGCGGCGTTTTTCGGGGTAGCCATGCTTGGCAGCTACCTCACCTATTTCTACGATCTGTGCGCAGCGGTGGAGGAAATTTCGCTGTTCTTCGATGTCGAACAGGAAAACCCGCGCGGCGATGATCCGATCATCGGGGACGATCACACGCTGACCTTCAAGGAGGCCAGCGGCAAGGCGCGGTTGGAAAACGCGAAGTTCAATTTCTCGGTCCCCAGTGGAGCGATCGTGATGGCAGCGACCAGCCAGCACGGCTTGCAGCGTCTCTTCACCAACTTCCTCAAGCTCTACGAACTGCCGAAGAGCGGGTATGCCACCATTGGGGGGACAGACCTGAAGGAGATCGAGGCTCATCACCTGCGCCGCTCGATCTATGTGCTCGACCGACCGAGCTTCGTGCCGATGACGGTGCGTGACTATCTGGGCCTTGCCTGCGACAAGGGCGAAAGCTTGCACATCATGGAGGCGCTCGAAACGGTCGGGCTCGCAGGCACCATCGCCAGCTTCGAGCAGGGGTTGGAAACCAAGATCGCGGCAACGGGCTATCCGCTCTCGACCGCCGAACTGCTAATGCTCAAGCTGGCAAGCGCGCTTCTGGCCAAGCCGCGTGTGCTGGTGCTGACGCGGCTGTTCGATCTGATCGACGCCGAAGATTTGAAGCGCACCTTTGCCGCGCTCAAGGCGCAATCGAACACCACGGTGATCTATTTCTCCGACCGCGACGAACCGCTGGGCTGCGATATGTTTCTCCATATGCAGGCTGGGACGCAGACGTTCTACAATGATTTCGCGGCCTTTCGCGAAGCGAGCCGGGCGGCCCGGCCGACCCGGCCTGATCCGGCGCGTCTG
>VFQU01000618.1_pt1 | contig 29079 bp, 22 predicted proteins | sample 3512311 | NCBI WGS metagenome assembly VFQU01 (sample SAMN10412377, study PRJNA504923) | tailings metagenome | isolation source: Relicate 3 Philex TSF3 active mining site | place: Philippines: Tuba, Benguet | collected 2017-08-29
GGCATGGCTGGCATACGCTGCGGCATGGCCATGGGCCGGCCGGACCTGTTGGCGAAACTGCGGCCACACGGCTCAGGCATGTTGCCGATTACTGGTCTGGTGGCCGGCACGGCCAGCTACAAGGCCAAAGGCCTGGTGGCGGAACGTCGCGCGATTAACAAGAAGATCCGGGAGGACGTGCTGGAGTTCCTCGACAAGAAGAACGTCAAGTACATTCCCAGCGTCTCGAACAAGTTCATGATGGAAGCCGGGCGGCCTGGGGCAGAGATGGCCAAACTGTTTGCTCAGGAAAAGGTGATCATTGGCCGCACCTGGCCGGCTTACCCCACCATGGTGCGCGTCACCATCGGCACGCAGGAGGAAATGAACAAGTTCAAGGCCGCGCTGACCAAAATCCTGGCCAGCTAGTCGCGCACCCGTACTGAAGCAAAGGGCTGGGTCTGCCACGGCAGGCTCAGCCTTTTGCTTTTCAATTACGGACAGGATGTTGCGAAAGCGGACAGGTAGTGGGGGACGGCAAGCGCAAACACGGCGAAAAATCATCTTTCCGGTTTGGCGATTCCCTTGCAACATCTGAAGCCCATGAGGAGTTGGATCCAGACCGGTTGGCGGCAAGTGCGCAACCAGCAGGCAAACAGCCTGTTGGTTGTGCTGACCCTCGGCCTGGGGATGACGGGTATCGCGCTTGTACTAGCCATCGCCGACGGGTTGCTATTCCGCGCCTTACCATTTCCGGCGAACGACCGGCTGGCTTTGCTTTGGACCACTCCACAGGCAAGGCCGGCCGAATTGGGCCTGTCCAGCCCCGCGTTGCTTAATGATTTACAGAGCACGGTAAGTGGGCTGGAGACCGTGGGCGGCTTCTACTTCGAGAATCTGAATCTCTCGCGGTTACCAGGGGGCGACCTGCCAGCGCCAGAGCGGGTGCGCGCCATCCGGACGACACCCGGATTCTTTGCCACGCTCGGGCTCAGCCCGGCTATGGGCCGCCTTCCCTTGCCCCAGGAAGAACTGGTGGGGGCCAGCAAAACGGTGGTACTCAGTTGGGATTTCTTCCAGCAGCGACTGGGAGGAAATGCAGAAGTACTGAATCAGGATCTGGTTTTCAGTGGCGCGGTGTTTCGTGTACTGGGAGTGCTGCCGCGGGATTTCCGCTTTCCGACGGTACCCGCCGCCGTTTTCGCCCCAGCGCAACTGCACCCCAACCTTGCCACAGCGCGTTCAGCTCGATTTCTGCACATCCTCGCAACCCGCAAAGCAGCTATGAGCCCGTTTGGACTGGAGCAGGAACTGCTTCAAATGAATCGAAAGTTAGCGGAAACCTACGGAGCGGAGGAAAGCGGGCTGGGCATCGCCATACAGCCTTTGCGTGATTACCTTGTTGGGGCGGACACCCAGCGAGCCCTGAGCATGGTGAGTGGCGCGGTCCTACTGCTGCTGGCGGTAGCAATTTTCAATTGTTCGAGTCTGCTGCTGGCGCGCAGCCTGTATCGACAGCGTGAGCACGCGATGAAATTAGCGCTGGGCGCCACGGGGGGTAGGCTGGCCATTGAGGTCGCCGTAGAAACGCTCTTGCTGGCGACTATGGCGGCGGGGGTAGGCGCAATGATCAGCCAGTGGGGCATTGATCTGGTGCGGCAGCAGTGGACCAGCCTGCCAACCTTCTGGGAACCTGCGCTGGATGGCCGGGTGATCTTGATGGTTTCGGGCATTGCCGGTTTAGCAGGGATGATTGCAGCCCTGCTTCCGGGCTGGGCAGTGTCCCATGTGGATGTCTTGAGCACCTTGCGGCGAACAGGGGGTGGCGCCAATCGAGGCGGTCAGGGCTGGGCCCGGGGAGCCATGGTTTCCTTGCAATTGGCGGGCAGCCTGGTATTGCTCACCGCATCTCTCTCACTGGGCTGGCAGTGGCACCAGCAGCGCCTGGGCCCCATCGGTTTTCGCACCCAGGGCATCCAGACATTTGCCATCACACTGCCGTGGGAGACGCCCTTTGCTGAGCAGATCTCTTTCTTCCGCCAACTCCGTCTCGAATTTCAGGAAAGTCCGCAGGTGGCCAAGGTAGCCTATGCCAGCTGTATGCCCTTTGATATGGAATCCGTTCAGGGATATCGCGCAGAGGGAAGCATACAGAAGTATGCCGCGCGTGCTTGCCGAGTCAGCGCCGACTACTTCGAGGCAATCGATATGCGCTTGCTTCAGGGAAGAGCGATTCTCGAGAGCGACGGGCCGGGCCGGGAAGAAGTTGTGGTGCTGAACGAGAGCGCCGCGCGACAGTGGTTTCCGGGCGGACGAGCCCTGGGCAGAATGCTATCGCGTCCCTGGGGCGCTGAGGAGCGAAGCGCCAGAGTGATCGGCATCGTAGCCGATGTACCGGCGCGGCCAGGGCAGCCCGGGGGCCCGGCGGTCTACGAGTCGTTTCAGAGCAGCAACTGGCCATCGCCAGTCTTCTACGTCCAAGCACGCACCGCCAGCGCTGGCCTGGTCATCACGGACCTGCGCCAACGGCTGAACCGGGTGCGAGCCGGGCAAGCGCTTCACACCGTCAGTGATCTCGACACCTATCTGAGCCAGCAGAACTCCGGCGCGCTCACCACATTTCTCCTGATTGGCAGCTTTGGAACAGTAGCGGCATTGTTGTGCGCAATAGGTTTGTATGGAGTACTGAACTGGTTTCTGGCGGAGCGCCGGGCTGAACTCAGCTTACGTCTGGCCTTGGGGGCGACGCCGGCACAGGCCGCAATAGTGGTGCTGCGCCAATGCGCAATCTGGCTGGGCGCTGGCTTGAGTCTCGGCTATAGCTTGCTGGCCCTGAGCAGTCTCCGCGAGGAACTAACGCTGGGACTGATGGATGGCCCGGTACTGCCCGCGGCCCTTATCGGCGGCATTGGCCTTTTCTGTCTGTCGCTGCTCATCACCGCCTACCCGCTCTGGCAGGCGTTGCGGCTGGATCCTCGGGCCGCCCTGGCAGGCGACTGAGCAATTGACTACTGCTTGATGATGGTGCCGTCGCGGCGGCGAACTTCGCCCCAGCCGCCGTTCAGCCGGGCTTTTTCGCCAGATTCACCCGAGCCAAAGGGATACTTGGCGGCGGCTTTCTCATCCACTTCAATGCCCCAACCCGGCGCCTCATTGACATGGATGTAGCCGTTCTTCAACTCCGGCACGCCGCTGAACACCTCGCGCACGCGTTCATTGAAGGGCGAGTATTCCTGGATGCCGAAATTGGGCACGGTGAGGTCCAGGTGGGCATTGGCGGCATGCCCGATGGGCGAGACATCACCCGGGCCATGCCACGCGGTGCGAACATTGAAGGCTTCGCAAAGCGTCGCCAGTTTGCGGGCCGGGGTGAGGCCGCCGATCATGGACAGGTGCACGCGAATGAAGTCAATCAGCCGTTCGCTGACCAGATCCATCCACTCAAGCGGATGCGTGAACAGCTCGCCCATGGCCAGCGGCGTGGTGGTGTGCTGACGAATGCGCCGGAACCAGGCAACATCCTCGGGGCTTACGGGGTCTTCCCAAAAGAAGAGGCGAAACTCTTCAAGATCTTTCCCCATCTGTAATGCCTGGGTGGGATGAATGCGCTCGTGGGTGTCATGCAGAAGTTCTATCTCATCACCCAATTCCTTACGCGTCGCCTCAAAGAGCTTCAGGGTTCGCTTGATATAGGCGGCAGGCTCATAGTAAGGGCCGTCAATGAGCGAAGTGGCGCCACGGCTGCCACTTCCCTGCCCGGCGCCATAGGCAGCCTGTCCGGGAACTCCCACTTGAATCCGGACGTGGCGCTGCCCTTCGGCCACCAGCTTTTTGGCCATGTCAACACATTGTGCGATTTCCGCTCCCGAGGCATGACGGTAGGTATCCACCGCTTCCCGCACCTTGCCGCCCAACAACTGATACACCGGCATGCCCGCCTGCCGGCCTTTGATATCCCACAGTGCCTGATCCACACCCGAGATGGCGTTGTTCAGCACAGGCGAATTCCGCCAGTAGCTGGAGTTATAGCAAGCCTGCCAGATGTCATCAATGCGATCCGCCGGCTTGCCCATCAGAAAGGGCTTCAAATAGCGCTTGACCGCCTCGACAACCAGGTCAGCCCGTTGCGTATACGTTCCGCACCCATAACCATAGAGCCCGTCCTGATCGGTGACAATCTTCACCACCACCAGCCGGAGACCAGCAGGCGCAGTGGCGATCACCTGCACGTCCTTGATCTTGGGACTGGGCATGGCGCGGCGGGCCTGCCACGCCACGGCTTCGGCCGGCACATAGGCGGCCAGGGCCATTTTCATGAGTTCGCGTCGATTCATGGCGGCTTAGCTTTTCTCCTCGGAGAGTGTGCGCTTCAGTGTCTCCAACTGTTCGCTCAGCTTGCGGCCACGGCCGACGAGGCTCACCACGTACAGGGCCAAAATCACCCAGGCGGCGGCAAAGCCGTAGAACATGTAGGTAAAGTTGCGTTGATCCATAGGTAGAGTCGAAAAGCGCGTTAATAAACTATCACAATCAAAAAGAATCCCTAACGGGTGAATACAGCGCGGCGGAGTCCATCGATTTCGCGACGGCACTCCTCCTGACGGAAGCGAACCCCCACCAGAACCGCAGCCAGCAGCAGCAGGGCAAACCAGTTCTGGTAGATCATGGATTCCATGGCGGGGTCTGTATTGCCACCCCCCGTGCGGAAGCTCAAGATGGCGCCAGGGTGCTGGGTGCGCCACCAGTCAATGGCCTTGTAGGTGATGACGACGCTGGTAAAGGCAAAGATGCTCAGCACTCCGGTGACACGGCGCCGCTCACCGGGGTCATCAATCATGTTGCGCATCATCAGGTAGCCGCCATAGATGAGCGCGGTAATGAAGGCCCAGGTCAGCCGGGCATCCCAGGTCCACCAGATGCCCCAGATGATCTTGGCCCAGATCATGCCAGTAGCGAGCCCGATGAGCGTAAAGGCCAGGCCAACCTCGGTGGTGGCCACGGCAAAAGAGTCCCCACGGTCGTTCTTCTTCCAGATGGCCCAGGCGCTGGCCATGCCGCTCAGGAAAAAGCACGCAAAGCAGGTAAACCAGCTGGGGATGTGAAAGAACATGATGCGATAAATGGCGCCTTGCGCAGCTTCATCCGGCAGCACGAGGAACATCGTGTAAAGATTGCGGGCCAGATAAAGGGCGCTGGCGACACCCGCGGCCAACAGGATGCGGTCGGTCATAGGGAGCTACTCTCAGTCTACAAGGATGGTGTCGATCAACCCCAACGCCAGGGCGGTAAAGATGATGTCGAAGCCGATGAGCAGCCGCACCCAGATCAGATCGTCACCGCCCGGTGGCGTGCCGCTGGCGACGAGGTTGGTGAGTTGCATGGCAGCGGCGAGAGCCGGGATGATCATCGGGTAGACGATCACCGGCAGCATGAGTTCGCGCAGGCGCAGGTTCACCGTCATGGCGGCGAAGACGGTGCCCAGCAGGGCGATGCTCCAGGTGGCCAGCAGACAGACACCAGTCAGCCAGCCCGGCAGCAGAAAGAGATTGATGTTGTAGAGCAGGCTGAAGACGGGCAGGCAAACCGCTTCCACCAGCAGGATGAAAACGAAATTCGCCAAGGCCTTGCCCAACAACAGGGAGGCCGCCGGTACGCGGGCGGCAAGCAGGATATTCAGGCATTCATTGCCCTGCTCACGGACGAAAGTACGATTCACCAGGAGTACGCCAGAAAAGGCAAAGAGAATCCACAGCAATCCCCCGGTGATTTCGCGAATCTGTTCGCTGGTGGGGTCAATGGCGAAGCTGAAGAGAATCAGCACAACCAGTGCGAAAGCCAGCGCGGCATTGAGCGACTCCTTGCCGCGCAGTTCCATGCGGAGGTCCTTGAGACAGATCATCCAGGCTTTGCGCAGCATCAGAGGGGCGTCCCGTATTGGCGGTAAATCCACGTGCTGTCGCCCAGCATCTCGGCGGGACGCTCGCCAGAGTAAGCCAGTTTGCCTCGCTCGAGAAAGAGAATATGGCTGGCGAGGGCCATGGCCTCCGGAATCTGATGCGTGCTCAGCACGATGGCGGCGCCCCGTTCGAGCGCCTCACGAAGCAGGGTCTGCAGCAGGGCCGTCGCGCGGTCGTCCAAAGACGTGAAGGGCTCGTCGAGCAGAAGCAGGTCAGGCTCCCCCAGAAAGACCCTGGCAAGGGCCAGCCGCTGCCGCATGCCGCGCGAGTACTCCCGCAAGGGAGCATCCGCCACCTCTCGCAACCGGACCTTCTCCAGCCACATCTCCACATCCGCGGGATGCGACCCCAAAGAGGCGAAGAAACGCAAATTCTCGCGAGCGCTCAACTCGTCGTAAACACCGATGCCGTGGCCGAGCAGACTCACCGCGCCGTTAATCTGGAGTTCGCCGTCGGTAGGCCGGGACAGGCCAGCCATCAGGTGCAATAGCGTGGTCTTGCCCGCGCCGTTCCGGCCCAGCAGGGCAACGCAATGGCCAGGTTCAATCGCAAAGCTGAGTTGACGCAAGGCCGGGAAGCTACCGAAGTACTTGGAAACCTTGCGAGCCGTGAGCACGCTCATGGAGTGCCGCCTAGGCTTGCGAACTCGCCTTCCGGTATAGATTCAGGAAGCCAAAAGCCAGGGCAAGCAGCGTGAGTCCGACTACCCATTCCTGGCGCTCCTGAATGCGGGAAGGAATGGCCCGCGGTTCGGGCATCGCCTCCTGGTCGGCCTCAAGGGCGCGTAACGATCCGGTGCCCGTAATCTCCAGAACGTAGTCGGTTTTGTTCAAGGCATAGACCCCGGCCTGCGTCTGCGGCTCAGTGCCAAGATCTTCCACCCCAGCGCCCGAGAGGGACACTCCGCTCGGAGTCACCAGGCGCGTCTGGCCTTCCTGAGCATTAATGGGATGCAAAATGCGGCCCTGCAGTTTGCCCGGCGAAGTAAAAGGAAGGGTGTATTGGTAATCGAAGCGCGATTCGCCAGGCCGCAGCGCAAAGTCCACTTTGTATACATTGGCCGGACCGGCAGGCTCGACTTCCTTGCGCAAGGGCATGTTGCCCGGCCCCGTGACGCGCATCTGCAAACTGTCTTTGGCTTCGGGAGGCAAGTAGAAGCGGAAGGTCCCGGCGGCAGGGTCGGAATAAGTCTGTTTGCCCGTATTACGGTAAATCACCGTTTCATTGATTGCCAACTGGCCATCGGAAGGCTCAACGAGAATCATGTGCTGCACCACTTTGGCTTCGCCTGGTTGCCGGGAAGCCGTAAACACCTCGAGTTCCAGACCCTCGCCCTTGTCGCCCGGCCGCAGCATCTTGTTATAGGTCACACCCTGGTAGACAGCCTGCAAGAGAAGCGGCCCATCCACACCCTGGGAGAATGAGAACTTGCCGTTGGCGCTCGACTGCACGGTACCGGCGGGCATCATGCCGCCATCGCCCAAGCGCAGCAGCACCACGGGAACTTCCGCCAAGGGTTGCCCCGTTGTACGATTGACCACCGTGCCGTCAATGCCCAACAGTGGCAGCGCGGCCAGCCAGCAGAGCCACTTCATTTGGACACCCCCAACTGAGCCTTCAAGGCATCAATATCGGCGAGAACGCGCGCCAGTTCCGCCTGCAGATTCTGCTTGGCGGTGGCGTAGTCTTCATCGGAAAGCTTGCCCAGGCGCAGTTCAAACTGCAGGTCGCGCAAGTTTTCGTAAATGCGAGCCTTGCGCTCATCATGCACCTTGAAGGGATTCTCGGGTGGTAACGCCGGCAAATCGCGGTCGCGTATGAACAGTGTGAGGGCGATCACCAGAACGGCGAGCGCGATGGCCAGGGCAGTGATCATTTCTCGGGGGAAACTTCGATCCTCTCCAGTTCTTGGGCGGCCGTGGATTCATAGGCAGCCATCTGTTCTGGCCGCAATTCCACTGGCGCGGCCACCACGGCCGGATTCCGAAAGCGCTTGGCGTAGACCAGCAAAGCGATCAACCCCAGCGCGATGGCGAAACCGGGCATCAACCAGCCGAGAAGCCCGAAGCCTTCGGTTTCAGGCACCGCCAGCGCCATCTTGCCACGTTCCTTTACGAAGCGTCCGATGATGTTCTGGTCGCTCATGCCCATGGTTTGATACTGCTTGATCTTCTGCCGCGCCGGAAAGGCATAGCTGCAACCCAGCATCGAGCAATCACCCACCGAGTTGCGGCAACTGCCGCACAGACAGGCCAGCTTCATACCCACCCGTTTGATCTCGGGCGAGAGAAAATCCATGGGATTCTGCGCCAGCGAAAGCGTGGTGAGCAGCGCAGCCAGCAGCAGTGTCTTAAGTCTTGGCATGGGCCTCCTGCTTCACCGCACCGGTTGCGGCGCCGAGCACCGCCGTGCGCGCGTAGCTGTATTTCACCTTCGAAGGAACCAGACAGACCAGCGTCCCGATCAGCACCACCCAGAAGCCGACCCAGATCCAGCTGACCAGCGGAAAAACATAGGCCTGAATGATGGCGCCCTGATTCTGGGTGGCCATGGCGAAGTTGAGGAAGAGGTCTTCGTTCAGCCGGCGCCGGATATCAACTTCACTGGTGGGCTGACGGCTTGCCTTGTAAATGCGCCGTTCGGGAGTCAGCGTATCAATCTGTTTGCCGTTCACAAAAACGTCTACGCTGGCTTTCATCCAGGCATAGTTTTCGTTTTCGCCATCCTTGATGTCGCTGATCTTCAATTGGTAGCGGCCAATCTGGAAGCTTTCCCCCAAAGCCGCTTCGTGCGTCGAATCGAGGTTGAAAGCCGCGCCGGTAAAGCCAACGAACATCACCACGATGCCCATGTGCACCAGGTAGCCACCGTAGCGGCGCGTATTGCGGTGGGTCAACTCGATGGTGGCGCGCAGGAAGTTCATGCTCTCCTTCTGCGCAATCGCCAGGGCCCCTTTGAAGAACTCGCTGAAGATGGTGGCGGTCACAAACATGCAAAGGCCAAAGCTCAACAGCGCATACTCGTTGCGTATGCCAGCACCCAGCAGGCCGGCCATCGTGGCAATCATCGCAATCAAGGGCCAGAGGAAGTTCCGCTTGAGGCTATCGACGGAGCTGCGCCGCCAGGCTACCAGCGGGCCCACACCAGTGAGGAAGAGCAGGAACAGGCCGATGGGGATGTTCACACGGTTGAAGAAGGGGGCATCCACGCTGATCTTTTCACCCGTGATGGCTTCGCTGATGACCGGGAAGAGGGTGCCCCAGAGCACCGCGAAACAACTGGCCAGCAGCACCAGGTTATTGAAGAGGAAGCTCGACTCCCGGCTGACGATGCTTTCCAGGTGCGACTCGGTCTTGAGGAATTCGAGGCGGTCGAGGATCAACCACACCGTGGCAGCAATGCCGATGGCCAGGAAGGTCGCAAAGTAGTTGCCGATCGAGCTGATGCCGAAGGCGTGCACACTCTGCACGAGGCCGCTCCGCGTCAACATGGTTCCGAAGATGCAAAGGAAGAACGTGGCCGAGACGAGTACCATGTTCCAGACCTTCATCATGCCTTTCTTCTCCTGCATCATGACGCTGTGCAAGAAGGCGGTGGCGGTGATCCAGGGCAGCAAACTCGCATTCTCGACCGGATCCCAGCCCCAATAGCCACCCCAGCCGAGCACATAGTAAGCCCAGCCCATGCCCAGCGTAATGCCGACGGTTTGGAAGAGCCAGGTTACCAACGTCCAGCGCCGCGTCGTGTGTATCCACTCATCACCAGGCTGACGGGTGATCAGGGAGGCAATGGCAAAGGCGAAGGGGACAATGAATCCGACGTAGCCCAGGTAGAGCATCGGCGGGTGAATCGCCATGGAGGGGGTCTGCAGTAGTGGGTTCAGTCCTTGGCCATCAGGAAGCTCAATAATGCCCCGGCCGATTGCCCATACCTGAAAGGGCGGAACCACAAAGCAGTTCAGGATCAGGAAGAAGATCTGGGTGCTCATCAGCACAGCGATCACCCAGGGCAGCATGGTCTTGTATTGCTTGCGATTGGTGAAGACCACGACCGCGCCATAACAAGCCAGAATCCAGCTCCAGAAGAGCAGCGATCCTTCCTGGCCGCCCCACCAGGCCGTAATTTTGTACATGAGCGGCATGGCCTTATTGGCATGCATGGCCACGTATTGCAGCCGGTAGTCGCCCTCAATCAAGCCATATAGCAACAGGCCACTAGCGGTACTGATTAACAGCCAGACGAGATAAACCGAGCGCCGCGCCGCAGCCACCAGAAAAAGATTCTTTTTCCAAGCGCCAGCCACCGAACTGACAAGAGCAAAAATGGCTACACAAAAAGCCAACAGAAGAGCGAGTGCTCCTAGATTTTCCATGGGTGATTACTGCTTCCCTTCGTTAGCTGCGGGCCGGTTGGGGCTTGGTGTAAGTGGGTTCCGTGCCCGGCTTGATCTGGCCCGGCTTGGCTTCATATTTGGAGGCGCACTTGGCCTGAATCCGGGTGGCGTTGAAGGTGCCGTCCGCATTCAGGTGGCCGTCGGCCAGCGCCTGGGCATCGTCACGGAAAGTATCGGGCAGCGGGTCCATGCCGGTGTAGGTCACCTGGATCATCTGACCCTTGGATTCGCCATCCTGCTGCATCAGACGAAAGCTGACTTCGCGACCCTGCCGTTGAATAGAGCCTTTCACCACATCCCCTCCCACACGCAACCGTTTACCTTGCGCGCGGTCTCCCATTTGTTGAAGTTCCGCCACGGTTTTGTAGTAGGTTTTGTTTTCGCTCACGCCACCCACCGCCAACCAGGCCAGAGTAGCGACGACAATGCCAATCACCAGACCGAACTTCATGTAGGGCTTCATCGGTTAAATCCTCTTGCCCTCATCATATCGCCAAACAAGAATGATTGCGGTTTGGCAGTAAAGCTTTTTCTTTTCGTCAAGATCTCACTCCGGGCAACCAGCGGGCCAGCATTTCGGCCAGTGCGCTGCGGGTCAGCGGCTTCGGAAGAAAGTCATTCATGCCATGAGCCAGGCACTTCTCGCGCTCACCGGTAAGAACAGAAGCGGTGAGGGCAATAATGGGGATAGCCGTCCGTCCGGCTTCCAGCCGTCGTATTTCCAGGGTCGTCTCGTAGCCATCGAGGCCTGGCATCTGACAATCCATCAGCACCAGGTCAAACCGTTCCCGGGAGACCAGGGGCAAGGCCTCTTCTCCGGAAGAAGCTACCGTCACCTCACAGCCCAGCTGCTCTGATAACCGTCTGGCGACCAACTGGTTGACGGCGTTGTCTTCCACAATCAGAATGCGTCCGGAAAGTTGAGACGGGGACTCTGCAACACTGCTGGGGCTTGGCCGACTGGCTTCGCGAAAAGGAACTTGGACCGAGAATAACGACCCTCGCCCGGGCGCGCTTTCCACATCCAGCTTGCCCTGCATCACGCGGGTCAACTCACGAGCGATCGCCAGGCCAAGCCCAGTTCCACCAAAGCGGCGGCTAATGCTGGCGTCGGCCTGCGAAAACTTCTGGAAGAGACGCCGCTGCGCGCTGGCGGGAATACCAATGCCCGTATCTCCCACCAGGAAGGTGACCTCAACCGTGCCTTCGGTGGTTGGGGCGGCGTTTACTTCAATCCAGACACGGCCCTGCTCTGTGAACTTGACGGCATTGCTCAGCAGATTGCCCAGCAACTGCCGCAAACGGACTGGGTCGGCCTCCACCATAGGCAAAGTCTCGGTCAGCCCTTCCAAAGCAAAGGACAGCCCTTTCGCTTCGGCCCGGATACGAAAGGGCGTGGCCAGATCCTCGAGGAACTCGCGCAAGGACAAGGTGTCCAGTTCCAATTGAAGATTGCCGCTTTCTACTCGCGCCAGATCGAGAACATCATTCACAATCGCCAACAAGTTCCGCCCCGAGCTCTGCAGGTTGGTCAACAAATGCCGCTGTCTCGAATCCAGTTCCGTCGTATCCAGCACCTCGGCCAACCCAATCACCCCATTCAGCGGAGTGCGGATCTCGTGGCTCATCGTAGCGAGGAATTCCGACTTGGCGGCGGCAGCCTGACGCGCAGCGCCCCACAGCCGGACGAGCACTACAGAAGCGCCAAGCAAAGCCACCACGAGGGCCATCGTAAGCCGGTTTCCTTGAATAGCCTGGGTCTCCCGGAATAAAAGTTCTACTTCTCCGCTGCCGTAAAGGGCCCACTCCCGCAAAACCTTTTGGGCTGTGCCGTCGGCCAGCATGAGATCGAGTTCTTCCCGGAGGGCGTTGGCCACCGCGCGAGCATGGGCTTGATGCCCCATGCCCACGGCGAAAGGAGGCACCTCAAGGCCGATCGTATGGAATTCTCTCTGGCGGCATTCCTCCGGTAGATGCAAGAGCATGGCTTGCAGTGGACGGGCCTCGACGATAAACGCATCCCCGGTTCCCCGGCAAAGCGCACTCAGGCTTTCCTCACGGCTGCGCAGGTACAAGCGTTGGGCGGAGGGCATCAATTGCTCGGTCAACAGGGCGGTCGATTTGCCCCAAACCAGAATCCGGCGAACATTGCCAAGTGTGGGATCTGGCTGACCTGGCACCTTGGGGAGCAGCCAGACATAGGCATTGCGCATCAACGGGCGCGTCACACCAACGCCATTGGGGCGCGCACGAATCGTACTCAATGGCCACAGGTCAACCTTGCCAGCATCCAGATCTTCCACCGGCCGAGGCGCCCACTGCAGGCGTATCTTGCGGCGCCGGGCTGCTTCCACCAGGAGTTCCCCCACCATGCCGCGGACAACCCACTCGCCTGATGGCGCTTTCACAAGGTAGTGATAGGGGAGGGTGTTGTCAGAGCCAATTGTCCAGACTCGCTCGGTGTCAACCCACGACGATACCTCGCGCCAAACCAGGAAAGCCGCACACACGACACCCGCAAGCCCAACCACGGCCATCCAGCGCGGATTGCGAACGAGCAAGCGCATCTGTGTATCCCAATAACCCTATAGGCATTATCGGTCAGCCAGACAAAGATTTGAGCGGCGATCAGGGGCGGCGTACGGGCAGGAACAGGGTTTGCCCAGTTGGCTGGTTGTTCTGGATCACTTCGAGCGGCAAGTCTCCTTCCGGAGCATCCGGCGGCACTACCACGTTGAACTGATACAAGCCAACGAATCCGGGGATGACGCCTTCAAAGAGCACCTGCGCAGCGATTCCGCCAATGCGTACGGTGACTGGGAATTGCAACCGTGTCCCAACAGCTTGTGGAATGGCGCCGGCAATCGGAATGCTGAAGGGCACCATGGAGCCGAAACCCGTACCGTACATGACCAGCACTTCGCCCGGCGTCGCCGGGGCGGCAGCTAACCCGGGTATCGAACCGTTGCTCACAATCGTGGCCGTGTTGCCCTTGGTGGCGTAAACGAACTGCCGGTCCCCCACCTTGAAGGCGGCAGGCGCCAGCAAACCGCCAGCCAGCAATCGAACCGCAATCGGGACGCTGGCCGTGGATTGACCGCGATTGGAAAGCACAACAGGCAAAGTCTGCCCAATGGCGACAGTGGCGGGCACCTGCACGTTCACCTGCGTCGGGCTCACAAAGCTGACGAAGGCCCGCTGGCCCCCAATGGTGACGGAAACTCCGTCGAGTTGCGTCGGGGCATTGGACCCCGTAAAGGCCTCACTCCAGCCCATGGTGCCCTGAGCCAGATTCTCGCCGAAGATTTCGAGGTAAGCACCCGGAGCCGCATAGTTGTAACCACCAAAGGCGCTGGCCGAAACGATGCCGCCCTGACTGATGGCGGGCGGCGGCGTGGTGGCCAGTTCCGTAACGGACTGCACGATCAGCAGATTGGCGGCCTGCACGGTAGCCCCACTCGTGTAGTTCTGCAGGGGGATCTCATTGAAAGGCGAGGGGAAAGGCCCAGGACTGGGCACCGGCACGGCCGCCAGTCGGTCCAGCACAGCCAGACTCGCATTGTCCACGATGCGCCCGAATACGGTGAAGCCGCCATTCTGGTTGTCGAGATTGGCCGCGTTCGTGTTGTTCAAATTGAAGAACCACTGGTTGGTGGCGCTGTTGGGATCGTCCCCGAGTTTCGCCATGGCCAAGGTGCCGCGGACATTCGACTCCCGGAATTCATTGATCACCGGCGGGTCTGAGGGCACAGCGGGCAGGTTCGGCAGGCTGGCCTGAAAGCCGCCGCCCTGAATAATGAAATTCCGCACGGAGCGATGGAAGATTGTGTTGTCGTAGGCCTTGCGGTTGACGTAGCGCAAGAAATTCTGGACCGTCTGTGGCGCCGAGCCGGGAAGGAGTTGTACGTCGATATCCCCCAGATTCGTTCGGAAACGGACCGTCGGACCAGGGGTGGAAGATTGCGCAAAAGCACAGCTTGCCAGCAGGAGAGAAACAGTTATGCGAAAAAACATGAAGCCTATTTGGAGTCTAGCTCAGTAGACGGAATCGCTTCGGCAAACAGGTACACGATGAATGATGGCTTGGGCTCGCCCCGTCCCCAGCGATTCACGCGCCAGCGGGCGCGCAGATGATGCACATCCGGATGCGCGGCCAGATTGCACAGTAAAGCCGAAGAGCCCGGATAGAACTTCTGGGGAAATGCCGCGAGGGGCTTTTCGAGCCAGGTTTCGCCATCCGCGCTGCCCTCCAGGAAAACCTCAAAGGACTGCTGTTCCTGGCTGGCTTCAATCACCAGTGTCAATTGGAGCAGGTCCGAACCAGGACGTGGCAGTACCGGGCCTTGGGCACTGGCATGGATCTGCTGCCGGGGAATCAGGAATGCGGCGAACGGGGACATCATCAACCGGAAAGCTTCCGCAATCGTTCCTGAGCGGCCAGCAGGGTTTCTTTGCGCTTGCAGAAACAGAAACGGATCCATTGGTCCCCAACGCCAGGCGTCTCAAAGAAACTGGACCCGGGCACTGCGGCGAGACCGATTTCCTCCACAAGGTGCCGGGCAAAGGCGCGATCATCTGGAAAACCAAAGGCGCTGATATCCGCCATGATGTAGTACGCACCCTGCGGCTTCAGCGCCCCGAAGCCAGCCTGGGTGAGGATATTCAACAAAAGGTCCCGACGTTCTGCGTAATGCTGCACAAGGTCGGCGTAATAGTCCGGCCCACTGGCCAGCGCGTAAACGCCGGCTTGCTGCAATGGGGAAGCCGCGCCGACCGTCAGGAAATCGTGTACCTTGCGGATGGAGCCGCTGATGTCTGGCGGGGCAATGGTCCAGCCCACGCGCCACCCTGTCACCGAGTAGGTTTTCGACATCGAATTGATCAGGACGGTGCGCTCCCGCATTCCCGGTAATGTCGCAATCGGTATATGGGCATGGCCATCGTAGAGGATGTGTTCGTAGATTTCATCGGTGATGGCGAGCACATCATGCTCTTGGCAAAGCTCAGCGATCAGGGTGAGTTCCGCGCGCGAAAAGACGCGTCCTGTCGGGTTGTTGGGCGTGTTGAGGATGATGGCCTTGGTGCGCGAGTTGAAGGCCCGGCGCAACTCATCGGGATCGAATGTCCAGTGTGGTGGCTGCAGAGTCACCAGCCGGCGGGTAGCACCACAGAGCTGAGTATCCGGGAAGTAGTTCTCATAAAAAGGCTCGAAGACAATCACTTCTTCGTCCTGGTTGGTAGTGGCCAGCAGTGTCGCCACCATGGCCTCGGTGGAACCGCAGGTGACGGTAATTTCGCGCTCGGGGTCCAGGGCCAACCCATAGTCCCGCGCGTACTTGGCCGCAATGGCCTCGCGCAATGGCTTCAGGCCCCAGGTAATCGGGTACTGATTGATGTCGGCTGTAATGGCATCAATCGCCGCCTGCTTGATGTCGGCTGGTGCGGGAAAATCTGGAAAGCCCTGCGCAAGGTTGACCGCGCCATGAATATGCGCCAATCGAGTCATCTCGCGAATCACACTTTCCACGAAGTTCGCCGTGCGCTGCGAAGCAAAGCGTGGGCGAGCGGCCTCGAGGTTACTGGATACGGCGCTGCGGCGCGGACCGGGAATCACCATTTCCCGATGGTAAAACGGGCGCGGGCGCAATGGCGGCATCGTTCCCGTAAAGACGCCGGTAGATGCCGGCGTTCCGCATCACGCTCTGAACATAACCACGCGTCTCCGCGAAGGGAATGGACTCGACAAACTCGGCCGCATCCCGATAGTTGCCCCGGCTCAACCATTGATTCACGCGGCCCCGGCCCGCGTTGTAGCTGGCTAGCGCGTGGGCCAGACTGCCATCGAGCCCCTGAATCAGACTGCTCAGGTAGTAGGTGCCCATTTTCAGGTTGGTAGCCGGGTCAAAGAGCATTCGCGGGGTAAAGCGGTTGATACCGAGGCGCCGGGCCAGTTCGCGGCCAGTCGAGGGCATGATCTGCGACAGGCCATGAGCCTTCGCCCGGGAAACCACCTGCGCGCTGAATTCACTTTCCTGCCGGACCAGGCCTGCCATCAGATAAGGGTCTACTTTGTGTATGGCTGAGTAGGTCAACAGCGGATCCTTGTAAGGCATCGGATATGCCGCTTGCCAGAGCGGCAGCGTGGCCTGATTGATCGGCAGGCTCAGATAGGCCGGAAAGATGCTTTTCACATAGCGAATGCCCTGGTCAGGCGCACCTCTCCGGTTGGCCATTTTGGCTGCGGCAATCGCCAGCAGATGTGCCTGTTCGCTGCCCCGGGCCTCATGGCGCAGTTCCCATTCCGCCAGATCATAGAGCGCGCCGCGGGCCAGCAGTTCCGCCCGCGCAAGGCGCCGCCGTGTGGCCGCGCTCGGCTCAAAGCTGAGCTGGAGGCCGCCCTTCGGCAACTCGAACTTCTGCAGGGCCGCCGTGGTTAACGCATGTGGCGGCATGGCGGCCAGCGCGGCGTCCGCCAGACGATCACGCGATAGTTCGGCATAGAAATGATTGGGAAAGCTGGCAATCGCCTGGCGGAAATAGGTAGCGGCCGCCCCGCGATCGTTGTGAGCCTCCGCATGGCGTCCCAGGAAGTAGAGTGCGGCTGAAGCATGTTCCCCAGCTGGATCTTCCCGCAGGATGCCGAGCAGTTTCTGATCGGCTTCCGGGCGATTCAGCAGGTAGGTTTGGAGCGCCACCTTCCAACGGCACGTGCGGGCCTCCGGACTTTGCGGAAATTCCAGCGCACAAGCTTCATAGAGCGGGAGGCTCCGCGTATGCTCGCCCATCACCCAATACTGGCTGGCCGCATTGGCCAAACCTTCCAGCCGGTAGGGAGAATTGGGATGCTTGGCCGTCAACTCCTGCATGGCCGCCCCCATCGCGTCATACGCTTGGGCGCGACGGGCCGCCAGAAGTGCGTAGAACAGGCGCTCGGCGTCAGCCTCACCCTGGCCAGCCTCGGCTTGCCGCAAAGTATCGAGAGCCGTTGGCCGCCGCAGCCGGTAATCGCAAACGCCAATGCGTACCCGCGCCAACTCCGCCTCTGCACCTGTCAGGCGAGGCAGCAGCGCCACATACTCCGCGCGGGCTGTGCCAGCATCTCCCTGCTCCAATAGTCTGTGGGCTCGAGCCAGCCTTTCAGCCGGCTGCAGTTCCGTGATCGCGAAAAGCTGCAGGGCTTCCGTCGCCTCAGCTGTCCGGGGCCACTCCTGCAGCAGTTGGCTCCAGAGCTCGCGGGCCTGGTCCAGTTTCTGACGGTGAAAGGCCGCAGTCGCCCGGAATAGCAATACCTGTGCTGGCGTGATCGCCTTGCTATGACGTTGCGCCAGAGTATCCAGCAAGGCGAACTGGTTCAGTTGCCGGGCCGCTTTCAGGGCGACAATTGCCGCCCTGCCTTCAAGCGGCGATCCAACCATTTCCAGCACCTTCCGGCTGTCAGCCAGTGCGGTCGAGTAATCCTTGGCTGCCAGGGCGGTGGAAGCAATCATCCAGTCCGTGTAGTCGCGCAATTCCGGAAGCAGGGCACGGGCCACACGCAGCTTGTCCAGGGATCCAGCACTGGTGTCGCCATGAAAGAGCACCAGCCGCGCCAGGGCGCCATCGGCATCCTTCGGGTGCTGCATCAGAAAGCGCTCCAGTGGCGCACGGGTTGAAGGCCCAGGCTTGTCCCGAAACGCCTTGGCAATCGGTTCGAGACTCTGGCCGGAGGCGCTTCCCGCAACCAGCAGAAGACTAATGCACCAATGGACCCGGGTAGTCTGCGCCCATGAGTTGCGGATTGTCAATGGCCAACGTCTCAACCAGCTCCCCATGTAGGTAGTCTCTCATGTGTGGCTGTCCATCGAGGAATTGCGCCATGTAGCGTTCGCGCGCTTCATCGATCTCATCCTTCAATCGCAGGTAAATGTTGGAGTCACGCCGGCCGGCCTTGACTGCATCATCTTTGTAGAGACGCATCTCCGCCACCTGAACGCGCGCAAACCGTTGCGCTCGCATATGCAGGTCACGCTGTTCCTGCGTAAGCTCGTCCCAGCTGAAGCTGCGCTCGGGCAGCATTGCCGCGCCTTCGCCATTCACCGCCATGGCCGCGACAGGAACAGGCACAAAGGGATCGTCCCCAACGCCTTCACCTTCATCCGGGTTGATCGCGCTGACGATGTTCACCAGGCTCGTTGCCTGCACGGTACGGGCAGCGCGGATGGCTTCCAGCGCCAGTCCGGCAGCATTCACCAGGGTCTCAACCGTTCCAACTTCGAGCGGCTGCTCATCCGGCTCCACATACATCAGGGCCGCCACTGTATCCCGAGCGAGAACCGGAAAGAGGAAGCACTTGCCGGGTGTCGCATCGGGCCGCAAGCTCATCACATAGGGCGAAACCTCGGAATCGCTCCGGACTGCCACGACGACATCTTTCGATTCGAGCGAGTTGTAGAACGCAGCTGCCTCTTCGAATTCGAGTTCAAAGCCAGTTTCCAACTCACCGGCCATGCCCCGCACGCCTTCCAGCCGAAACCGGTCTTTGGTGACCAGGAACAGCGCACACAATGCGCCATAGGGTTGCACCGCATTCAGGAAGGCATCCTTCCATTCGTTGCCATCCGTAGCCCGGCGGAAAACCCGCAGCGCCTGGCTGAGTTGCAGGCCCAATTCCCGCCGCGCGGAGTCCCGCGTACGCTCTGCGGTTTCCAGCCGCGCTTCTTCCCGCGCCTGCTCCACCATGGGCAGAAATTCTTCTTCCCACGCGCTGCGCTCTTTGGATACGAGTTGCGGCAGTTCTTCCGAAAGTCGCTGCGCCACAGATTCCTGTACCCGCTCCGGCAAAAGTTCATTGAGGCGCTGCTGCACCCCTTCCTCTACGCGATCCGGCAAGACTTGTGCCAGCCGCAGGGCCACTTCGTCTTCGAGCCGCGCCCCAACCTGCTCGGAGAGCGCCGCCTCAATTCTCCCCGGCAACTCCATTTCCAGTTGCTCCGCCAGACGGCTCTCCACAGCTTCCTGCACCTGCCGCTGGAACTCTTCCCCAACTGCCTGTTGCTTGTGCTCGTCCAGCCGCGCCTGCCATTCTTCGTTCAGTCGCGCGGCAACTTCTTCTTCCACTTTCGCCGCCAGATATTGTTCATTGGCAGCAACCAGCTCTTCCTTCAGCGAGGAAAAACGCTGTTCCACGACTCGGGCGATGTTGTCGCGCCAGCCGCCCTCCAGCGCCTCGGCCACGCGATCGACCTGGAGCTTCCAGGCTGCTTCAAACTGCTCGCCCGCTTGCCGTTGGGCTTCTTCAAAGAGGGATTGCCATTCCGCCATAATGATTCCTTCCTTACACCAATCGCCGGATTCTGAAGATCCCCGGATGCAACAAATACCTTAGTTCCGCTTAAGTAAGGTACGAAGAATACCTCTTCGTAGCCCCTCACCTTACACCCTATTCTTTGTTTTGCTGCTCGAGAAAGGTCTTTAGCCGGTAGCTGCGGCTGGGGTGCCGCAACTTCCGCAGCGCCTTGGCCTCAATCTGCCGGATCCGTTCGCGCGTCACCGCGAAATACTGCCCCACTTCCTCAAGCGTATGCTCACTGCCGTCCTGCAGGCCGAAGCGCATCCGCACAATCTTTTCTTCCCGCGGGCTCAAAGTTTTCAGTACCTCGGCGGTCTGCTCACGCAGGTTGAGATTCATCACCACATCGGATGGCGAGCCGATGCGCTTGTCCACCAGAAAGTCCCCGAGGTGGGACTCATCTTCCTCGCCGACAGGCGTTTCCAGTGAGATCGGCTCCTGGGCAATGCGCAACACCTTCCGCACTTTCTGCAGCGGCAATTCGAGGCGCCGCGCCAGTTCTTCCGTGGACGGCTCGCGGCCCAGTTCCTGCTGCATCAACCGTTGCGTGCGCACCAGTTTGTTGATCGTCTCAATCATGTGCACCGGCACCCGAATGGTGCGCGCCTGATCAGCGATGGCGCGTGTAATTGCCTGCCGGACCCACCAGGTTGCGTAAGTGGAGAACTTGAAGCCGCGGCGATGGTCAAACTTCTCCACGGCCCGCATCAGCCCGATGTTGCCTTCCTGAATGAGATCGAGGAACTGCAGGCCGCGATTGATGTATCGCTTGGCAATCGAAACTACGAGCCGCAAATTGGCTTCGATCAGCTTCTTTTTGGCTTCCACGGCCTCGGCTTCGCCCCGGCGCACGGTTTCAATCGTCCGGCGCAAGTCGGCAAGCGGAGCGCCGGCCTCCTCTTCAATCTGTTGCACCCGGCTGGTGAGCGCCTTCAGATCCTTGCGAAAATCGAACCCACGGAAGGCCGGATCTTCCGCACGCCGCTGCAAACGGTTCACTTCCCAATCGAGCGCATTCAACTGATCCACGCAATTGCGCAGGCGGGACACCAGACGGTTGATCAACCACGGGCTCAGATTGTGGCGACGAACTTCCCGCGACGCTTCGATGATGGTGCGGGCCAGCACAAAGCGAAGCTTGCGATGCTCTTTCGGTTTCATGCCGCGTGAAATGGAGGAAAGCTTTTGCCTTGCCTGCTGCGCTTTGCGGCTCAGCCGGGCCAGCTCGATCAGGCTGGCTTCGAACTGCTCCTGCTCAGGCCGGACTGCCTCTTCTTCGATTTCCTCAATTTCTTCGACCGTGATGTCCGCCTCGAGGCCCCCACCTTCATTCAGGCTCAGCAGGTCATAGATGGAAATCTCACCATTCTCCAACTGCTGACCTAAAATGAGCAATTCCTGAATCACGAGCGGCGAGCGCGACAGCGCCACCAGAACCGCCCGCTGGCCACGCTCAATGCGCCGGGCGAGATTGATTTCCCCTTCACGCGTCAGCAGCGCAACCGTACCCATTTCCCGCAGATACATTCGCACCGGGTCATTCGTTTTGTCGGCAAAATCAAAAGCCTCGTCAGCCTCGACGAGATCTTCTCCAGCAGCATCCGCCGCGGGATCATCCAGGCTGGTCTCGCGCTCATCAAAATTCGCGGCAGGGTCCAGCGCGCTGAGTTCCTCCATACGGCGGAGAACCTGCTCAGCAACCTCTTCGGTCATTTCATCGCCAGATCTGAATTCTTCTTCCATGACTTCACCGTCGGTGCCGCGAGCCAGAGCGCAGGCTCATGTCCCGCCACTCTAGCAGAATTTTCCCTGCTCTTCCTGCATCAGTCGCAGGGCCTCCGCCAAATCTCCACGGGCTTCAGCTTCCTTCACCCGCAAGCGCAACTGCTGGCGCTGCCAGGCCGCATGCGTCTGTTCCAACTCATCGAGGCAAGCCCGCAATTGGCCGGCGGGGTCTTCATGACCGCGCTCCACCCCTTCTGTATCGGTCGCCAGTAACTCCGTCAATAGATTTGCGTCTTCTTCAGCCAGCCGGCCAGTCAATTCTGTGAAGTCGAGTTGGCCCTCCTCATCGGTGGCTTGCAGCGCCGCCTCGATGATCTTTCTCGTTTCGAGATGCTGGAGCCCCTCCATGCTCAGGATGGTATCGGCATAGCCAGCCACCATTGCGGGATGATGTAGCAACAGACGCAGCAACACCCGTTCGAGTGGCGGCAGTTGCCGCGTTGGCCGTATCTGGATCGCCTGCGGAGGTCGCCGGTCTCCCGCGGCTTTGCGGAATTGCTCCAGCATTTCGTTCGGCTCAATCCGCAGGCTCACCGCCAGATCGTTCACCACCGAGAGCCGCTCGAGTTTATCCGGAAGTTTCTGTATGGCGGGGAGCAGAAAGCGGAAGGTTTCCATGCGTCCTTCCGCGCTGCGCATGTCAAATCGCTGCCGGGCCCGTGCGGCCAGCCAGTGGAAATATCCCGGGCTCGCCTCCAGTTGCGCCTGATAGGCTTCCGCCCCGTGCTGCTTGGCGAATTCATCAGGGTCGAGGCCGCCAGGCAAGGAACAAACCCGGATCTGCAGGCTTTCCTCCAGCAGCATTTCAATACTGCGCTCGGTCGCGTTCGCCCCGGCCGCGTCCGGATCAAAGTTCACTACGATTCGATCCGCATGCCGCTTCATCGCTCGCACCTGCAGCGCCGTCAAGGCCGTGCCGCAACTCGCCACCACCTCCCGCACCCCCGCCGCATGTGCGCCGATCACATCCATGTACCCTTCCACCAGCACAAACCGGCCCGCCTTGCGGGCGCCCTCACGGGCGCGGTGCAGGTTGTAAAGGACATGACTTTTCCGGTAGACCGGCGTTTCCGGCGAGTTCAGATACTTCGGCTGATCTTCCCCCAGCGTGCGGCCACCAAAGGCGATCACCTTGCCGCTTTCGTTGTGAATGGGAAACATCAGCCGGTTGCGAAAGCGGTCAAAGTAGCCCGGCCCTTCGTTGCGCTTCAGACACAGGCCACTCTCCTCCAACAGTTCCTCGCTCACGCCCTGTTTCTGAAACAGCCGCGTGAGCGACCCCGTCGCGGCGCTGTAACCCAGCCCGAATTCCTCCGCCAGTTGGCGCGAAACGCCACGCCGCCGCAAATAGTCCCGCGATGCTTCTCCAGCGGCTGAGTACAAATTCTCCAGGAAATGTTTGGCCGCAATTTCGTGTAGTTCCTGCAGCGTGGCCTTGCGCCGGTTGGCCGGGTCTGAGTCCGCCTTCGGGGGCGGTAAGGCAATACCATTGCGCTCGGCAATCAGCTTCATGGCTTCGGGGAAACTCACCCCTTCGATCTCCATCACAAAACTGAAGAGGTCGCCGCCCTTCGAACAGCCAAAACATTTGAAGAACTGTTTGTCGGCGTGCACATAGAAGCTGGGAGTCTTTTCGTTGTGAAACGGGCACAGCCCGCGATAGCGGGCGCTTCCTCCCAGCCGCTGGAGTCGCACGTAATCCCCGATGACCCGCACAATGTCCACCGAGTTCTTCAAGGTTTCCTTGAAGTCGTAGCTGCTCACCGCCCCCCCAAGCGTTCGAAGTATCGCGCCACCGCCTGAATCCCTCGTTCAACGTTCGGCAGATATACCTTCTCATTCGGCGCATGCAGATTATCGTCCGGCAAGCCGAAGCCCATCATGACGCTGGGCAAGCCCAACTTCTCCTCAAACAATCCCACGATGGGAATCGACCCGCCACTGCGCGTGTATACGGCCCGACGGCCGAAAACCTCTTCCATCGCCACAGCCGCCTCCCGCACGAAGCGGTTGTCCGGATCTACAACGCAGGCGCGCGCCTGATGCAGCACCCGCAGTTCCACTCGCGCTCCCGCTGGCGTGGCCGACCGGATGGCTTCCGCCAGCAGCCGTGCCGCCCGCTCGGGATTCTGCCCAGCCGCCAGCCGGCAGCTCATTTTCACCAGTGCCTCACAGGGGATCACCGTCTTGGCGCCTTCCCCCGTAAACCCGCCAGCAATGCCGTGTATCTCCAGCGAAGGCCGCGCCCAAACCTTTTCGAGCACCCCGTAGCCGCTCTCTCCCGTCAAAGCAAAGACTCGCGCTTCATCCCGCTGATAGGCCGCCTCATCGAAGGGCAACTGCTGCCAACTGGTCAATTCCTCCACCGCTGGCGGCAGAACGTCATCGGCAAAACCGGCAATCCGGATGCCGCCAGTTTCATCCTTCAGCGCCGCCACAATTCTCGCTGCTGCCTCGATCGCATTGGGGACAGCGCCCCCGTAAACACCCGAATGGAGATCGGTTTCCCCAGTGGTCACCCGAAGCTCACAGTAAACGATTCCGCGCAATCCCACGCACAGCGTTGGCAACTCCGGAGCAAACATTTCCGTATCGCAAAGCACTACGGCATCCGCCGGCAAGCTGGATCCGTTTGCAGCAAGATACCGGGCAATGTGGTCGCCACCCGATTCCTCTTCGCCTTCAAACAGAAAACGGACATTCACCGGCAAGGGCCGGCCCGCTGTCAGAAACTCCCGCACCGCCTCGACAAGTATGAAGGCCAGCCCCTTGTCATCCGCCGCACCGCGGGCATACAGGTTGTCACCGATCTGGGTCGGCTCAAAGGGTGGGGTATGCCACAATTCCAGTGGCTCAACTGGCTGCACATCATAATGACCGTAACAAAGCAAGGTGGGTGCTTCCGCGGCCATCAGCCACTCACCATACACCAGTGGATGCCCTTCACCCTCAATCAGCTGTACGCCCGTTAAACCAGCATCCCGAAACAATCCAGCCGTGTATTGGGCCGCCTGATAGACGGCTGGCGCGGCGGCTGGGTCCGCGCTGATGCTCGGTATCCGTAGCCAGCCCTTCAGCCGTTCCAGCCGTGCTGCTTCCACTTTGCCTCCAATTGCTTTACGGCGTCCGCGCAGAGCACGGCCGCATGCTTTGATTCGGGTATCAGGCCACCCACGGCAGCCTCAATTTCGGCTGCCCGCACTTTTGCCAACTCCGCTGGCGCCCGGCCCAACAACAGTTCCGTCAATGCGCTGGCACAGGCAATGGATGCCGTGCAGCCGCGGGCACGGAAGGCAATCTCGGCCACCCGGCCCCCGGCACAGCGCAGCGTCAGGCGCAGTTGGTCGCCACACACCGGGTTCTCGCAGGCGATGGTGAAATCGGGTGAGGAGACTTCCCCCGCATTCCGGGGATTCGTGAAATGGTCGAGCAGTTCCAGGCTGTACACGTCTTACATTCAGTTTCGCCGATCCGGGCAATTCAGGTATAAGCTATGGGGTTCATGGCGAAAGTAGTCTCGGTAGTGGCGGGGGTCGTCACACACGCCGGAAAAATTCTGATCGGGCAGCGGAAACGCAATGACTGGCATGGCGGGAAGTGGGAGTTTCCCGGCGGCAAGATTGAGCCCGGGGAAGAACCCGAACAGGCGCTGGCTCGCGAACTGCGCGAAGAACTGGGAATCGAAGCCACCATCGGCGCCGTCCTGCAGCGCTACGAGTTCAGCTACAACAATCGCCCTCCCGTGGAATTGGTCTTCTACCGCGTTGAGCAATTCACCGGGGTTCCGGTGAACTACGAGTTTGAGCAGATTCTCTGGGAAGAAGCCCACCGGTTGCCCGACTACGACTTCCTCGAAGGCGATATTGAGTTCATCGCCTGGCTGGCTGGCCGCGGGAACGAAGACGAATAGGAAAAGGGCGCCCTGGCTGAAGCCGGAGCGCCCTTTTGTTTCCTGAGGAGCCGTTGATTACTCGACGTCGCCCATACCGAGGTCGCCATCGTCGTCCAGGCCACCGGCAAACAGGCTCTTGGCATCGTCGTCGTAAACCGACAGCGAATCCATGATGTTTTCCGGTTCCTGTTCCACGGTATCCACCACGTCTTCGCCGGCAATGCGCGCCCGGCGATAGTATTCCATGCCGGTACCGGCCGGAATCAGGCGACCCATGATGACGTTCTCCTTGAGACCACGCAGATAGTCTACTTTGCCGTTGATCGCGGCTTCGGTCAACACACGCGTGGTTTCCTGGAAGCTGGCGGCGGAAATAAAGCTGTCCGTCGACAGAGAAGCCTTCGTGATGCCCAGCAGGATCGGGTTGCCCCGGGCCGGACGGCCACCGCTTTCGATGGCGCGGGTGTTCTCTTCCTTGAACTTGAAGCGGTCCACCGTTTCTTCCGGCAGGAAGTCGGTGTCGCCAATTTCATCGATCTTCACCCAGCGCAACATCTGCCGCACAATCACCTCGAGGTGCTTGTCGTTGATGTTCACGCCCTGCAGCCGGTACACTTCCTGAACTTCGTTCACCATGTACTTCTGCAGTTCGGTCTCACCAAGCACTGCCAGAATGTCGTGCGGATTGCGAGGACCATCCATCAGCGGGTCACCCGCCTTGATGCGTTCCCCTTCCTGGAAGTTGATGTGGACACCGCGCGGAATCTGGTATTCCTTCACCGTGCCGTCATCGCCGGTGATGCTCACCTTGCGGTAACCCTTCAGCAGTTCACCGAAGTGAATCGTGCCGTTGATCTCCGCAATGATGGCCGGGTCATGCGGCTTGCGGGCTTCGAACAGTTCCACCACGCGGGGCAAACCACCGGTGATGTCCTTGGTCTTGGTCGTCGCACGAGGCAGCTTGGCGAGCACGTCGCCGGCGTGCACCTCTTCACCGTCACGCACCAGCAAGTGCGCGTGGGTCGGCATCAGGTAGCGCTTTTCATCGTGCTTGCCGCCGCCAGCGGGTCTGATCACCAGGGCGGGAACCTTCTTGTCGTCCGTGGAATCGATGACCACAAACTGGCTCATGCCCGTGATTTCGTCCACCTGCTCAGTCATGGTGACACCGTCCACCATGTCTTTGAAATGGACCACACCGGAGACTTCCGTGAGGATCGAGAAGGCGTAGGGGTCCCACTCGAGCACCACTTGATTCTGCTTCACGGGTGCGCCATCTTCGAGTAGCACTTTGGCGCCGTAAACCACCGGGTAGCGTTCCTTTTCGCGGCCCTTCTCGTCGACGATGACCAGAATACCCGAGCGGTTCATCGAGATCAGCTGGCCCACCTTGTCCTTCACCACCTGTATGCCGTCGTAGCGGACAAAGCCGTCCGTCTTGGCATCCTGGGTGGATTGCTCAGACTGCGAGCTTGCCGTGCCACCGACGTGGAAGGTACGCATCGTCAACTGCGTGCCCGGCTCGCCAATGGATTGCGCGGAGATGATGCCGACGGCCTCACCCCGTTCCACCATGCGGCCCGTGGCCAAATTGCGGCCATAGCAGAGCTGACAGACGCCGCGCTTCGATTCACAGGTCAACACGGAGCGGATCTTCACCCGTTCAATACCGGCCGCCTGAATGGCCGAGGCGCGATCTTCCGTAATTTCTTCGTTGGCATGGACGATCACCTTACCCTCGAAGTCCAGCTGATCTTCCTGCGCCACGCGCCCGATGATACGGTCGCGCAGCGGTTCGATGATCTCGCCGGCTTCAATGATCGGCTCCACGTAGATGCCTTCCTGGGTGCCGCAATCGAGTTCGGTGATGATCACGTCCTGCGCCACATCGCAAAGCCGGCGCGTGAGGTAACCCGAGTCGGCCGTCTTCAGAGCGGTATCCGCCAGACCCTTACGCGCACCGTGCGTCGAGATGAAGTACTGCAGCACGTTGAGGCCTTCGCGGAAGTTCGCCGTGATGGGTGTTTCAATGATTTCCCCGTTCGGCTTGGCCATCAGGCCGCGCATCCCGGAAAGCTGACGGATCTGCTGCTTCGAACCACGAGCGCCCGAGTCCGCCATGAGGTAAATCGGATGCAGATAGCGGCCTGTCCGGTCGTCCTCTTCCATGAGTTTGAACATGGCGTCAGAGACCTGGTCGTTTGCCCGCTGCCAGATTTCAATCGTTTTGTTGTAGCGTTCACCGTTGGTGATGGCGCCATCGTTGTACTGTTGCTGCACTTCGATGACCTGCTTTTCCGCATCGGAAACCAGCTTGGCCTTCACACTCGGCACCACCATGTCGTCGATGCCGATCGAAACACCGCCACGGGTCGCGTAGGTAAACCCAAGCGCCTTGACGTCGTCGAGCATCGCCACCGTGGCCTGCAGGCCAAAGCGGAGATAGCAGAAGTGCACCATCTGCGTCAGGCCCTTCTTCTTCAGCAAGCCGTTGATGAAGGGGATCGGCTCAGTGGTATGGCCGCTGATGGAGCGCTGCAGGACATCGTTGAGAATGACACGGCCCACGGTGGTGTCCATGTACTGCTTCTCATACTCCACCGGCGAGGTGTGCATGACGTTCTGCGAGTCAAAGGCGCGCGTCAGGTCAATCACCTTACCCGTGTAGCGCAAGCGGATGGGGGTCAGCGTTTCCACTTCACCCATTTCGAGGGCGATCAGCACGTCGTCCACGCTGGCAAAGGTACGGCCTTCGCCCTTGGTGCCCGGACGGGCTTTGGTGAGGTAGTACAGACCCAGCACCATGTCCTGAGTCGGAGTCGCAATCGGGGCGCCGTGTGCCGGCGACAGAATGTTGTTCGAGGCCAGCATGAGCGTCGAAGCTTCAATCTGCGCTTCGGGCGACAGCGGAATGTGCACGGCCATCTGGTCGCCGTCAAAGTCGGCATTGAACGCGGTACAAACCAGCGGATGCAGCTTGATCGCCTTGCCTTCCACCAGCACCGGCTCAAAGGCCTGAATGCCGAGGCGGTGCAGTGTGGGCGCGCGGTTCAACAATACCGGGTGATCCTTGATCACCTCTTCGAGGATGTCCCAAACCACCGGGTCCTGCTGCTCCACCAGTTCCTTGGCTTGCTTGATCGTGGTGCAGTGCCCACGCTGTTCGAGGCGATGGTAGATGAAGGGCTTGAACAGTTCCAGCGCCATCTTCTTCGGCAAGCCGCACTGGTGCAGCTTCAGTTCCGGACCCACCACGATCACCGAACGGCCCGAGTAGTCCACACGTTTGCCGAGCAGATTCTGCCGGAAGCGGCCCTGCTTGCCCTTCAGCGTATCGGAGAGGCTCTTCAGCGGCCGGTTGTTGGCGCCACGCAGCACGCGGCCACGGCGGCCGTTGTCAAACAGCGCGTCCACGGCTTCCTGCAACATGCGCTTTTCGTTGCGCACAATCACGTCCGGAGCATGAAGCTCAATGAGCTTCTTCAAGCGATTGTTCCGGTTGATGACGCGGCGGTACAGATCGTTGAGATCCGAGGTGGCAAAACGCCCTCCATCGAGCGGCACCAGCGGACGCAGATCCGGCGGAATCACCGGCAGCACGTCCAGGATCATCCATTCCGGCTTGTTGCCCGACTTGCGGAAGCTTTCGGCCACCCGCAGCCGCTTGGCATACTTCAGCTTCTTCTGCGCGCTCTGCTCGGTCTTCATCTTCTCGCGGATTTCCACCGAGAGAGTGTCAACGTCC